>Ga0209013_10005507_pt1 | contig 10885 bp, 5 predicted proteins | sample Cruoilmetagenom2_FD_187291 | JGI IMG/M metagenome (GOLD analysis project Ga0209013, IMG submission 187291) | Oil polluted marine microbial communities from Coal Oil Point, Santa Barbara, California, USA - Sample 2 (SPAdes) (version 2) | ecosystem: Environmental > Aquatic > Marine > Oil seeps ...
ATATCCCTATCAACCTCTTCACCATCCACCTCCACGGTGGTTGCCACACCGAGATGTCCTGCCACGGCGAGGAGTTTGTCGAAATCCTTTATCTCATAAGCATCTGTCTCTTTTCTCGCGACAGAAAGAAAGACCTCTGCCACGGACCGACCATGATCCGAATGGGCCGCCGCACCGCCGGCTATCATCCTTATGAAATTCCTGGCCGCAATCGTGTTTGCAGTGGCGCCGCAAAGCCCTTTTCTCGTGTCTTCACCCTCTATCCCACCCTTCGGTAGTGGCAAACGACAGGGACCCATGGCGCAGTTCTTACAGCATGTACCCTGCACGCCGATATTACACTGTTTCATGGTCAGGGCCCTGTCAAAAATCGTTTCTACACCCAATTCTGTTGCCCTTGCTATCATCTCCTGTGATGCAACATCTATCGAGGCTGCCACAGGATCAACTACTTTTTTCTTCTTTTCTATCTTAACTACCTTTGGTTTGTCTTCTGCCATCAGAGGTTCCTCCTCATGTTTATTTTGTTTATTTGGTTATTTTTTAGATACCCCTACCTGCGCACCCGTTTGAACTTGCTAACGCTCTTTTGTTGCTTGGTTTTCTGCTCCTTTGCAGCGGTCATAGAAACCTTTTTAGAAGCATCGGATGCCTTCTTGGCAAGCCGCTCTTCCTGTTCTTTGGCCCGTTGTTCCCTGAGCTTCTGTTCTTCTGCTTCTCTCTTAGCCACTTCTTCCGCTTTTGCCTTGGCCTCTGCATCTGCCTTGGCCTTTACCTCTGCTGCGGCTTTAGCCTCTGCCTTCTCTTTCGCCTCTGCTTCGGCCTTGGTCTTGGCTTCTGCGTCAGCCTTTGCTTTGGCTTCCGCCTCTACCTTGGCCTTGGCCGCTTCTTCAGCCTTTGCCTTCGCTTCGGCCTCCTTATCCACTTCCGGTTTGACTTCTTTCTCAGGCTCGGCCTTTACTTCAACCTTTTTCTCTTCCTTTTTTTCTTCTTTTTCTTCTTTTGGAGCCGCTTCCGGCTTTTTAGCGGCTGCTTTCTTAGGTGCAGCGGGCTTTTCCTTGGGAACAGCCTCAGGCTTCCCAAAATCAAGGTCAGGCTCAGGTGAAATGGAGATCAGGTCTGCCTCTTCAAGCTCCAGGGTCTTGGAGATCTCCTCCACATCACTCGCAAGGCCGCCATTTATCATCAGGTCAATAAATGCCCTGGTAAGACGTACAGTTTCAGGATGTCTTAAAATAACAACATCAGACCCACCCAATAGATATGCAACCGCGGCCGTGGACTCCATAAGAATTCCGCGTCTCTCCGGATCTCCCATCGTGGGGCCCTCATCAATCCCCTCCCCTGCCTCCTTGCACTTCCAGACCTCATTGCCGATATTGTTGATCATCGGTACCTGGAGCTTGTCATCCTCCTGGGTAAGGGCAGCCATTTTTATCCGTTCCATGACCGAATAACTGTACTCAAGACCATAACCCAGTCCACCTGTAGTGGGATCGATCACTATCTTTTCGGATGTAACGCCAAGATTTCCAAGAAGAATATTCAGCTGCTTCGCTAAGTTAACGTCTATGGGTGAAGAAGCAACTATGGTGTGGCCATAACCTAAGGCGCTTGCGCCCACGCCCTTGTGGTTTGCCTCTTCAACCGGCCCTAAAGAAACATTTTTGCCCTCGCAAACTTCGGAAATCTTTTTTAAGACCTCTTCATCCTTCTGATTATTTGCCGTACCCCATAGGACAAGCGGCACATCAACCGCATCTGCAACCTTTTTGGCTACCGCTGCGGCTTCGTCAGCGCCCCTGTCCATTCCATTGGGATCCGTGCTTTTAAGCTGAAGCACAATAATGTCTGCACCATACTCTTCAACGCATTTCTTTGCCCAGGCCTCGGGCGAAGAAATCACATCCTTAAACGGCGCAATGGCTGCTGCCGGCCACTCGTCAGAGGGGTCATAATCCCAGATCTCCATGGCAATCTTAGGGGCATTCGGCATATCCCCCTCGAAAAGATGAAACGGGTAGGATCCTTCCCCTCCCAATTTAACAGCGCTACTGCCTGCTCCGACTGTGGTTTCCCCTATTTTTCCAGAATAGGGCTGTTCAGGAATCTCAAAAGCCAATTTATTTTACCTCCTTACCTAAATTTTTTCTCTGTTTATAATACGAGGCACGATCGGTTCTACCGCTGTGCACTTAACCAAAAAACCTTTTCAAACCTTGTGAAAAATATAACAAAAGCAGGGAAAAAAAACACCTCTGCTTCTGAGGTCTACCGGCCTAAATTAAATGAATCTCAATTCATTGTCAAGTATTTTTTGTAGGAATTTGAAGGGGTTTTATGCTTTTCTATCATCCTATATATTGTACCTGATTAAAATCATAACACAATATATAGTGAGTGCCTGAACTAAAATCACGCCTTGGTGTGATTCAGGCACAATTTTGGATTTTGGGATTTTCGTTAAGGCACTATTTAGTGCTTAAAAAAAATGCCTTTTCATGGGAAATGTAGGTTATCAGCCCTGCAGCATTTTATCAAAAATCTCATATGCCGCTTTCACGGCCTCGTTTTCCTTTTTCAATTCTATTGTGGGTTTCCCATCAAGATCAAACTGTTGTAAGTCCAGATCCTCCGGCACCACCCCCGCAAGATCGAGATTGTATTCGTCTAAGGCTTGACCCAAAGACTCGAACTGCCCATCTCTAACCCTGTTAACTATGACCATTTTCCGGCCAACATTCAAAGCTAAGTTATCGGTCAGTTCAACAATTCTATGTGCCGCCTGAAGTCCTCTCCGGGTAGGGTCGGATACGATAAGGAGTATATCAACATCACTTGTTGTCAGTCGGCTTATATGCTCCATCCCGGCTTCATTATCAATAACAATAAAGTTATAGTTGTCAATCAATCTCTCCAAGGATTGCGTCAGGAGCGTGTTGGCCGCACAGTAGCATCCTGCCCCTTCAGGTCTTCCCATGACGATCAAATCAAAACCAGGGGTTTCTATAACCGCCTCCTGCAATTTCATCTCCATGAAGATATCCTTTGTCATACCCGCAGAAACCCCAGTCTTCATCTCCTCCCTGGCATCTCCTAAGGTTTGTGCCATTGGGAGCCCCAACACCTCATTAAGGTTGGCGTTGGCATCTGCATCAACAGCGAGAACCGGCGTTTTCCCTTTTTCCACAAGGTATTTGATCAACATACCGGCCATTGTCGTTTTTCCGGTACCTCCTTTACCAGCCAGAGCAATTGAATATGTCATAATCTCCTCCTCATTATTTATTCCACGAATTCTAAGTATTTTAAACGACTATTCAAGGTTGCCGGATAAACCGGAACCAACAAAGATTTACAAGCACACGAAGGGCACGAAAAATGAGTAACTGAATGGTGTTATGGTCTCTTCGTGCTCTTGGTGAACATTAAACCTGATTAATTAAGATTTTCATTGATATTCTGCTCAAAATTTTATAGGATATAACGATTTTGTAAAACCACTTTAACTGATTCTAACTCATTGCCATGACAATAAAAAATTATATATGGGACCAAATAAAAAGCGATTTCAAATCAGGCATCCCTAAGCCCGAATTCGAGACATGGTTATCACGGGCATCACTCAAAGAAATCGACCAGGATCACGCCATAATCGAGGTTCCAAATAAATTCGTTGCCCGCTGGCTGCAGGATAATTATATAGATCAAATTCAAACAGTTTTCAGAAAAAACTTAAAGACCCTCCCTGAAATCAGTTTTACCTCTACCGCACCTTCGGATAAAAAAGACCTCCCAAAAATGAAAACTCCCTTGAGTTCGGGGACAAGTGTCTTTCAAGGGCTCAATCCTTTAAGTACCTTTGGCAGTTTCGTTACAGCAAACAGCAACCGCCTTGCCTACTCTTCCGCCCTAAATGTGGCAGATGGACCATCCAATAACTACAATCCTCTGTATATCTTCAGTGAATTTAGTCTCGGAAAGACCCATCTATTAAATGCGATAGGTAATCTTGTCATCAAAAACAATCCGTTTGCAGATGTTATGTACCTTTCCACTGACCGTTTTATCAGCGATTTTTTATCCCCGGACAACACAACTCGCGCTGATCACTTTTGGGAAAGAGGCGGCAGCCCTGATTTTCTCCTGATAGACAATTTACATCTGATTGCCGAATACAAAAGACCGCAAGAGGAATTCTTAGCTCTCTGTAGCTCCTTTCTCGAATCTGACAAACAGTTAGCAATAGCGGCCACTTATCCACCGAGTAAGATTCCTAACCTCCTCCCTCAGCTAAGGTCGCGTCTCGAGTGGGGCCTCATAACAGAAATTAACGCCCCCAGTCAAAAAACTAAGATGAAGATCATCAAAAAATCAGCCAAACAAAAAGATCTGGTCCTATCGGATAACGTAGTTTTTTTCTTAGCAAGCGCCACAGACAATTTAAAGACTCTGATTAAATATCTTGTCAAGCTTCAAGCCTATGCCTCCTTTTATAAACGTCCAATAGACATATCCGTCGTTGACTCGATCATAAAGAAAAAAAACCATCCGGTAAGTGATATCGATCTGCATCAAATTCAAAGAGTGACAGCAAAATATTTTAATATAGCCCTGAGCGATCTTTTGTCGAACAAAAAGGGAAAAACCTTCTCATATCCGAGGCAGGTAGCCATCTATCTAAGTAAAAAGTTAACCTCTTATTCTTTAAAGGAAATCGGGAATGCATTTGGGAATAAGCATCATTCCACGGTTCTTTATACGGTAAAACGTGTTGAAAAAGTGAAATCTCAAAACAAAGGGATTTTAAACGATGTCAATGCAATACAAATGCTCATAACTCAAAAATACAGCAGTTAGACTTGACGCCCATGTAAAAAGTCTCCAAGGCCGTCACTCCCGCGAAAGCGGGAGTCCACAAGTGGTTGAATTCTCTGGATTCCCGCTTTCGCGGGAATAACGAAAACGGGTGCTCTCTGACTTTTTACGAGACCATCAGACTTACATTGTTTAAATTATTTTTGAAAAGTTGTTCAAAAGCTTTTCATTTCAAGCGATGACCCTACTTTTGTAAAGATATTTTATCTTTTTTTTAAAATAAGCGAAAAAGTTATTGTTTAATTTCAATTGAATAACTCAATATCTGACAAATTGACACCCCTTATTATTATGATTATTTTTTATATTTAACAAATAAAATAACATTAAAATACTGGAGGAAACCATGGAAATAAAGATCGATAGAAGCGAACTCTTAAAATCGGTTTCAAGGGTTCAAAGCATTATTGAAAGAAAAAGCAGTATGCCTGTTCTTTCAACCATCCTTTTTGATGCCTCCGGATCAAATGTTCGGCTTTCAGCTACCGATCTTGAACTCGGTTTTCGAGAAACCATCTCTGCTAATGTTATTCAGGAAGGGAGTATAACCATCTCGGGTAGAAAACTGTTTGAAATACTAAAGGAAAGCAAATCAGAAACATTCTTGATAAAAATGAAAGAGAATAACTGGGTATTTATTTCAGATGAGGTGGCTCGGTTTGATCTTGCATGCATTGCTCCTGATGAATTTCCAGCCTTTATTGAACCTGAAGGTGTGGCAATGGTTGAAATAGATGCAGATACATTAGCTGATATGATTAATAAAACCATTTACGCAGTAACCTTAGAGGAGGCGGGTTTCAAATTGTCCGGGGTTTTTACTGAAAGGGTTTCCCATGATGGAGATGATTTTCTGAGGATGATTGCCACGGACGGCCACAGGCTTTCAATGATCGATAAGACGATTTCGAATGTTGGTCTTCTCGATTTGGGAAAAGGGGTGATGATTCCTAAGAAAGGTATGTCTGAACTAAACCGGCTTGCATCGGAAGGGGGGACCGTTGAAATAGGATTTAAACAGAAAGAGTGCGTTGCCAAGAAAGATAATGCAGTACTTGTTATGCGTCTCCTGGAGGCGAAGTTTCCGGATTATCAGGCTGTTATACCGAAGGAATGTGATTTTCCTATACTGTTAAAAAGGTCTTTACTGTTAGAGGCAATGAGAAAGATGCTTATTCTCAGTAATGAGAGGTATCGTGCTGTAAAAATCACGCTTGAAAAGGACTTGTTGGACTTGGTTTCAACCAACCCTGATCTGGGTGAGGGGCAGGAGAAAATAGAAATAAAATATGCGGGTGAAAGAATCGAGGCAGGGTTTAACCCAAAATATTTTATTGATATACTCCAGTCTATGGAGAGTGACATGATCAGCATGGAGTTTACAGACAGTGCCAAGCCATGTGTCCTAAAAGGCGATGCAGATAAGGGATTCATAGGATTAATTATGCCGATGAGGGTTTAAGGTAATGGACGAAGAGAGGACATACGAAGCATCAGATATTAAGGTCTTAGAAGGTTTATCGGCAGTAAGGAAAAGGCCGGCCATGTATATAGGAAACACCTCGTCCGGGGGTCTCCATCATCTTGTTTATGAAGTTGTAGATAATAGTATTGATGAGGCCTTAGCCGGATATTGTGACCGGATTGATATTAAGCTGCTTAACGATAACAGTGTTGCCATTCGCGACAATGGGCGTGGAGTTCCGGTAGACATGCATAAGAGCGCTAATATGCCTGCACTTGAGGTTGTAATGACCAAACTGCATGCGGGTGGCAAATTTGATAACAAGTCGTATAAGGTTTCAGGCGGGCTTCATGGTGTTGGGGTGTCGGTGGTAAATGCGCTTTCTGAATATTTAGAGGTGGAGGTATACCGGAATAGAAAGATCTATTTTCAAAGGTACGAAAGGGGAGAAACAAAAAATAAGCTTGAGATAAGAGGGGAGACAGAAAGAACGGGAACCAGGATTGATTTTTTACCCGATTCAACTATCTTTGAAACTTTAGTTTTCGATTTTGAGACTTTGGCCAAGAGGATGCGCGAACTCTCTTTCCTTACAAAGGGCCTGCGTATAAAGATAGCGGATGAGCGAAGCGGCAAGAAAAGGGATTTCTTTTACGAAGGTGGAATAAAATCTTTTGTGGAATACCTCAACAAAAACAAAGAGGTTCTTCATAAAAAACCTATTTATATTTCCGGGGAAAAGAGCGGCGTACTGATAGAGGTAGCCTTTCAATATAACAGCTCTTATAAAGAGAACCTGTTTACTTTTGCAAATAATATCAACACGCAAGAGGGGGGTACCCATTTAATAGGGTTTAAATCGGCCCTTACGAGGAGTATTAATCAGTATCTACAGAATTCTCCCCTGGCAAAAAATTTCAAAGAAAAACTGACAGGAGAAGATGTCAGGGAGGGTTTAACAGCGGTTATAAGTGTTAAATTGCCTGAACCCCAGTTTGAGGGTCAAACCAAGACTAAATTGGGAAACAGTGAAGTCAAGGGATTGGTGGAAAATCTTGTGAATGAAGGATTGGGTACCTTTTTGGAAGAAAACCCACCTGTTATAAAGGCAATTCTGGGAAAGGTAATTGATGCAGCCAGGGCCCGGGAGGCTGCAAGAAAGGCCAAGGAGTTAGCGAGGAGAAAGGGGATTCTTTCGGATCATTCCCTGCCAGGGAAGTTAGCCGACTGCCAGGAAAGAGATCCGGTGAAAAGTGAAATCTTCATTGTGGAGGGTGATTCCGCAGGAGGTTCCGCAAAACAGGGGAGAGACCGGAAGAATCAGGCTATTTTGCCCCTTAAAGGGAAAATTCTAAATGTTGAAAAGGCCAGATTCGACAAAATGATATCGAGTGAAGAGATCCGGACAATGATTGCTGCCCTGGGAACAGGGATTGGAGAGAAGGACTATAATATCGATTCGATCAGATACCATAAGGTTATTATCATGACCGATGCGGATGTGGACGGCGCCCACATCCGCACGCTCCTCTTGACTTTCTTTTTCAGGCAGATGCCGGATCTTATTGATAAGGGATATCTCTATGTGGCGCAACCCCCGCTTTACCGTGTGTTGAATAAGAAGAAGGAGCTTTTTATAAAGGATGAAGAGGGATTTAATGACTTTATTCTAACACGTATTTCTGAAAATGAGGCTGTTATTCTCAATGATGGTAGAGAGATTGCAGGAAACAGGCTTATCACTATGCTCAATCGGCTTGTGAGGTTTTTTGAGCGTCTTGATAAATTAGCGAGAAAGGGTTTCAGTTCTAAATTTATAGAGTTCTTAGTCTTAAATGGAGTGACAAATAAGCGCCAGTTCAAAGACAGGCCTTTTATGGAAAATCTCCTTGTTAAACTCGAAGAAGGTGGTTTTAGTGTGAGCGATATTAATCTTGGAGAAGAGGACGGATATTACGAATTCTGGGTAACAGAAACTAAAAATGGAGGGCACAGGTTTGAGGTAGGCTGGGAATTCCTCTCATCACCCGAATTGCGTCAGTTAATGGAGCTGAGTGATGACTTCTGCGACCTGAAGAGGGGTAGTTTCAGGGTTGGAGAAGGAGAAAAGGAAGAGATTGAAGATCCGGAACAACTCCTCAATGAGTTTATGGAAAAGGCCAAAAAGGGCCTTGGAATCCAGAGATATAAAGGCTTAGGTGAAATGAATCCGGATCAGTTGTGGAATACAACTATGGACCCGGAAAAGAGAACCCTTGTTAAAGTCAGGGTAGAGGATGCGGTAGAGGCCGATAATATTTTCACTATCCTTATGGGTGACAAGGTAGAGCCAAGAAGAGAGTTTATCCAAAAGAACGCATTAGAAGTTACTGACCTGGACATTTAGTGTGGAATTTGGGAATTGGAGAGCTAAAAAATAATGATTTCGGATTTAGAGTATGATTCTGTCAGTATAGAAGATGAGATGCAAAAATCTTATCTTGAATATTCCATGAGTGTCATCGTGGGGAGGGCCTTGCCCGACATTAGGGATGGTCTGAAACCGGTTCACAGGCGTGTGCTTTACGCGATGCACGATCTGAAAAATTACTATAACAGAGCTTTCAAAAAATCCGCGAGGGTTGTTGGTGATGTTATAGGTAAATATCATCCGCACGGTGATACTGCTGTATATGATACGATTGTCAGGATGGCACAGGATTTTTCCCTTAGATACCCGCTAATAGATGGTCAGGGGAATTTTGGTTCTGTTGATGGTGATCCGCCGGCGGCAATGAGATATACTGAAGTAAGGATGACAAGGGCTACTCAGGATTTTCTCGCAGATATCGAAAAAGAGACTGTTGATTTCGTGCCGACCTATGATGGATCTCTTTTAGAACCTGTGGTTCTACCAACCCGAATACCTAATCTATTGGTAAACGGTTCTGGTGGCATTGCGGTTGGGATGGCAACAAATATTCCACCTCATAACTTAGTTGAAATTTGTGAGGCGATTAAGAAGGTAATAGACAATCCCGAAATCGGATTAAAAGAGTTGATGGAGACCGTTCCGGGACCGGACTTTCCTACAGCGGGATTCATTTTTGGTAAAAAGGGGATTTTAGAGGCATACGGGACAGGCCGGGGTATTATCAAGATGAGGGCAAGGGCCTTTGTTGAAACGTTCGGAAACGACAGGGAGAGGATCATAATTTCTGAAATCCCTTATCAGGTAAATAAAGGGAAATTGTTAGAAAAGATTGGCCAATACGTTAGGGATAAAAAGATAGAAGGTGTCTCGGCAGTAAGGGATGAGTCTGACAGGGACGGGATGAGGATCGTCATAGAGGTAAAGCGTGATAGTATGGCCCTGGTTATCCTGAACAGGCTATATAAGTTTACCCAGTTAGAGACATCTTTTGGAATTATTCTTTTGGCAATTGTAAATGGACGGCCCCAGATTCTTGCGCTGAAAGAGTTTATTCGGCATTTTATTAACTATCGCCGGGAAATTATCATACGAAGGACCATTTACGAGCTCAAAAAGGCAGAAGCGCGTGCCCACGTTCTTGAGGGGCTGAAAAAGGCCCTGGAATTCCTTGATGATGTTATAGAGCTGATCAGGTCTTCATCCGATGGTAGAGAGGCAAAGGCACGACTTATTTCGGAGTTTGAATTCTCCGAGATTCAGGCCCAGGCTATCTTAGATATGAGATTACAGAGATTGACCGGATTAGAGCGAGAAAAGATAGATGCAGAATACCAGGATTTAATTAAGGATATAGCGCGGTTCAATACCATCTTAGAAAGTCCGGCCATGGTGCTTCAGATTATAAAGGATGAAATAGAGGAGATTAAGGAACTATATGGGGATGAGAGGAGGACAGAGATCCTTGAGGATGTGGATGACATTGATATGGATGACCTGATCACTGAGGAGGATATGGTCGTAACAATAAGCCATGATGGCTATATCAAGAGAAATCCGATTAGTCTTTACAGGGCACAGCGCCGGGGGGGCAAAGGGATGACCGGCGTCAAGCCGAAGGCAGAAGATTTTGTCGAACACCTGTTTGTAGCCTCCTCACATGATTATTTCCTCTTTTTTAGTAATAAGGGACGCGTTTATTGGAAGAAAGTCCATGAGATTCCAGAGGGAGGCCGGATGTCCAAGGGGAAGGCGATTGTAAACCTCCTGGATCTCAAGAAGGGGGAGAGGGTAGCAACTATTCTCCCGGTGAGGGACTATGAGGAGGGGAAATACGTGGTCATGGCCACGAAAGAGGGATTGGTCAAAAAAACAGAGCTTACGGCCTACAGTCATCCCAGATCCATAGGGACGATTGGAGTTAAAATTCGGGAAGGGGATGAGCTCATAACAGCGCGTGTTTCAAACGGAGACCAGGATATTTTTCTCACCACGAGGGAGGGTAAATCGATCCGTTTCAAAGAGTCGGAATTGAGGGGTATGGGCCGGGTGGCTACGGGTAATATCGGGATTAGAATGGCGCGTGGTAATGCGGTCGTTGGAATGGAGACAATAAGTGAAGGTGCGACGAT
>Ga0209013_10005508_pt1 | contig 10885 bp, 9 predicted proteins | sample Cruoilmetagenom2_FD_187291 | JGI IMG/M metagenome (GOLD analysis project Ga0209013, IMG submission 187291) | Oil polluted marine microbial communities from Coal Oil Point, Santa Barbara, California, USA - Sample 2 (SPAdes) (version 2) | ecosystem: Environmental > Aquatic > Marine > Oil seeps ...
AGCATAACCCTCTGCATGAATATATGAGATCTCTTTGAGCTTCAGTGCACCCTCCATCGCAGTCGGATGGTTGAACAATCTTCCGATGTATAGGAAATCTCTGAAAACAGAGTATTTCAGAGCGATCTCCTTGATTGATTTGGAGGTACTTAGAATTTCTCTGATCTGATCAGGAAGTTTTTTTATAGCATTAATTATCTCTTTCCCTTCGGTAAATGACATACCCTGATATCTGCCTATAAGGAGTGCGATCAGCGTGAGTATCACTAATTGAGAAGTATAGATCTTTGTGGAGGCGACTCCGATCTCAGGGCCGGCGTGATTATAAACACCTGCATCAGTCAATTGAGGAATAGATGTTCCTACACCGTTAACGATACCGAGAAGTAGTGCTCCTTTCCTCTTCGCTTCTTTTAGAGCAGCGAGAGTGTCTGCGGTCTCTCCGGATTGGGAAATTGCCAGGACAGCAACATTCTCATCGAGTTTTAATTTCCTGTATCTGAACTCAGATGCGATTTCGGTCTCAACGTTTATTTCTGTTAATTCTTCAAATATGTACCTGCCTATCAATCCTGAATAATAACTTGTTCCACAGGATATAATGATCAATTTTTTAATGTTTTTCAATCTGTTAAGGACCGGTTCCAGTCCTCCGAGTTTGGAGACACCCTCACTTTCGATCATCCTTCCACGGAATGCATTCTCTATCGTCTCAGGTTGTTCAAATATTTCTTTGAGCATGAAATGTTCAAAACCCTTCTTATCATTTGTGTACATATTGGAATCAACAAATTCCACTTTTTTCTTAAGAACCTCATTCCGGAGGTTTTTTATATAATAATCTTTACTGTTCAGAACAGCCATTTCATCATCGCTCAGATAGATCATTTGATTTGTATAAGGTGATAATGCAGTAGAATCTGAAGCTGCAAAAAACTCGTTTTCACCAACTCCGATAATGATTGGACTCCCTCTTTTTACGACAACGATCTTATGATCGACATCAGAATGGATTACTGCAATACCGAATGCTCCATCAAGTTTTTCGATCGATTTTAAAACGGCAGATTCAAGATCTCCGCTGAAATTCTGCTCAATAAGGTGGGAAATTACTTCTGTATCTGTATCTGATGAAAATGTATGTCCTTTTTTTATCAGTTCTTCCTTGATCTCAAAGTAGTTCTCTATAATTCCGTTATGGACAACGCTTACCTTATTATTGCATCCTGCCTGAGGGTGTGCATTTAATTCAGAGGGTTTTCCATGTGTGGCCCATCTTGTATGAGCGATCCCGAAAGTTGCATTTGATGAAGAGTTTGCCAATTTTGCTTCAAGGCTTGAGACCTTCCCTTTGGATTTAACCAGCAAGGTCTCTCCTTTATCCACAACTGCAAGTCCTGCTGAATCATAACCTCTGTATTCAAGTTTTTTCAAACCATCGATCAGGATGGGAACTGCCTTCTTAGTACCTGTATAACAAATAATTCCACACATCTTTCCCCCTCTATGAGAAGTGAGTCAATTGCTTTTTCCCGGTAGGATAAACATTGAATCCAATACCGTATAATTTTTTGTGATCGATGATGTTCCTGCCGTCAAATAAAAAAGCGGGTTTTCTCATTGATTCATATATCTTCGAATAATCGAGATCTTTAAAAGTGTTCCACTCTGTTGTGATAACAATTGCATTTGAGTTTTCCGCTGCTTTATAAGGGTCCAATTCATAAGTAATATTCTTGTCAATTCCCTGCAGATCAATTTTAGCATTATCCAGAGCTTTGGGGTCGTGAATTGTAACCTTCACATTTTCTTCTAGGAGAGCTTTGGTTATATCAATAGCGGGTGATTCCCTTGTGTCTCCCGTGTTTGCCTTGAAGGCGAATCCGAAAAGTGTGATCTTTTTCCCTGCAACAGTATTAAACATTTCCTTTATTATCTTTCTGACAAATCTTGATTTTTGATATTCGTTCATTGTCACAACTGATTCCCAATAATCTGCAACTTCATAAAGCCCGTAACTTTTCGCGATATAGACCAGGTTGAGGATATCCTTCTTAAAGCAGGAACCTCCGAAGCCAACACTTGTTTGTAAAAATTTGTTTCCTATCCTGGAATCACTCCCTATGGCATGTGCAATCTCTGAAATATCTGCATCGGTCTTTTCACAAAGTGCAGAGATAGAATTTATAGAAGATATTCTTTGAGCAAGGAAGGCGTTCGCTATAAGTTTGGACAATTCAGATGACCAGAGATTTGTTGTGATGATCCTCTCCTCAGGCAGCCAGTGCCTGTAAATATCAGCAATTTCCTGCGACGCTTTAGTACCCGGCTCTGTTTCATGAGCACCGATCAATACTCTGTCAGCCTCAAGAAGATCTGTGACTGCAGTCCCTTCTGCAAGAAACTCAGGGTTTGATACAACTTCAAATTTAACATTGCTGTTGCTTGTTTTCAGGATACGTTCCATTGCCTCTGCAGTTCTGACGGGTAATGTACTTTTCTCAACAATTATTTTATCGCTATTTGAATGTTTCACTATCTGATGAGCGGTTGCCTCCCAGTATTGAAGATTGGATGCCATGCCCGCCCCTTCCCCGAAAGTTTTTGTCGGAGTGTTCACAGAGACAAAAATGATATCGGCAACTTTTATATTTTCTTCAGTGGCAGTGGAGAAAAAAAGGTTCTTCCCTCTCCTTTCCTTAACAATCTCATCCAGTCCGGGCTCAAATATTGGGAGTTCATCAGAATTCCATGCATCGATCCTCTCCTGGTTGATATCAACTACATCTATCCTGTATTCAGGACATTTGAGTGCAATAACTGCCATAGTGGGGCCGCCAACATAACCAGCCCCGATACATAATATCCTTTTCTTAAATTCCATTTTTTCTCCTCTAATGGAAGTAGGTAATAACAATTCATTTTATCATATATACCGGTAATATAAAAAGGTTCAGCCTGGTAGCATTGAATCGGACATACATATTTAGTATAATAAATAAATGAGACCTTATTTAATATTCTTATTATCATGGTTTATCCCGGGATCCGGCCATTTCATTCAGAAGAAGCATACTAAAGCTATCGTGTTCTTCTCCGGAATTTTATTGCTTGTTGTCCTCGGGATTGTGATGGAAGGTAAATTTTTCCTCCCATATACCGAAACATCGAATAATTACGGTGTTGTTCAGAGACAGTTCCACCCGCTTCTAATCCTTGGATTCCTGGGAGATCTCGGGCTTGGATTATTCAATCTTGTTGTTAATCTCCTGGGATTTGCAAAAGGGAATATTGAATCTGTTACTTACCATTATGGTACAACATATATGGTGTCAGCAGGCCTCCTTAACTATCTTGTAGCTCTGAATGCATTTGATATAGCAAGGAGGAAAAAATGATTTTTAAAAGTCACTTGATCTCAATGCTGATATTTTCAGGGGTTGTTTCCACCCTCATAGCCACTATCAGGTTTGATGAACTGAAGAAAATCAAAAAAGAGGGGATCAAATTGTTTCTTTATATGAGTGTCGGGATCATTGTTGGAAGCTGGATCATTAATTTTCTCTGATCTAAGCTTTTTCCTGTTCTAGAAAAAGTATTAACTACTTCTTAAATAATATTTCTACGCATCAGGCCAAATGTGATAAGTGCACTAATACATGAAACGAGAAGTGCAAACAGAGTACCCAAAAAAAGTCCTGATCCGGGATAGAATAATCTGACCCCGATGGAGTAGATAACAATTGTTGTCATACCTGTAACCAGAAGAGGCCTTGTCATAACTTTTGAGAAATCCCTCCCAAATGTTCTATAAGCAATAATAAGGGTTGAGATGAACATTGCGGGAAATGCGGAGAAGATCCCTCCGAAAACAGGCCCGCAAATTTTTGATAACAGGACAGCAGCAGTAATAATTAATCCTCCGAATATTGATCTGATCAGTATAAGTATTGAAGATGAGGGAAGGTTTTTCCCGGAAACCGGTTTTTTACCAGTGAACTTTATCAGCAATCTGTAAAGAACCGGAAGTGTCACAATATAAACGAACAAATTGAAAAGATAATTGGACGGACTGATAAAAGCGATTAAAGATCCTCCAGCGAACCAGAAGAGAAGTCCTGAAAAAACGGCAGCGAATAATCCCCGTTTGACATTTACTGCATATATCAGTAAGAATACACCGGTCATTGAATAGGAGAGAGGAAATACTAAAGTTGCCTCAGCAGCAGTGGCAGGAGACTGATTCAGGCCGATAAAGAAGAATACCAGAAGTGCAGTGGACGGGAGGCCGGAAATAAATCCACTTATGTTGCTGCCGAAACTCTTTCCTAAGCTGATCGAAATAAATATCCAGGTGGTCCCGGTAACAAATGTCAGGATTAATTTGAGTAAAAGATCTTCAGCCATTTTCAGTTTAAAATACTTTGGTTATTACTCTGAAACGATTGCTGAACAGGAAATATTCTAAATGGTGATCAGAACCTGATCCCGATCCCGCCAAAATATGAGAGTCCGCCCAGATTTATATCTGTTCCTGAAACTTCATACTTTAACTGAATATATTTTAACTTAAGATCTAAGAAAAGTTTTCCGAAATAGTATCTGAAGCCTCCTTCTCCGAAGAACCCGATACTGTTATCGTCAATAGTTCCAATGAAATTCTCTTCCTTGAACATATAGTAACCTGCTCCCAATCCGAGGTAAGGTTTGAATTTACTTTTTCCTAGAAGAATTCTGAGACCTGCTTCAGCCGGGATCATAGTGAGAGTAGTGTTCTTAGGATCAAATTCCAGTTCGCCTTCCGCTTTCATGTAATCTGTATGTACGAAAACTTCGAGAGAACTTCCGACTTTTAAAGCAAGGTCGAGGCTGTATGCTAAATTTCCTGATCCATAGACAGTCTTAAATATCTCTTCAGAAATATTTTTTGTTCCTGCCCCAATTGTAATTGAAAATTTACTATGATCGATCATTACTCCGGACACCTGATATGTGGCGACAAATGCTAATATTATTAAAAACAGGATCAGTTTTTTCATATTTCCTCCGATGAAAAATTATAGCAATAGTGTAGTATAAAATCAAACCTATTTTATTTCAATATATTTTGAGAAGTTTGCTGTTTTATTCTTGTTCATATCCTTTGCAATTATTTCCAATTTGAAAAATCCTTTAAGCTCCGGAATAATCTTAAGAGATATCCTGACCGGATCTTTTTCAGCTCTCAGGGTATTTGTTTTTTCCATAACAACTTTTCTGTTATTATCTATCAGCCTGATCTCCACTTTCATTATTCCTGTCTTTTTTTCTTTCCCTTTTTTTGAATAATCTGATAGTGCGAATGAAAGTTGTTTACCTGTAACTGAAACCTCTGAAATATTGATCTTCGGCAGGGCTGCAAGTTTTATCAGGAGATCGATCTCGTCCGGGAAGAATTTATCTTTGTAGAAAAGCATCGTGTCCTTATTGTCAATTGTTACTTCAATTCTTTTTTCACCTTTCTTCCCGTTGAACTTATAAACAAGATAGTAATAATGATCAGATTTTTTCATTATCGAATCTATCCCGTCTTTGAAATCGCTGGTGTTGATACTCAAGCCTCCGGTTGATTTTGTTATTTTTCTCAATATACCTTCAAGGTCGGGAGAAACCGAGTCTGAATCATCACTGCTTTGCCTGAAAGAGTGAAAGAGAAGGAGATTGTAACTTATATTCGCTCCTTTGAAAGGGGAAACAAGATTCTCCGGATTGAAGCTGTCGGACAGGAGCATGGATTTATCAATTTTCTTTATACCATTTGTCATTGAGGAAGCATAAGATGACTCAGAGGTGCCGGCTATATTTGAAATATAGTTGTTTATGGAAGTTTTAACCTGGTTGTATCTTCTCAATGAAGGGATAACTTCTCTCTGCTGAAAATTAATGAAGTATTTTTCTCCGGGATATTCTCTTGAAAGAAGTGAAAAAACTCCATAGTACTTTCCTATATCGGGAAGGAGGAATTTTGATTTAAAATCGAGCCACTCCCTGCTGTAATTATTCAGGAAATTAAAAGTATTTTGCATATGCGGATTTGAATCTCTCCTATTAGGGACAAAATCGTTAAATTTCCTCAATATTGCAGTAAGTTTATTCCGGGCTGCGTCTTTAAGTCTTTTGTAATTGAAGGAATCTTCTTTCACGATTTTTTCAATATCAGAAATAATATCCTTCTTCGGTTTATCGGTCCTTATCCGGTACACTTTAACAGGTGTCCATACTATCAGGTTATCTTTCTTTCTCAGTATCTCATTGATGAAGAAATCGATACCTATCGTAATATTATTCCCGTAATCGGTTATATTGAATTGTAGGATGAAGTTCCGCCTTTCTGAGATATCATTAATTGAACGTTCTCCTGTGAGGAGTTCATCTATAGTTCTTGTTTTTCCGTTGATCTTAAGTGTGAAATCATCTTTTTTCAGGCCGGTCAAATAAGCCCCTTCTTTATATATCCGTACCGGTATCTTCAGATAAACATCATCCTGTATTCCATATGATCCGGTCAGAAAAACCAGTGTTATTGTTAAAAATATTATAATTTTTTTCATATCCAGCTCCTTTTTAAAGTCGAGTATAATTAGATATACGATATTTAGCAACAAATCCGGCAATTTTCTCTTTTGGCAGGCTTTATTTTTGTTCAATTGTTTTATTCAGAGATTTTTGAACTATAGTAGAAAAAAAGGGATTAAGGTTTCTCTTCAGACCGGATCATACTTACAAGTTGGGTTCTGCTCTTTATATTAAGTTTCTTATAAATATTATAAAGATGATTCTTGACAGTTCCAAGGGATATGAATAGTTCATCCTCAATATCTTTATTACTCTTTCCCTGAAGAATCAGTGCAATGATCTCTTTCTCTCTTTCAGTGATTATATCATCGGAAAAGAGCTGCTCAACAGTTGTATCGGGTGGGATTTTGTTCCTTTTAGGCTTTCCGGCCAGGAATCGTACAACATAGGCAATAAAGATAACAAGGAAAGAAATTATTAACCAGAACCAGAATGAGCCGATCATACTTGCGGATATTATAATGGTCAATTTTCTACCGGTCTCATTCCAGACAGAATCACTATTTGAACCTTTCACAAAAAATATATACTTACCAGGTTGCAGATTATCGTATTCTATACTGTTTTTTGTTCCGAGATATTTCCAGTCACTCTCAAGGCCTGCAAGTCTGCATGAGAATTGATTTTTTTCAGGGGAGGTGTAATCCAGTGCGGCAAAACTTAAAGTCAGTGTGTTGTAATTACTGGGGAGAGTAATAGCATTTATTGTTGAAATGTCATTACGAAGGATCTCATCCATCCCCGGAAGTTCCGAACTGCCGAAAATTTTCAGGTCCGTGATTACGATTGGGGGGATTGTCATATTTCTGTTCAGTCTTTCAGGGGAAAAACAGTCGATCCCGGCCGGCCCTCCGATGAAGATTTTCCCATTCGTACTGATATGGGATGCATTCAGGTTAAAGGCGGAATTCCTTAATCCTTCGCATTTATCAAAATTCCTGAACCTGCCTGTACTCATGATAAAACGTGAGAGCCCTTTAAGGGTTCCGAGCCAGAGATTTCCCCGTGGTTCCTCTGCAATGGAAACAATAGTATTGTCAGGTAATCCATCATCGGCTGACATTTTTTCGAAAGAACCGCTGTTGATATTGAATTTGAATAATCCCTTGTCCCTGCTTCCGCACCATAAAATTCCCGGTTGCTGTTCAGACTTATATATTGAAAGGATCGTGGTATCGTTCCCTTTTTTTGTTTCGATCTCCGGATCGAAGATCGTGAAAACGCCGGTTTTACTATCAAATCGGGCAACTCCCATATTCGTGCCAAGCCAAAGGATATTTTTATCTGACGGTGACCGGAAGATGGTATAAATCCTGTTCATATGAGAACTATTCTCAAATTCTTTCTGGAACATATAGTTTGAAAGCTTATATCTGTCCAGATCAAGTTTATACAATCCCTTTCCGAATGAACCTATCCACAGAATTCGGGGAGAGGATCCCTGCATCAATAATGATGAAACAAAGATCGAATTGAATCCCTTTAATTCATCCAATGGCGATTCAAGTATTGAATAGGAATTTTCTCCGGAATGGTACTTGTTCAGCCCGGTATTTGTACCGAGATAGAGAATCTCCGGATTTCCGGGATCCGGTGAAATGCTGGTAATGCTTAATTTTGCCATCGGGTTACTCTCATATCCTGAAGGGTTGACCACTTTTGACTCCCCGGAGCTGAGGTCAACTCTCTTTAATCCATTTCCAAGGGTCCCGATCCAAAGTATTGAAGGGTTGCTCTGATCTGAATGGATTGCTGAAGTATTGCGAAAATTAAGTGAATTGCTTTTGATCTCCGGCCTGCCGGACATCCTGAAACATTCGCTTCCCCGCTTCTCAAGGTTCAGCCCTCCGCCGATCGTCCCGATCCATAACAAACCGGATCTGTCTCTGGTGATACTCCAGACATATTTATTGGATAGGCCTGTTTCGGTGTCCCCATTTTTATAAGCGCTGAATTTATTTTCCGCTATATTGTAAATATACAATCCGTTCTGGGTTCCGATCCAAATGAGGTTGTTGTTCTCAGGATCCTTGAAAATCGTGCTGGTTTTCTGTTTCCGGATATGAATTTGCCTCTCCGGTTCGATACCGAAGCTCTGAAAAACACCTGAGGTTCGATCATATCTTACCAATCCGTTTTCTCCTGTTCCGAGCCACAGGTTTTTTTCAGGATCTTCCAGAATAGAGTGTATGTATAAGTAGTGGTTTTTGTCCGTTCCTTTCACATCGGATGAAACCGGTTTAATATTCTGATCTGATTCAACATACCTGTACAAGCCTTTTCCCCAGGTTGCGATCCAGATATTTCCGCTTGAATCTTCAAATGTTGACATAATATTTTCTTTCTCAAGTGAAGGCTCTTTTTTCGGTTTACTCCCCAGGTTCCTGACATGAAAGGATTCCGGATCAAACAGGAAAAGGCCGTTCTCTTTTGTCGCTATCCATAACCTGTTCTTTGAATCTGAGCTGATGTGATTGACTATTTTTGAACTGTTATTGTCTTCCTTTCCCCAAATTGACCTGAAGTTCCTGAAAGAATTCGTTCTCCTGTTAAATCTTGATATTCCCCCTCCGTAGGTCGCCAGCCAGAGGTTGTCCTTTTTATCCTCACATATCCCTGTAATGACATTGTGAGATATTGATCCCGGATCATCCGGATCATTGAGAAAAGTTTTAAAATGGTAACCATCGTATCTGTTCAATCCGTTGGATGTACCGATCCAGATATAACCTTCACTGTCCTGAAAAATGGAGAAAATAAGGTCATCTGATAATCCATCTTCTTTTGAAATATGGTTGAATGATAATGAATTGATCAGGGTATTTGAATATCCTGAAACAATACCCAACCCGATAATAATTGCAATAATAATAAAATTCTTCATCTTGGTATAATTTAAGACGGAATAATATTTATAAATGTTTCATTTTTATTCATGTTTATAAATATTTATACGCAATTCAAAACATAAAAAACCGGAATTTTTCAGAATATGACTAAAGTCATATATGGAATTGTCTATTACTAAATTCACAAATTTGAATTAGTAACCAAAGTAATAGAATATTATTCATTTCTGACCGTATTACTAAACAGTAGGAAAGTTTAGGAGAAAAAGAAATGAACCGTTTAATGGTAAAGCTTGGCAGAGAATTCATCGTGCTTAAATGTGACGATATTGACAGGATCGAATCGGAGAGGAATTATCAGAGGCTTTATAAAGGTAAAAATTCTTTTCTGATAAGGAATACTCTGGCAGAATTTGAAAAAAAGCTTGATCCTGCAAAGTTTGTGAGGGTGAACAGGTCAACAATCATTAACATAGAGAAGATCCGAAAGATAGAATCAGATATAAATTACAATTATTTTGTTGTGATGAGCGACGATGTGTCAGTATTATGGGGGAAGAAATTTAGGGAGAATTTAAAAAAGGTTCTCGATAATTAAGGAGAAAAAGAATGAAAAACAATCAAATTTTATTAAATAAAATTTCAACTATGGACAATTCGAAGGTAACTGGCTTATCCGGTCTGGATCATCTTTCAGAAATACTTGTAAGAGAATATCTTCAGAAGAATATAACTCAGGAAAATATTGCTCTTAAACATTTTATTTGTGATCTTGAGAGAAAAATAATTCTTTTCGCGCTCGGATTGACCAATGGAAATCAGAAAAATGCTTCCCGGGTCCTCGGGATAAAGGAAACTTCCCTTTGTGAAAAGATTAAAAAATATAATTTAAGAAAGATCAGGAAGAAGGTTTCTCTTAACCTGGACCTGCTGAATATGAACGAAGAAGAGATCAGTCCCGATTTGTTTCTTTAAACAATTATTTTTCTATGATTTCCGGCCATACCTGAAAAAGTGGTACTCTGGTATAGAGCCGTCATCCTTCTGCTTTTTCCCCTGACCTGTTCCCTCTTTCTATTATTGTAAAAAACACATTTTCCAAATTTATGGAGCATTGTATTCGTAAAATTGGAGTTAAATCCATAAAAAGATTTTCCGGCTCTTTTTGTGCTCCTTTGATATATATCTGGTCACCATAAATGGATGGTTAGTCCCTGAATTTCATTAGTTCGTCCCAGAAATAAGTAAATTTTGATCTCGGGGAAAGAGTATTGCATCTTAAATCTCAGATAAAATAGGAGGTTAAAATGAAAAAATTTTTAACACTGCTCGTAGCGGTTGCAGTTCTTTGTGGACTGACATTCGCACAGGGCGCAACAGCTGACATCTACGGTACAGTAGTACTGCCTGATGGATCGGCG
>Ga0209013_10005509_pt1 | contig 10884 bp, 13 predicted proteins | sample Cruoilmetagenom2_FD_187291 | JGI IMG/M metagenome (GOLD analysis project Ga0209013, IMG submission 187291) | Oil polluted marine microbial communities from Coal Oil Point, Santa Barbara, California, USA - Sample 2 (SPAdes) (version 2) | ecosystem: Environmental > Aquatic > Marine > Oil seeps ...
CCTACACTGACTCCCGTGAGTGCTTCCATCTCTACACCTGTCTGTCCATTGAGTTTTGCTGTGACAGTGAGTTTAAATCCTGGGAGATCCGGAAGCTCTTCGATATCTGTCTTAACGGATGTCAGCATAAGTGGATGACACATAGGAATAAGTGTTGAGGTTTGTTTTGTCCCTTGGATGGCAGCGATGACAGCGGTTTGCAGGACAGGTCCTTTTTTTGCTGTGTTTGCTATCACTGCATCAAAAGCAGGTTGTCCTACTTCTATGATACCACTTGCCGTGGCAATACGTGTTGTGTTGTCTTTGTCAGAGACATCGACCATTTTGGGTTTGTTTTGTTCGTCTAGATGTGTAAGGTTCACTTTTTATCCTAAATACTATTAATATGTGTATTTTAACATAAAATAGACGTAAGTAAAGAAGTACTGACGAGTAAAACATAAGAAATGACGTAAAAAGTAAAAATATACTTGACTTTTTACACCATATAAGATAATATTATTAAAATTATAATAAATTAAAGGTATTCTATGGTTTATGCATATATGAGACAAGTGCCAGACTTTCCTAATCTGACTACACAGCAAAGTGATATTTTATCCTTTACATTAAAAAAAGAACTTACTATTGACAAAGAAGTGGTTGAATATGCGACAAAAAATCTTCTTCTGGATCAGAGAGAAGAGTTTGAAGACTTTTTACAAACTATGCAGGATGGTTACACAGTTATTGTCTCCTCTTTATATATACTGAGTGACAGGGCAGAAGAGTTGATAAAAGTGATTAACTGTATGCTTAGTCATAATGTTAATCTTTGGATCGTAGATAAAAATATGCTTATGAACAAAGATACAAACATGGTGGACATCTTTCCATTGCTCAATGCATTAAGGAAAGAGGAGAAAGAAAAAACAAACCATATAGGACGTCCAAAAGGAAGTAAGTCAAGTTCTAAGTTTGATATTTACCAAAGGGAAATTATCTCTCATTTGAGTGCGGGAATGAGTGTAAGTGCCATCTCCAGAGAGTTAGACGTGAGTCGCAGTTCTTTGAAAGACTATATAGAGTCACGAGGGATTAAAGAGTTGATAGAAGGGTCATGGATAGAGATGGATCAATCTAAAAGTGCCAGAAGTATGGAGAATATAGTACTTATCTGTCCATTTGAAGAAGCGAGAAAAGCTAAAGAACAGAAAGAAAAAGAAGAGAAGGTATTTTAAATGGAAGCAACAGAAAAAAACCACTCAAAAGAGTATTTAAAAGGTTGGATGCCTTATCGTATTAAAAGATATTGGGCCTATCTCGCGGCAACGGTAATTGCTTTGGTGATACCTTGGATCACGATAAATGGTAACCACCTCTTTTTATTGAGTTTTGATCAGAAGAAGTTGCATTTGGCAGGTGTTGCGTTTGATATGCAAGAACTCTATCTAATGCCATTTTTGCTTATGCTTCTTTTCCTGGGGATCTTTGCAGTCACTGCAGTAGGGGGTAGAGCATGGTGTGGATGGGCTTGTCCTCAAACTATCTTTCGTGTAATCTATAGAGATGGTATAGAGACAAAACTTTTAGGTCTTAGAAAACGTATTAAAAACAAACAAAAAGACCCGGATATGAGCAAATTGGAAAATAAAGTGAAAAGTTTTATCGCTATTTTACTTTGGTCTGTGATCGCGTTTGTCGCTTCGGCTGATTTTTTATGGTTCTTTGTCCCTCCTGAAGACTTTTTTAGCTACATGAGTAATCCTACGGAGCATATGGTGTTGGTAGGGATTTTGGTGAGTACGGCACTCTTTATCATTCTTGATGTTGTGTTTATCAAAGAAAACTTCTGTGTCTATGTCTGTCCTTACAGTCGTGTGCAATCAGTACTCTATGATGATGATACTATTATGGCAGTCTATGATCCAAAACGTGGTGGTGACATCTATGAAGGTCATGGATATGAAAGAGAAAAGAAGTTTTCTAAACAAAAAGAGCTTTTATCAGTAGATACAAGTGCGGAATGTACTACTTGTGAAAGTTGTGTGACGGTATGTCCTACGCACATAGATATTCGTAAAGGATTGCAGCTTGAGTGCATCAACTGTCTTGAATGTGTAGATGCATGTACTTCCGTCATGGGCGCATTGGGTAAACCAAGTTTGGTGCGTTGGTCAAGTGAAAAAGAAGCAGTTAAATATGAAGGTAAAACAAACTACTTTAGAGGTAAAGTCATCGCTTACTTTGCGGTGCTTTCAATTGTGCTTGTAGCACTGTTTGTTATGGGAAGCAAGAAAGAACATATGCTTCTAAACATTAATAAGGGGCAAAGACTCTATAAGGTACTAGACAATGGCGTGGTACAAAATGACTATATTTTCATGTTTGCCAACACAGATAGAAAAGCACATACATACTACTTTGAAATTGTAGGAAATGATAAGATAACGATCAAACGACCTAGTGAACCATTTAAATTGGGTGCAGGAAAGAAAAAGAAAAAAGTGGTCATCCTGGAAACATCAGAAAAACTTGCAGATAATGCCAGAAAAGATGTGCCGATTCCTCTGCTTATAAGGGCATATGCTACAGATGACAAAGAGAAAATTACAGTTGACAGAGAGATGGTGTTTTTCTATCCTCGTGCAGACTTAGTTAAAAAATAAGGAGAAGGTATGCATAATATGGAACCAACACTTGAACATATAGAAGACTATAAGGCCAAAGGAAGTACTGAAAAGAGATTGACGGTATGGATCGTGATCCTGTCGGGATTATTGGTAGGGGCTATCTATGGGATATTTAGTGCCAGTTCAAGTGTGTCTGACAGCTTGGTGAAGAAAGAACAAACAGGCATAGTCAAGTATTAGGAGAGATGCATGATGCAGATGAAGATACAACATGAACAAGGTGGAAGATAATGAGTAGCGCAAAAGTATTGGTATTGGGTGGTGGTTTTGCAGGCGTAGAAGCAGCAATTTATCTTAAGAAAGAAGATTTGGATGTAACGCTCGTAAGTGACAGGGATTATTTTTATATCTATCCTACTTCTATCTGGATACCTACAGGAGAAGTCACAAGGGAAGATGTATCTGTCCCATTAGATACTCTTGCCATGAAACATGGATTTCAGCTTATTATAGATCCCGTGACACGGGTAGAGGCCAAATCAAAGAAAGTGACTCTGCAGAGCGGTCGTGTTTTAGACGAGTATACATATATAGTTGTGGCACTAGGACAGGACAAGATACAACTAAAAGGGATGGAGCATACCCTTTCTATCTGCGGTAAACCAGAAGAGGCTACAGCACTTTATGAACGTTTAGACATGCTTATAGAGAAAAATGAAGGAAAAATTGCCATGGGCTTTGGCGGTAATCCTAAAGATACATCTGCTGTACGTGGTGGTCCTGCATTTGAAGTACTTTTTAATGTAGATACCTATCTGAAGAAAAAAGGGGTACGAGAGAATTTTGAACTTACTTTTTTTGCCCCTATGGCAAAACCTGGACAAAAGATGGGTGAAAAAGCATTAGTGATGATGGACAAGATGTTCAAGATGACGAATGTCTCTAAAAAAGTAGGAACAAAGATCACACATTTTGAAGAAGATGGTATCTGTTTTGCAGATGAGACTAAACTAGAATCAGACTTGACGATGTTTATATCCGCGGGTACAGGGCATCATATATTGAAAGAGTCTGGACTGCCACTGAGCGATGCGGGTTTTGTTATCACCAATGAGTATAATGAGATAGAGGGCTTTGATGGTATCTATGCCATCGGTGACTCTGCTTCTCTTATGGGACCGGAATGGAGAGCTAAACAAGGGCATGTTGCTGAGGTAATGGCTAAGAATGCAGCTTATAACATTATGAATAGAGTGCAAAACATAGATTCAAAACGAAGTTATATGGAACATTTAAATATTTTATGTGTGATGGATACAGGGAGTGGTGCAGCATTTGTCTATCGTAGTGATAATGGAGGGAAGATGATTCCTATGCCTATCGTAGGCCACTGGATGAAAAAGATGTGGGGCTGGTACTGTAAGAATTCTAAACTGGGCAGGATTCCTCGAATCCCAGGGATGTAATACCCACACTAGAATAACGATAAAGGAAACTATGAAAATGAAACAAGTTACATTTATGGATAGATATCCAGTATTTACCAAAGAGATTGCAAAAAAAGATACAACATATAAGAATATAGATGAGATCATTGCGTATCTACGTGAAAAAATTGAGGCAGATCCTATTGCTATATATATAGGTATATTTGACCACTATGTCTACACAAATGGACTAGAGGTTCATGAGATAGCCGATAACATCAAAGATGCCAAAAATATTATGTGTTGTTTTGGAGACAAGTTACTTGTACCTGAAATAACAGCGGTAAGACCAAGATCATTTGGTGTGGTATGCATGGAAGATAGTTTTGTAGTAAGTTTTATGCAGGCACCTAGTCCTACAGCAAATGCAACAATGGTAGAGTGGGTTGAAGGTATTGCAAATATAGACTTGATACAATAAAAATTCCTCTATTAATAAAACAATTTTACAGAAGATTTAACAAATAAGAGTAAAATTGTCTGATTTAAGACCATATTTAGATTGGTTAAGCCATAATGCATGAACAAAAATTATTTTAAAGGAATTTAAATGGCAACAGTAACATTTAAAAACGACATCGTATGTAACCTAGCAGGTACAGAAATTAACGTAGGTGACACAGCTCCAGTAACAACAGTAGTAAACTGTGATCCAATGCTTCAAAATGAAACAATTGGTGGTGAAGGTAAAGTTCAATTGGTAGTTGCAGTACCATCACTTGATACAGGTGTATGTGATGCAGAAACTAGAAGATTTAACACTGAAGCAGCTAGCCTTGACGGTGTAGAAGTAGTTACAGTATCTATGGACCTTCCATTTGCAGCAGCTAGATGGTGTGGTGCAGCTGGTATCGATAACATTAAAGTATGTTCAGACTTCAGAAACAAAGATTTTGCTAACGCTTATGGTGTACTTTTGGCAGATGGTCCTTTAGCGGGTATCATGGCTAGAGTTATCTTCGTAATCGGTAAAGACGGTAAAGTTGCTTATAAGCAAGTTGTTCCAGAAATTACAGAAGAGCCTAACTACGAAGAAGCATTGGCAGCAGCTAAGGCAACTTGTTAATTAGCTTTCCCCTTTTAGATAAACCTCTTCTTTTGAAGAGTGTTTATCACTATTTTCTTACTTTCCCTCTCTATTATCAAGCTTTTTTATTTACCGTTAGTTATCTAATTTGTGTTAAAATATCCAAATTATATGTTTGAAGGACAGTACAATACATGCGATACCTCTATGGATTTATGATATTAATATGGTTGGCAGGATGTAAGCAGCCTGAACCTATAGTAAATAATCAATATACTTTAGAAGAGTGTAAAGAAGAATTACTGGAAGCTGAAGATTTTTCTCAAGGTGAAAGTATAGATAAGATTGTTGTGATCAAAAAAGAACGTAAAATGTATTTGTATAAAGAGGGTAAGGTACAGGGTACTCTTCCCGTCTCTTTAGGAAAAAATCCGGTGGGGCATAAGCAGCAACAAGGAGACAACAGAACACCTGAAGGTGAATTCTGGATTTCAAGAAAACTCTGTTCTCCTAAATATTATCGTTCTCTTTGTATCTCTTACCCTAGACCGGAAGATAAAGCCAATGCTGCCAGAAGAGGTGTGAGCCCAGGGGGAGCTGTTACTATTCATGCACAACCTACATGGAATGCAGATGGCAAAGGGGATAACTATACACTTTCTCAAAATTGGACGCAGGGGTGTGTGGCTGTGACAAATTCTGCAATGAAAGAGTTATGGTATGCCGTACGTGAAGGTGTACCTATTGTTATACGATAAAGGTGCATTGTGAGATATACACAAAAACAGATCGATAAATTTAATCGTCAAAAATATATAGTAGAATTAGAAAAAGTAAGTAAAAATCTTTTTCGTATGTTTAGAGATGACAATGTAGATGCTGAGGATTTTGTAAGAAAATTTGGACAACTTAAAAGTAAGTTTGATGAAAAAGTTGAGGTGCATCTCGAATCGGAATATCATCAGCAACTCAAAGAGTATATCGTGCGTATTCATGTGAGTACATGCTTAGTGGAAGTATTTACTGACAAGGAATTCTCCGATATACGAGAGGCTGAGATGAGTAATTTAAATCGACTGCAGAAGTTAAAGAACGGCACTTCTTATAAAAAAGACAAACATAAATCTAAACGCCAAAATGAGGATTGGGGTTGATTATTTTAGTGAAAGGAAACAAATGAAAATAAAATTGAGTATGCTGGGGCTGGCTATTGCACTGTTCATCGTTGGGTGTGGTGAGAATACCTATTATGGAAAACTTGATAAAACACCTTATGCAACGAAAGAGTGTATTAGGGAATTGGCAAGAGGGGCAGAGATAGACCATAATAATAAAATAGACAAGATCGTTGTCTATAAGAAAAAAAGAATGATGTATGCCTACAAAGATGGCAAAGTTGTTGAAGAATTTCGTATCTCTCTAGGCGCTAATGGCGGAGCCAATGGTGGGAATAAAGTAAAAGCAGGTGATTATAGAACACCAGAAGGTTCGTATAGTATTGTGAGAAAAAAATGTGATTCCAGACTCTATAAATCTCTGATGATCTCTTATCCAAGCGAGGCTGATAAAGCAAGAGCACGTGCTAGAGGGGTAAACCCAGGTGGGTATATTACGATTCATGGGCAACCCAAATGGAATGCTGATGGAAGAGGCGATAACTATACCCTTTCACGTGATTGGACTGAGGGGTGTATGGCAGTACCAAACCTTGCTATAGATAAACTTTGGCGTGCTGTTGAAAAAGGTGTAAAAATAGAAATACACGCCTAATAGTTGTATAATATTAGATTATTTCAGATTATATGCTAAATTTAGCTTGGTTTGATGTATCTTATATTATGATATTGAATAATATTGGATAACCAAAGGAGAAAACGATGAAAAAAGTACTTATATTAGCATGTATTTCTATGTTCACAACACTACTTATGGCTGGAGGAAATAAAAGTGCTACACTTGCACCTGTTGCTGACATGTCAAATGCGTCTTGTAAAACAAATAAAGTATATGTTGAAAAAGATGCAAAACTTATGTGGCAAGATGCAGCCTATACGGACGGGGAAGATGGTGCCTACAAGCGTGAGCATTCTGTAGGAAAGTCGGGTAAGCATAGACATGCGATGAATTATTGTCGTGCGCTTAATTATGCCGGGTACAATGATTGGAGATTGCCTACGTCAGATGAGTTGGTTCGTGTACATGATGCTCAGCATAATCCATTTGTTTATTATCGTGCTTCAGACTTCTGGTCATCTACTCCTACAGTAGAGAATAAATATTATGTTGTCTTTCCTGCAGATGCAATGCAATATGCACGTAAACCTAGTCAGTCTAACTATGTTAGATGTGTTCGTTGTTTAGGTGACGAATATGTATTGGATGGATCTGAAGACGTAAAATAGTTTTTTTAGAGGATTTTAATCTCTTCTATTAACTCTATATTAAACATAGTTAAAACTTTACTTTTGGCTAAGTCTATAAGAGACTTAGCTTCCTTATACGTTCCTCCCCCTAAATTGACTAAGAAGTTGGCATGTACAGTACTCCATTGCATTTGTCCATTTCTTACACCTTTTAATCCCACAGCTTCTATCAGACGTCCGGCATAATCACCTTCAGGGTTTTTAAATGCTGAACCTGCACTTGGTTCATGAGGTTGATTGGAACGTAGGTTAAGCAGGTCATCTAGGAGTTCTTGGTTAAAACCCTGGTGTATCTCAAACCTAGCATGTGTAGCGATACCCCCTAGTTTGGCAAAACGATAACCATGCTCTATATCTTCTGCCAAAACCCATTGTCCATTGATCTTTATGGAGTGTAAAATATTAAATATCTCATACTCTTTGACCCCTGCATTCATAGCAAGCATGCCACCAAGCGTTCCTGGCAATTTGGCACAAAACTCGAAACCTGAAATGTCATGTTTTTTAGCATAAGAGACGATGCGTCCTGTAGGCATCGCAGCACCAATGGTCAAGATGTTAACTTCTTGCGAGATAGTAGCAAAGTCTTTAGAGAGCATCATAAGTGGGGGAGGTGCAGGTGAGACAAGCAGGTTGTTCGCTCCACCGATGAGGTATCTATCAGTAGGGATAGTATCCCCCTTTTCCAGCATAAGTACTTGTGTGGGTTGCCCCACCTTGATACTGGAGTATTTAGAAAAGTCTATGGTTTTAAAAAACATTAGCTGTTCCGTAGTTCTTCGTACTCATTAGGGATTAAATAATCTTCCGTTTTTATAGTTGATTCCCATAGACCATTTTTATAGCCTATGTCATAAAGGGTATCAAGTGCTTTCAGTTGCAGCTCAGAGAGTTCGACAGATTCATCAGATGCATACATATCAAGATATTTTTTAAGCATTTCATCTGAGATTCGTACAAGATTGTCTGCTTCAAGTTTGGTACAGAGTTCTTCTTTTCGGTCGTTAGCCACTTTAACACCCTCTATAAGGATGTTTTCTATATCTATAGCACGGTTTAAGGGTAAGCTTCTTCGTATCGCCATCCCGCCAAGTGGCAGAGGTAGTCCTTCTCCTGCCAATTCTACCCAAATGTCCCACACTTCTTTTTCCACCTCTAAACTTTCATCAAAATCCAAGATGGACTCATGGATCAGTACGCCGGCATCAACTTTACCCGAGACAACAGCATCCTCAATCTCAAGAAAATCCATATAGACAGGCCGTGCATCAGGGTAATAAATTCTGAAAAGCATGGCATTGGTTGTATATTTTCCAGAAAGAGCTACTTTAAAATTACGTTTGAGCTTTTTGTCTTTGCGTCGTATGAGTTTAGGTCCATACCCTTCTCCGAAACTAACTGCGGTACGAAGTAAAGCATACTCATTTTTTATGAGTGGATACATCCCAAAACTTATAGCAGAGACATCATATGTCCCTCTGAGGGCTTCTACATTGAGTGTTTCAATGTCTAGTCCAATGTTTTCAAAGGTATAGCCTTTGGTGTCAACCCAACCAAATTTAATGGCAAAATACATAAAAATATCATCTGCATCTGGAGAATGGGCTAATTGTATAGGATTCATGGGCTATTTACTCTCTTTTTTAGTATAAATGTATTTTATCATTGTTTCTATTTGTGGTAACTTTTTAACGAATTTTATAAAAAACATGTCAATTTGACATATTTTTGTATCTCATGTGCGAAACGTATTAGAATGGTGCTAGAATTCAACATTAAGGTTAAGGATATGACAATGGCAATGGACGCGAACAAGCAAAAAGCACTGGATATGGCAATCAAACAGATCGATAAGACGTTTGGTAAAGGTACACTGATGAGACTCGGAGATAAGGAGTTTGAACCTATCGAATCTATCTCAACAGGTTCTCTTGGATTAGATATGGCTTTAGGGATTGGTGGTGTACCTCAAGGGCGTATCATAGAGATCTATGGTCCTGAGTCTTCAGGAAAAACCACGCTTGCCCTGCAGACTATTGCCTCTGCGCAGAAAAAAGAGATGGTCTGTGCTTTTATAGATGCAGAGCATGCATTGGATGTGGTCTATGCTAAGAATCTAGGGGTCGATACAGATAATCTTTTGGTCTCTCAGCCAGATTTTGGTGAGCAGGCTCTTGATGTATTGGAAACATTGACAAGATCAGGAGCGGTTGACTTGATAGTTGTCGATTCTGTGGCTGCGCTTACACCAAAAAGTGAGATAGAAGGAGATATGGGCGACACGCATGTTGGACTTCAGGCAAGACTTATGTCTCAGGCACTTCGTAAATTGACTGCGATCTTACATAAGACAAACACAACAGTGATCTTTATCAATCAAATTCGTATGAAGATAGGTACTATGGGGTATGGGTCACCAGAGACAACAACGGGTGGTAATGCATTGAAGTTTTACTGTTCGGTGAGAATTGATGTCCGTCGTATCGCTACATTGAAACAGGGAGAATCTTCTATAGGTAACCGTGTTAAAGCCAAAGTAGTGAAAAACAAAGTGGCTCCACCATTTAGACAAGCAGAGTTTGACATTATGTTCGGTGAGGGAATCTCTTTTGTAGGAGAGCTCATTGATTATGGTGTTAAAATGGATATCATAGATAAATCAGGAGCATGGTTCAGTTATGGCAGTGAGAAACTGGGTCAAGGTAAAGAGAATGCAAAAATCACTATCAAAGAAAATCCGGAAATGATGGCCGAAATAGAAGGTAAGATCAAAGAAGCTCTTGGTTTTGGTGAAGGTCTGGCTGTGGATGAGAGTGAAATGAACGAAGATTAAGTTTTAAAATCATAGTATAGCGCATCTATTATATTTAGATGCGTTATACATATTTTGAATGTAATGCGCAGATATAATACTTCAAACACTTCCTTAGCCTCTTGTAAAATTTAAAACAGTATAACTCCAGTGAATCAAAATCACTAATTCTCTTTTGTATCATGATTCTCATTTAAGTATAGGGTAAATTTCGATAAAATAATAGACAATTGTAAAATACCAAATGCATATAAAGGATATAGATGATTTTTATCGATGAAGTCGTAGCAACAGAAGTGATGGACAGTAGGGGAAATCCTACAGTAAGAGCAACGATAAGTTTGAGTGACGGGACAGTAGAAAGTGCTATCGTTCCTAGTGGAGCGAGTACAGGTAAACGTGAAGCACTTGAACTTCGTGATGGTGGTGACAGATATATGGGTAAAGGTGTACTTCAAGCCTGTGAAAATGTCAATGGTCCTATCTGTGATGCACTTGTGGGATTAAGCCCTTTTAATCAAGC
>Ga0209013_10005510_pt1 | contig 10884 bp, 8 predicted proteins | sample Cruoilmetagenom2_FD_187291 | JGI IMG/M metagenome (GOLD analysis project Ga0209013, IMG submission 187291) | Oil polluted marine microbial communities from Coal Oil Point, Santa Barbara, California, USA - Sample 2 (SPAdes) (version 2) | ecosystem: Environmental > Aquatic > Marine > Oil seeps ...
AGACGGGAAGGTTTGATGAAGGAGATCAATATAAAATATGCCCAGAAAAATGTGCATCATGCACTAATTTCTGGGCATTGTGATAAAGAATATGCATCATGAAATGCCCAATCAACCAAAGGCAGCTAAAAAAGAAGATATAAACGGCCGTAACGGTGTTGCCATCGGTTAAAAGTAACCCCATAGTCGATCAGTAGTCGTCGTATAATTTGAGCAATCGGCTTTTTCCCGGTCTTAAAAGAAGATGGTAACTCTTTACCCATTTAAAGCTTGACATCCTTTGATTTTACGTTATTAATTGAACCATATTCATACAGAATTTCATAAACGTTTATTTATAAGGTTAACAAACTAATTTAAAGAAAGGAGGTTATGTAGAAGGAATAGTTAGATCAAATGTTATTATTAAAAACGTCAATCAGTGAAAAGGAGGTTTAAATGAAAAAGCTTTTAGTTTTTGCAGTTGTACTTTGTTTTGGGTTTGCTCTTTTTATCGGGGCACCCACACCAGCACAGGCCAAAGTAACTTTTGTGACTATCGGTACTGGTGGAATTACCGGTGTTTATTATCCCACCGGTGGCGCAATTGCTAAAATGGTAAATAAAAAACGTAAGGAATACGGTATACGAGCGACGGTAGAATCAACAGGTGGTTCGGTATTCAATGTGAATGCAGTTATGTCCGGTGATCTAGAATTCGGCGTTGTCCAGTCGGATCGCCAGTACCAGGCAATGAAAGGACTTGCAGAGTGGAAGAAGGCAGGTCCCCAAAAAGATCTGCGCGCTGTTTTTAGCATCCATCCGGAATCTATCACCCTTGTTGCTGCTGTTGATGCCAACATCAAAGACATCTCGGATCTTAAAGGAAAAAGGGTAAATATCGGCAACCCCGGTTCAGGTCAACGTCAAAATGCCATTGATGCACTTACAGCTCTAGGAATCGATTACAAAAAAGACCTGCAGGCAGAAGGAATCAAGGCTGCCGAATCCGCCGGACTCCTTCAGGACGGAAGAATAGATGCTTTCTTTTACACAGTGGGTCATCCCAATGGATCCATCAAGGAAGCGACTGCCGGTAAAAGAAAGGTCCGCTTTGCTTCTATCACCGGTATTGATAAACTGCTGGCAAAATACCCTTACTATGCCAAAGCCGTGATACCGATCACATTTTACCCGAATGCTGCAAACAAAGAAGATGTTCAAACATTCGGTGTCAAGGCAACTTTTGTCACATCTGCAAAAGTACCGGATAATGTGGTTTATGCCATTACCAAAGAGGTTTTTGACAACTTTGAGTCATTCAAGAAGCTGCATCCGGCCTACAAGGTCCTCACTAAAAAAGGTATGCTGGAAGGTCTGTCTGCACCGATCCATCCTGGTGCCATGAAATATTATAAGGAAGCTGGGCTGAAGTAAACTAACCCTAATCCGGGCAAGGCCTAACTTTTAAATATCGGGCGGCGGAACCAGTGCTTATGGATGCGGGAACGCCGCCTTTTTTTCCTACTAGGACAGGTGAAATTTAATTATCTCGATCTATGAGAGACCTTTGAAAAACGCTCCCTTTGTACAGTCTTCAACTTCGTCATATAATACTGAAAAATTAGGTGACAACCATGAGCGAAAATGAAATCCATGATCAGGATGACAGCTTAGAACAGGATGACGGCCTTGAACTTGCCAGAAAGATGGCCGAAGAAGAAGAAGGTATAGGAAGACGTCCCAGCGGCGCTTCCAAATGGGTCATCCCGACCATAGCGGTGATCTGGAGCTTTTTTCAATTGTCCATTGCCAGCTGGTTGATCCTCGACTCTACGTTTATCCGAGCCATCCATCTTAGTTTTGCCCTGTTGATTGTTTTTCTTAACTATCCCTTTTTTAAAAAAACTCCTTTCGGCCTCAAATTCCTTTCCACTACCAACAGGATCCCTTTATTTGACTACATTTTAGCAATTGTGGCTGCTCTTTCCGCGCTTTATATCATGATCGATTATGGGGGAATTACCCTGCGGTATGGTGCACCCAACACAAGGGATATTGTTGTGGGACTTGTCCTTACCGTGCTTTTGCTCGAGGCGTCACGACGTGTGATCGGCCCTGCCCTTCCAGTTATTGCATTACTATTTTGTTCTTATGCATTTTTTGGCCCTTATATGCCGGATATTATATCGTTTAAAGGGGTTTCAATGAACCGGTTCGTGGGACAGATGACCATGTCCACGGAAGGGATTTACGGTATTCCCTTAGACGTTTCTGCAACCATTGTTTTCCTGTTCGTCCTTTTCGGGGCCATGCTCGATAAGGCTGGTGCCGGATATTATTTTATCCAGCTGGCGTTGAGCCTTTTAGGTGGGTTTAAAGGCGGACCGGCCAAAGCTGCTATTGTGGGCAGCGGACTGACAGGGATGGTATCCGGCTCGAGCATTGCAAATATCGTCACAACCGGAACGTTCACCATACCCATGATGAAAAAAGTGGGCTACCCGGCCACTAAGGCAGCGGCTGTTGAAGTCGCAGCAAGCACAGATGGGCAGCTGGCGCCGCCAATCATGGGTGCGGCTGCTTTTATTATTGCCGAATATGTTAATGTCCCCTATATACAGGTGGTCAAGGCTGCCGCCATACCAGCCTTTGCCTCCTATGCCGCCTTGTTCTATATCACCCATATTGAGGCATCCAAGCTGGGATTAAGGGGCATACCACGCAATGAACTCCCTGTCTTTTTTAAAACACTGATTCGCGGCGCACACTTCCTTATACCTATTGCTATGCTCCTGTATGAGCTCATTATTGTAAGACACTCACCGGAGCTCGCAGCTTTTCGTGCCATATGTGTCATGGCATTACTCATGTTAATCCAGGGTCCTGTAAAGGCACACTTGAATAAACAGCCCATCGGTCCCGCGTTTAAGCAGAGTATTAACGACATTTTTTCCTCTCTTGCCAGCGGTGCCCGAAACATGGTTGCAGTCGCCCTTGCCACCGCCGCAGCAGGAATCATCGTGGGCGTTGTGGCTTTAGGGCTTGGCGGACTCATCACTGAAATCATCGACGTTATTTCCATGGGTAATATCTACTTGATGCTGGTCATCACCGCTCTTGCAAGCCTTATCATCGGCATGGGGCTCCCTACCACGGCAACCTATATTGTCATGGCTTCTCTGACAGCACCGGCCATTGTTACCATTGCGGGCTACCAGAACTGGTTTGTTCCCCTGATGTCCGCCCACCTGTTCTGTTTCTACTTCGGCATCCTGGCAGATGATACCCCCCCCGTGGGTCTGGCAGCTTATGCAGCAGCGGCCATTGCCAAATCGCCTCCCATCGCCACCGGCATACAGGGGTTTATGTACGATATCCGTACGGCCATTTTGCCATTTATGTTCATTTTCAACAGTGATCTAATACTTCATAATATCACAAGCTGGCCCCAGGGTATTCTAATTTTTCTCATGGCATGTGTGGGTAACTTTGCATTTGCTTCAGCAACTCAAAACTGGTTTGTGGCAAAAAACAAAATCTGGGAGATACCGATATTTCTGTCAGTTACCGTGATATTAATGCGCCCGGATTTAGTCTCTAGATTGATTGGTATACCACATGGACAACGTTACTGGGTATACCCCATCGGGCTTGTTATTTATGGGCTACTCTACTTGATGCAAAGACCGCGTATCCCCAAATTAGAACCAGCTCCTGCATCGTGATATGACGCTGTGCAAAGAAATAGTCTGTTTATCAGGATTTCACCCCCTTAAAAAGGGAGGTAACATTAGGGAAATAAAGGGAATATCATGGATGACATCAAAAATATATTAGTTGCACTTGCTTTTTCTTCTTATTCAGAGGGTATTTTCAATTATGCTGTAAAAATTGCACAAAAATTTAATGCCAAAATAATTGTCGGAAGCATAATTAACTCGCGGGATGTCTCTGCCGTTGGAACGATTGCATCCATGGGATATGAAGTGGACGGCGATCATTACGTTGGCGGTATTAAGCAAGAAAGGGAGGAAATGCTGGAACAGTTCTTTGAAAAATCTTCCCTTAACCGAGATAAAATTAGGACAATCATCAAGGTAGGCAATCCCATAAATGAATTATTGAAGCTTATTGTAATAGAAGACGTCGATATGGTCGTTATGGGAACCAAGGGACGTACGGATCTGGAAAATGCATTTGTCGGATCAGTGGCTGATAAGCTGTTTCGTCGTTCACCCGTGCCTATCGTCTCTTTTCGGGATGAAAAAAATGCCGAACGGTTAAGAAAAAGAATAAAACTCACATAACTGGTCACAGGTGAAATGGATCGCTTTTTAGAAGGAGGACAAAAATGCCCACGAAAAAATTAAAAATTGTATTGATGTTCACAATTTGCATTTTTTTATTCAGTGCGCCAGTGTTGGCGGGTGAGCGTTTTACAGATAACAACGACGGAACAGTGACGGATCATCAATTGGGTGTTATGTGGGCAAAAACCGACAATCAGGGGAATATAAACTGGAAACAGGCAAGTAAATGGGTTAAATATACCTTCCCATATACTATTAAAGCCCGTTATGAAGACTGGAGGCTTCCCACTCTGGCTGAACTTCGGAGCCTATATGTAAAGGATAAGAAATACCCGGGATATGAAACAGACTGTGGCCAACAGGTTAAAATCGTATCTCAGATAAAATTAAGCTGCGGATGGATATGGACGTCAGAAACATCAGCCATACAGGCCTATATTTTCAATTTTAACCGCGGTTATCATTATTCGGATAGGATGGCACACAATAGAGATTACCGTGCCCTTCCCGTTCGCGATCTGAAATAAATTTATTATCTTGTATATAAAAACTGACCTTTGGAGGATTTTATGAAAGAAGTTGTGATATTGGGAGCCGCTCGGACTGCGGGTGGCAAATTCGGCGGCTCCCTGTCACCTATGACCGCAACAGAGTTCGGCGCAGTAGTGGTAAGCGAGACAATTAAACGCTCGGATATCTTACCTGACGAAATTGATCAGACCATATTTGGCAGTGCATGGCAGGCCGGAGCCGGGCCAAACCCGGCTCGGATTACCGCCGTTCGTGGTGGTGTGCCTGTCGATGCTCCTGCCGTTTCTATTAACGTCCGTTGCGGGTCGAGTATTCAAGCGCTTATCTTCGGCGTTCAGGCCATAAAAGCCGGTGATGTCAAAACCGTCCTGGTGGGTGGTACCGAGAGTTCCAGTCAGGTTCCTTACGCTCTTGATAAGGCACGATGGGGCTACCGCTTGGGAAAAGGCGAAATACTCGACTTGATGCATAAAGATGGTTTTCTATGTCCACTTGGCGGTGGTCTGATGGGGGAACTGACCGACCAGTTGGCCAAGGAGATGGGTATAAGCCGACAGGAGCAGGATGAATTTGCGGCTGACTGTCATAACAAGACCGAGGCGTCAGTCAGGGCCGGTAAATTCACTCGGGAGATTGTTCCCATCGAAGTACCTGGCCGCAAGGGGCAGGTGAAAGTTTTCAAAGATGAAGAAATCTTCCGTTCAGGCGTTACACCGGAATTCCTGGCCAAACTTAAGCCTGTCTTTAAGAAAGACGGTACCATTACTGCCGGAAACGCCTGCGCTTTATGCGACGCGGCCGCTGCCCAGGTACTTATGGAAAGGAAGAAAGCCAAAATTATGGGTTTGGAGCCTCTGGCGCTCATTCGTGGTTATTCGTTTGTAGGCTATGAACCAAAGCGGTTTGCAATGTCACCGGTTAAGGCGATTCCGGCCGCCCTTAAGCATGCCGGTCTTGAACTTTCGGATATCGACCTTATAGAACTGAATGAAGCTTTTGCTGCACAGTATCTTGCTTGTGAGCGTGAATTAAATATAGATCGCAGTAAAGTCAATGTTCATGGGGGTGCCATTGCGCTGGGCCATCCTGTGGGTGCAACCGGTTCCAAAATCCTTACGACTCTCCTTTACGCCATGAAGGAACGTGATGCACATTTGGGGCTTGTAAGTGCCTGTATCGGAGGCGGCAATGGTGTAGCACTTGTAGTCGAAAGACTTAATTGACGGCTTTGTGAAAAGTCCAACTTCTGCGTTGTGCGACATACCACTTGTATGCCTCCGCGTAATTCCTTGATTTCCTTGACCTTGCGAAAAATTGCTAATTTCTGAATTGGAAATTTAATTTGTGCCCAAAATAGATTTATGGACAGGCTTTAGTTAGGAAAAATATTTATGTGACTTATTACAATTTAAAACGCTCATTTTAGGTTTGAGTTAAAATGAAGGAGATTTAGCAGGATGAACAGAAAGGAATTGGTTGCTGAATACAGCCGGAAAATTGCAGAAATATATAGAAAGAGAACACCCCAATCCGGAAAAATAATTGAAGAGGCCGCGAGATATGTTCCAGACGGCGATTTTCGTGTTTCAGTCTGGTTCGAACCTTATCCTGCCGTTATGGATAGAGGAGACGGCTGTCATCTTGTCGATATAGATGGTAATGATTATCTCGATTTTTCAAATAACTGGACGTCGATGGTGTTGGGAAACAGTCACCCAAAAGTCGTAGAGGCTATCAGGAAACAGGCATTGACAGGCTCTGCCATGGCTGCTCCACATAAGAGCGTTTATGAGTGGGCAAAGATGCTTTGTGATAGAATCCCTTCGGTGGACAAAGTACGTTTCTGTACTTCGGGGTCAGAGGCCGTGATGTTTGCTATCCGTGCTGCAAGAGCCTTTACGGGTAAGGATAAAATTCTGAAGATGGAAGGAAGCTATCATGGAAGCTATGACCCGATGGAGATGACAGTAGGCTGGCGCAAGTTGCCGGTAGGTCTTCCAAAGAGTGTAGAAGAAGACGTGTTTGTTACTCCGTTTAACGACAAGGATAAGGCCGAAAAAATCATTAAAGAGAACAAGGATGAACTGGCTGCGGTGATTGTTGAAGGGATATTGGGTGCTGCCGGAATGATTCCTCCTAAAGATGATTACCTGAAACACCTTTATAAGGTTGCAAAAGAAAATGACGTACTTCTTATTATAGATGAAGTGATCAGTTTCAGGCTGGCAACAGGTGGCGTACAGCAGGTCTTTGATGTTGAGCCCGATCTTACCGTACTGGGGAAGACCATCGGTGGAGGCCTGCCTGTGGGTGCCTTTGGTGGACGTCAGGATATCATGGCTGTATACTCTCCGAGGCAAAAAAGACCGGCTCATCACGCGGGAACCTTTGTTGCCACCCCTATTGCCGTGGCGGCAGGCATCGCCAATCTTAAAGAAATGACTGCTGAAACACTGGATCAAATTAACTCTCTGGGTTGGACGCTGGCGGAAAAATTACAAAACATACTTGACGAGTTAAAGATAAAGGCACAGATAAAAGGCTATGGCTCTCTCCAGCAGATTCACTTTACTCCGGAGCCTGTGTCTACAGCTTCAACCGCATATTTTACATTAGACAGAGACGTGCTCAGATTGTTTCATCTGTCTATGATGACCAAAGGTATATTTATCGGCAGCAGAGGTTTTTATTCTATAACAACGCCTATGTCCATGGTTGAAATCGAAAAAGCTCTTGAAGCCACCGCCGAATCTCTATCCGAATTAAAACCCCTTATTCAGGAAATCGCGCCTAAACTAATAGGATAACTAAGGTACATTATACCTCATGTTTCGAATTTAATGGAGATTGCACATGGGTCTTGAAAATATACTCAATGCCGAATCAGTAGCCATCGTTGGAGCTTCAAAGAGTCATACTAAAAGAGGCTACCAGGCTATTAGAACACTTCTGGATGAAAAATTTGAGGGCGATATATATCCGGTTAACCCGAAAGAAAAGAACATATTGGGTTTTAAGTGCTATGCAAAAGTTTCTGATATTGAGGGAAACGTGGATGTTGCATTAATAACCACACCAGCAAAGACGATTCCGTCCATACTGGAAGACTGCGGGAAAAAAGGTGTCCATGGAGCTGTTATTATTGCAGGGGGATTCGGAGAAACAGGGAAACAGGGGAAAATACTTGAAAATCAAATGATTAGTGCGGCCGGCAAGTTTAACATCCGCGTAATTGGACCAAACACATCAGGCATGATGAATCTTAAGTCAAATCTTAACCTGGTTGGCTTGCGGGATTCTCCAAAAGGAGAAATTGCTCTTTTAACTCAGAGCGGCAACATGGCCCTTGCTCTTATTACCGAGGCGCGCATAAAAAGCAGCAAGGGCTTTAGTTATTACGTAGGAGTAGGTAATGAAGCAGACATAAAGTTTGACGAATACCTTAAATTCTTTAGAGAGGATCCTGATACCCGATCCATACTTATGTATGTTGAGGGGATGCGGGACGGACGTAGTTTCCTGCAAGAAGCATATAAAACATCCCTGAAAAAACCGATTATTCTTCTCAAAAGCGGTCGTTCTTCCACTGGAAAACAATCGGCTGGATCCCATACCGGAGCTCTCGCAGGAATTTCTGAAGTAGCTTACGGTGCTTTTCATCGAGCTGGCATAATTACTATCGAAAACTCTGATGAACTCTTTCCGGCCGCGGAAACCCTGTCGAGTTTGCCGTACATTAAAAACAATCGCATCGCAATTTTGGCGGACGGGGGCGGTCACGCTACCATTGCAGCCGATCTTTTGACCGAGCTTGGAGTTGAAATTCCACTCCTTAGTGAAAAGACCAGGTCTGAATTAAGAAAGATTCTTCCTGACACCGCATCCCTTATAAATCCGGTGGATGTTGCCGGTGGAACCGACGACAATCCAGCCCTGTTTGCCGACTGCGCTGCTGCCATTTTAAAGGATAAGGGAATCGGAGGGTTATTGATTGTAGGCCTTTTTGGAGGCTATGGAATTCGTTTTGATGAGAGTCTTTCCTTCGATGAAGAAGATGCCGCCCATCAAATGGGAAAACTTGTCAGGAAGAAAAAGAAACCTATCATTATGCACAGCCTTTACACTTTTGAAAAACCTCACTCCCATGATCTTTTAAGGTATAATAACATTCCCGTTTATGACTCCCTTGACATTGCCTGCAAGTGCGTGAGTGTACTTGCAGAATACGGCAGGTATCTTGCGACCTACCAATCCAAGGTAAATTTTACTTTTAACTGGAGGAAAAAAGCTCATCAAAACGTTGAAGAATTAATCGGGCATATAAAAAAAGAAGGTCGAAACATACTCCTTGAACAGGAGGCAAAAACTGTTTTCCGTGAACATGGTTTGCCTATTCCTGATGAAGGACTTGCCACTACAACTGAAGAGGCGATTCAGATTGCAAATCGGTTTGACGGACCTGTTGCCATGAAGATCGTTTCTCCGGATATTTTACATAAAAGTGATGCCGGTGGAGTCTGCCTTGGACTAAAAACCGAAAAGGAAGTAGAAAACGCTTTTAATAAAATCATACAAAACGCAAATCGTTTTAATCCTGATGCAGACATCAGGGGTGCCCTTATTGCACCGATGATAGAAGATGGAATTGAAGTGATCATCGGAACCAAAATAGATGACCAGTTCGGTCCGGTTATAATGTTCGGCATTGGTGGGACAATGGTGGAAGTGATGAAGGATGTTGTATTCCGTGTTCTTCCAATCTCCTATACCACAGCAAGAAAGATGGTTCAAGAAATTCGGGCTGTAAGGCTACTGGACGGTTTTCGTGGAACCCCTCCCTATGACAAAAAATCGATTAAACGATTGCTTATGATTGTTTCTGAAGTGATCGAATCTTATCCCGAAATTAAGGAACTGGATCTTAATCCGGTCATTGTCCAGGAACACGGCTTAAAAATAGCTGACGCCAGGATAATCCTAAGGTAAAACAAGAAGTGAAAAAATATAGGCAAACCCATTGTATTTAACATCTGCGTGCTGAGTGCGATGATAAGCCTGTCAGATCTTGTCCAACACGAATCCATTATGAAGGTTATGAAGGTGCTGGAAAGTCGGATTCGTTCAGACAATATGTAAAGGATGGAAATCATGAAGAGTTTAAGAGATATTGCACGTGGAGGAATAAGGATTGTAAGATCAAGGAATCTATCTGAATACAGTAGAAACAGAGATACCATTTTCATGGAAAATTATAACCTGGCTTTAACTCAACAGAAAAAAAACAAGGATATACCCGAAGGTGGATCAAAAGGAACAATCTTGCTCAATATCGACCATCAGGACGAAGGAGACAGGGCATTTAAAGACTATGTCGATGGATTGCTTGATATTATTATCAAGGATGAAGAAGAGCTCGATTTTCTTGGAGAAAAAGAAATTCTTTTTCTCGGTCCGGATGAAGGGACAGCAGAACTCATGAACTGGGCACCGTTCTATTCAAAGAGAAGAAAATATCCTTTCTGGAAAGCCTTTACTACTGGAAAGGCATCTAAAAATGGAGGGATTCCCCATGATACATATGGCATGACCACAGCCGGCGTTCATGAGTACGTTTTAAGCATACTTGAAAAACTTAACCTGAGAGAAAAAGATATTTTAAAAGTTCAAACCGGTGGTCCTGACGGAGATCTTGGAAGTAACGAAATTGTTGTATCAAAAGATAAAACAGTTGCAATAATTGATGGAAGTAGTGTTCTCTATGATCCTGAGGGAATCAACAAAAAAGAACTTCTCAGGCTTGCCAACGATCGGATAATGGTTGAAAATTTCGACAGGTCGATCCTTTCTTCCAATGCTTTTTTTGTATCCGTTAATGATAAAAAACTACCCTGCCGTACACAACATTTGACAATATCTCCCACTTGCACCTTTACGAGGTTTCCCAAAGAAATTCTCACACACTTTGCATAAATCAATGAATCTGACATTTTTGGGTTTTCGTTTCATTTGTGCCAGTATGTCATCAATTTTTGCCATGACTATATAGTATCAATAATGATAT
>Ga0209013_10005511_pt1 | contig 10880 bp, 11 predicted proteins | sample Cruoilmetagenom2_FD_187291 | JGI IMG/M metagenome (GOLD analysis project Ga0209013, IMG submission 187291) | Oil polluted marine microbial communities from Coal Oil Point, Santa Barbara, California, USA - Sample 2 (SPAdes) (version 2) | ecosystem: Environmental > Aquatic > Marine > Oil seeps ...
ATCAGCCTGGTTGAAGACCCCGAAAAACAGGCCTTGCTGGCCTGGGGTTTCGATGCCTGGGAACAGGTGAAAAGTGATCTGAAATCACTGCCGTGGCAGTTCATTCACGGCGACATGAATCGTGAAAATATCCTGGTCAGGGGAGACCGGGTGACCGGCCTGGTGGATTTCGGGGACAGTTGCTTCAATCCGGTGGTTTGCGACCTCGCTATTTGTCTTGCATACGTCATGATGGATCGGGACGATCCGTTGGAAACGGCAGCTATCGTGACCGGTGCTTACCATGAAATCAGGCCGTTAACCGAGGCGGAACTCAGCGTCTTGCTACCTCTTGTCTGTGGAAGACTGGTGACCACGATCGCGGTTTCCATATCACGGCGCAGGATCGATCCGGACAATCCGAACTGGTTTGGAAGTGAAGAATCGGCGTGGGATTTATTGATGACATTAAGAGACGAGCAGGTTCAGTTCTAGCTGATCACATGACGATTATGGAGTCAGCAGGATGCACTCCAGGTCATTGGCAACCAGGATCGGCCCGTTGTAGCTGTTTCGTACCGCCGCCAGGTTTTGATCCAGGTTTCGCAGGCTCCGCATAATGTGACTCACGATAGCTTGGACAAATGGTATCATCGAGTTTGACTGATATGCTAAATTCATGTAACATACTGATTGTACGAATATAAATCACCCCCACCTTAGTAAGCACCTTCCGGGAGAAAACCCATTACCATTAGTCAAGGAGATACCATTCACCATCCCTTCCACGGCATCGGTCAGATCGAGTCCATACGCAAAAGAAGTTTTTCAGGGGAAGAGGAGTCCACATTTGCACAAGTGTATTTCAAGCATGACGGCCTGACGTTGATGATGCGCAAGCAGGATCTGGCGAAAACCGTTCGGAAACCGATGAATGCCAGCGAAGCCAAACAATTGCTCGACCACCTGAAAAAATGGGATGGCAAAATGAGCAGCCAGTGGAAAGCCCGTGCCAATGCCAACCAGGTAGTCATGGAACGCGGTGACCCGTTTGGCTACGCCGACGTCTACAAGGGATTGAGTAAGCTGGAAGCAGAGGGGACCCTGCGCTCTTCAGATCGCGAACATCTGAACCGGTCGCTGAAATTCCTGGTCGAGGAACTCTCCAACGCCCTGGGTAAGACGCCCGAGCAGACCCGCAACCAGATTGCCAATGCATAGATACTTTTTTGGTTAAAAATTAACCACAAAATTAGGGTGATCACTCTAATTAGAGGTGCTGTAATCATATTTCAAACCACAACAGGATGGAGGTTTGAAAATGAGTGCTTATGTTCTTGTATACGCATTTTTGGCAATTGTCATGGGAGCCATGGTTTATGTAGTAGGCACCCCCTGGTTAACACCGAAGCCGCGTAAAATCGGCCGGAGAAGGTCACCAAAGGACATCAGTAACGCCCACAAATAATCTGTGGAAGAAGAGCCACCGGCTATTGTCGGTGGCTTTTACCTCCCAGCGATAATGACACGGCTCATTCCCTAAATTACAGAATTGGCTGTAAGCCATCCTTCGGTTCTCGGGCAGGCGTTTCCGCGGAAACTTTTCTGGAAACTACTTTAAAATAAAGCCCTAAATTCGATTCGTGGTGAGTTCGTCTATACTAAATGACGAGCAAGCCTGATAGGAGACTTGAGTATGAAGACGGGTTCTCTGTTGGCGGTTATCGTGTTCGTGCTGGTAGCAATTGCACACCTGCTACGTATTGTAAGTAGTACGGAAATTGTAATTGGAGGAAACGACATACCGCAGTGGTTTAGTGCCGTGGGCGTGATCATGCCTGGATCTATTGCCTGGCTTTTGTGGAGAGAGTCAAAATAACTCCCGTTCTCACTTTCAAACCTTTCAGCCTCAATCGTCGGCTTTCGGCTTGTGATCTTTCTCCAGTTGCCGCTGCACAGCTGAACTACCTATGCTCCTCCAATCTACGGTCTCGGTTAGGGGGACGTAATGATGGCTTGAAAGCGCACCCGTTCAGAAAGCTGTTTCAGGTCTGGGTCGATTTCAATCAGGAACCGGTAATAATCATCCTTGGCTACCGCCTCTTCCAAAAGCGACAGGCAGGCATCCGTTTGACCATCTGAAAGACGGACGATAGCTGTGTAGAACAATGTTTCCGGGTTCCGCTGCGACAATTGCAATGCCCGGCGGGCGACCGCCATGGCTTCTTCACCTTCATTCATGCGCGCCAAGTAAACTGACAACATGCCCAGAGTACGCCAATCCTGGTTATTGATTTCCAGAAGATCCCGGGCGAGGTCTGCGGCACGGCTGAAGTTTTTTGCCGCGTGTTCGCCTTCTCCTTCCACGAAACGCTGTGCATCTGCCAGGCATCGGCTGCCTGGTCATAGTGGGCGAGCATGAAATTTGCGGTGCCCAGGTTATTCCATGAAGCCGCCATGTCAGGGCGGAGTGACGCGGCTCGCTCCGCATGGCGAGCCGCGAGTTCGAAGTGATTGGGCTTATCGCTGGATCGATAATAAAAAGAAAATAGCGCAGTTTCGGCAGACCAGTAACCAGGTTCCAGTTCTGCAGCACGCAATAATTCAGTTTCTGCCTCCGCCAGCCGGTTTTGGTCGGCAAGTAGCAAGCCAAGTTCGATCAGGGCGTCCACCGTCAGGCCGCCAATGCTGAGCGCGTTTTCCAGCGCCTGCTCAGCCTTGGCGTAATTGGCGCGTTGTAACGACACCTGTGCGCGCGAGTACCAGCCCAAAGTTCGGTACAGCGTGCCTAGCGCAATGTGTACCTCGACACGCGAATCATCAAGCACCAATGCCTGGTTACAGGCTGCCTCAGCGGCCTCGAAATACTGCCTGTCGCTGCTTTGTTTGAAGAGCCCCAGGTGTGCTTGGCAAAGACCGGCCCAGGCCGACGCAAAATCCGGGTCCAGTTGCGTGGCCAGCGTAAATTGCGCAACTGCCTGGCTCAAATCCTCTTTGGCCAGGCTGTCTAATTTCACACGTGCCGAAACATAAGCATCGTAGGCGGCCAGGTTCTCGGTGGGCACATCTTCCAGTGCTTGCTCCTCGGCCGAAGTCAACGTAGCCCGCAAGGCCGCAGCGATGGCCCTCGAGATGTCGCTCTGGATGGCGAACAGGTTCCTTGCTGTCAACTCGCGATCGTAGATCTCCGCCCACAGGTGCTCATCCGTTTGTGCGTTAATCAACTGCATATTGATGCGCACTTGGTTACCCACTCGCTGTACGCCACCTTCAGCTCCGCAAACCAACCCTGGCTTCCTCTCGGGCCTGCTCGACCCCAGCCTGGGCGGCAATTTCTGCGATTTGTACATCGCGCGCAGGATCAAGCACAAACTTGTCAAAAGCAAAATATCCCAGCGCCAGCACCAGGACAACTGTGATCAACCGCCGTCATGGTTTGCAGCCTGCGGAATGATCCGCCAACCCAATGCGATGACCAACCCCAGGATGTCAGCTTGCCAGCAGCAACGTACTTGTCAAAAATCGGTCCGAGGTCTTTTTCAAAGATCTCATCGCCACGCTCTTCCTTGGACTGGTCACACTTGTAGTAGACAGAGAAACCGGCATCGCCGCGTGTATCGCCGGAAGATCCTGACTCTACTTCCCAGATGTAATCTTCGTGAGCGTTGCAGATATTGCCAAAATCCTTGTCTGCTTTGTCATCCACGCCGTCGAGTTTCTTGTTCATTTCTGTCTGCGCATCCAGCAGACCGGCGACACTGGAAGCCTGGTAATACTGGATCCGGCGCCTTGGCCAAAGTGGGGTGGAAGCTCACGGCATCCCCCACTCTAAAAAACGCATCAGTGCAGGCAATCACAAGTACATTAGGGTGTCGTCGGAATGGATGGTCATAGAGGCGCGATGCAGCACCAGCACGGAGGAAAAGTGAACGTCTTCATTGCCAGAAATGAAATCAACTCCGCGGTGGTCGCCCACCGCGGAGTTTGATCTTAACGCTTGTCAGGCAGGGTTGATCAGGCGAAACGCCTGAAGCCAACCAGGCCCATACCCAGCATCAGTAATGCCAGGATCGCCAGGCCATACTGGCTCAGCGTGGGGATGCCTTCGAAGAACACCGTGTTCACGAAGGTACAGGTCGAGGATCCACCGGCAGGTATCGGCCTGGGATCGCAATTGCCTTCCGACTCCACGCCGCTCAGGTTGATCGACTCAGTTGCGTAGCAGGTAGTCGGACCCTGCGTAGTGTCGACCGTGGCGGTCAGTATGTCGTTGTCTCCCAGGATACCCGTTTTGTACCATTTGCCAACGTTGTCGTTGTAATAGCCGCCAAAGATCTCGCTGCTGCACCAGATCGTCACGGATGCAGCTTCGATTACCTCTTGGCCACCCTCGTTTACAACCACCCAATCCTTGTAGACCGAGAAAGTGGCAAAATCGGCAGTGTTGGAGATTTCGCAAGTGTACAGACCGGCAACGATATTTTCCCATACACAACCGTCTCCGTCATTGAATATAGGCGTGTAGCCTTCCGGCCCACGAGTCTCGGTAACTTCACAGCGCATGGTTCCCGGCACGAATTCTGTGACGACAAATGTGACGCCGGCGGGGTCACCGCCCGTAATGGTGAAGGGTTGCTGCAGTGGCAGGCCGGTATTGCAGGTCAGGAGCACATCCACTTCGTCGTTGCTGCCATCACTGAATGTCTTGATGACCCTGAACCTTGCGCTGGACTCAATACACACCATGCTGGCCGGATCCTGTGCTTCGGGGGCAGCAGTTCCGGTCAGAGCAGAATCGCCGTTTGCAAAAGCAATGTTGGTGAAGGTTCCCGGAGCGTCGCAGCGCTCAGCCACATCGAGTCCGGGAACGTCGCCACCGTCCAGAAGGACGGATGCGCCGGCTGCCAGGTCGCCTACCGGGTAACCGGCGATTCCCAGTACGGGGTCATCGACCGTGACATTGACCAGGTCGACCGCGCCTGGGTTGCTGACCGTGACGCGGTACATTGCGCCAGCCGGGTATCCGACCTCAGGTGGGAAGTCGGGGGGAATGTTGGCGTCATACCAGGTCGCACCACCGTCGACACTCACTTCTTTGAGAATCGCGATTTCAGGCGGTGATACACATTCCACGTTGGCCGGATCGCTGTCCGTCACATCCGGAGGACCGCTTTCGGGCGTACCCGTCGAAACGGCGGTGTTCGTGAATGGACCCGGGCTGGCACAGGCGGTCGTCGAATCAAGACCGGGGATGCCTGTTGGGAGCGTACCCTCTTCCAGCGTGACGCACTGGCCCACCGGCAGGCTGCCGATATTCGCCCCCACGATTCCCAGATTGGCATCGTCGATCGTGACGTCGGTGAGGTCCTCGTTGCCGGTGTTGCACACCTCCAACTGGTACTCGACGGTAGCGCCCACCAGATAGGTCGGGCCGGGCGCGGTGTCCGCGTCCACGAACACTCCGGTGGCCGGGTCACGAACCCGTTTCTCGATGGCGATGGCCTGTTCGAGGATTTCGACAACGGCACTGCCCGATGCGGAACCGGCAAGCGCCCCGCCCAAACAGGTACCTTCGAAAGCTGCGGCGGACGTAATCTCATTGGGCGAGGCATCAATTCCCTTATCGACCAATTGGGTTTCGAAAATGATGGTGCATCCGGTTTGGTCAAGAGCGCCGGGTGGCATCTGGAAAGTCACCACGCCGGCGGCATTGCTTGCAAGCGTGGCACCACAGGTACCGGTGGGGTCGCCGCCGCCGCCCTGGGTGTAGATGAAAGGCGTTTCAGCATTGTTGCCGTCCTGCCCGTCATTCCCGTTTTCACAAGGAACCTCGTTGCCGTTGTTGGCGCAGGTGAGTCCGAACAGGACTTCGGACACGTCAATGTTAAGCGCTCCACCGGCGGCAGGGGTCACCGTCCAGGTGACGGTTTCCGGAAGGTTTTCGATCAGGTAATCGGGAATCCCGGGGGTACCGCCGTTGTCGACGCCATCGTTCGTAAAACCCACGTCACCCGCACATTGCGCGAACACCTGGGTCGGTGCCGCCAGAAGTGCCAGCACCATGAGGCTGCCAAGCACCAGAATCACTCTCTGCCTAATAGCGGAGACAATATGCTTAATATTCATCATTATCCGTCTTTCCTTTGTAACGGGCACTGTCCAGACAATTGCCTCTGGGCACTACGCCGGATTTGTAAACGGGCTCGAACTCCAAGCGATATCTGATTGGCTGGATCGAAATGTGGATCTGCCAGGTCGGCTTGCTGCCGAGATTATACATCACTGCTCCAGAGGTGTGGTATTCAGCAGGAAGCGCTGCGCGACAATGGCATAGACGGCGGCCTGCTCCGGCCGATACCGGTGACAGGCGTGAACAGTGGCAAAAGCAGACCGTGCAATCACCGGGCGGGAATGGACTGTATCAGACGTTTAGGTCTTTGGCGATCCAGATTCCCAAAAAAGTGATCACGCTGGGAAGCTCAGTCGTCGTTTTTCGGCTTGTGATCCTTCTCCAGTTGCTGCTGTACCGCGTGCGGGACCGGGTCGTAGTGGCTGAATTCCATCGTGAAGCTGCCCTGGCCCTGGCTCATGCTCTTGAGTTCCGTGTGGTAATCACTGAGTGAACTGAGCGGCATGTCGGCCGTTACGGTTACCTGTCCGCCGCTGAGGCTTTCAGTGCCGCTGATGCGGGCGCGCCGGCCGGCGAGGTTACCGGTCACGTCACCCATTACGTCATCTGGCACGGTCACGTCCACGCTGACGATCGGCTCCAGGATTTGCGGGCCGGCGTTGTGGATGGCGTCGAGAAAGGCGTTTCTGCCCGCGATCACGAAGGCGATTTCCTTGGAATCGACCGGGTGGAATTTGCCGTCGTAAACGGTCACTTCGATATCCTGTAACTGGTAGCCGGCGATGGCGCCCTCGGCCATGATCTGGCGGATGCCTTTTTCAACGGCCGGGATCAGGTTGGTGGGAATGGAACCGCCCACAACCTTGTTGACGAATTCGAAGCCTTCTCCTCTTGCCTGCGGCTTGATCCGCAGGAACACTTCGCCGAACTGGCCGGCGCCGCCGGTCTGTTTCTTGTGCCGATAGTGGCCTTCTGACGGCCGGGTCACGGTTTCGCGGTAGGCGATACGCGGCGGGCGGGTGTCAACTTCAACATGGTAGCGGCTGTTCATGCGCTGCAACATCACGCGCATATGCAGTTCACCCAGGCCGCGGATCACGGTTTCGTTCAGTTCCTGGTTGTGCTCGACGACGAAACAGGCGTCTTCTTCGGTCAGGCGATGAATGGATTGTGCCAGCTTCTGCTCCTGGCCCCGGCTGCTGGGCTGTATGGCCAGGCCGTACATCGGCTGTGGGAAATCCAGCGGCTTGAGGTGGAAGTTATCCTCTGCGTGAGAGTCGTGCAGGATGGCGTCGTAGTGAATCTCGTCCACCTTGGCCACGGCGCAAATGTCACCGGGTATACCGGAATCGATTTCCTCGTGTTTGGCTCCCTGTATTTTGAACAGGTGGCCGACCTTGAACGGTTTGCGTCCATCGCCGATAAAAAGCTGGGTATCGGGCCGGACGGTGCCCTGGTAAATGCGGAATATGCTCAGTTTTCCCACAAACGGGTCGTTGGTGATCTTGAACACGTGTGCAACAACATGGCCGCTCGGGTCTGGTTTGACGTCCACTTTTTCGGCGGCATCACCTTCACCTTTCAGGATCTGCGGCGGATTGCCTTCCGCCGGATTGGGCAGCAGGCGTTTACACAGTTTCAGAAATTCGCCGAGGCCCGCGCCGGTGATAGCGGAAGTGAAGCAGATCGGTACCAGGTGGCCTTCGCGTAGCGCCTGCTCGAAAGCGTTGTGGAGGTCGTCCCGGCTCAGATCTTCGCCTTCCAGGTACTTCTCCATCAGTTCCTCGTTCACTTCGACCACCTGGTCGATGATGGCCTCGTGTGCTTCGGCCAGTGAGAAGATGTCGGTTTCTCCTTCGGTGCCGAAAAAGCAGTCTTTGACCTTGCCGAGATCATCTGCCGGCAGGTTGATCGGCAGGCACTCAGGGCCGAATTCGTCGCGGATGTTCTGCACCAGTTTCGTCAGGTTCGAACCTTCCTGGTCGATCTTGTTGATGACGATGATTCTGCACAGGCGCCTGCGTTTGGCCCGGCGCATCAGTCGGCGCGTGGAAAGCTCGATGCCATTGTGTGCATTGATGACCAGCGCCGTTGTCTCTGTCGCGCTCATGCCGGTAAGGGTCGGGCCACGGAAATCCGGGAATCCCGGTGTATCGATCAGGTTGACGTGAATGCCATCGAAATCCAGGCTCGCCAGGGCTGAATCCAGAGAACTCTGAAACTCTTTTTCGAGGGGGTCGTGATCAGTGGTGGTGGTGCCGCGCTCGACGGTGCCTGCTTCACCTATTTTCCCAGACTTTGCAAGGAGAGCTTCTACCAGTGTTGTTTTGCCTGAACCGGAGTGGCCGACCAGGGTGATGTTGCGGATGTCTTCAGTGCGATATTTCGGCATTCGGTCTTCCTGATTACATAGTGTGGGACGGTCATCCTAGTACAGTTTGACGGATGCGCCAAATCCTGTGGCTGTGTCCTGGCTGTGTCGCCGTTCAGCGGCGATTCAGGCAAGAAGGGTTAGTCTGATCCTGTAACGTCAGAACCGGATGTCATGGTAGGCAGTAATTCCAGGGATGGTCTTGATATTGATCAATCGAATACGGCTGAGTTTTTTTCACAACCATGGAACTCTTGCCTGATGTGCAATGTCATAGATACCAGTTGCAGAGTACTTGTTTTAAACACTCCTCAAGGGTAGTCAATATTTTCTGCACGACACCCTCCTTAACGGCGCCGGCCTCGGCGCCGTTTTTTTTCATTTGCGGCTGTACAGCCCAGGCTGATTTAGGTAACGTTCCCGCGTGGCTGAGAAATGGATAGTGCTCAAATTCGGCGGCACCAGCGTGGCCGGCCGGTCGCAATGGGAAACAATAGCTTCGCTGGCCAGTGCGAGACGGTCAGAGGGCTTTCGGGTGCTGCTGGTATGTTCCGCAGTAGCCGGTGTGACCGACCGACTCAATATGTTGGCCTACAAGCCGGATTCAGCGGAACTGCTGGAAGAATTGCTCGATACCCATCGCAAGCTTGGCCGCGAACTGGAAGTGGACGAACAAAATTGGCTTCCCGAGTCCCGGCGCCAGTTCCAGGATTGTCTGCAGAATCTGTCACATGAACCCGGGCCACAATTTCGCGCGGCGCTCCTCGCCATGGGGGAGTGGTTGAGCACCAAGATTGGCTGCTGTTTTCTCCGGCAACACCTGGACGCGACCTGGGTCGATGTTCGCGATGCGCTTGTAATTTTCCACGAAAAGGATCTTTCTCCGGCCCGCCAATGGCTTTCCGCGTCCTGCAGGGCAGCCGAAGCCCCCGGTCTGGCCGGCCGCTGGTCGGCGCTCAGCCCGGTACTGATCACGCAGGGTTTCGTCGCCAGGACGAAAGAGGGTGACACTGCATTACTCGGCCGCGGCGGTTCCGATACTTCGGCCGCACTGTTGGCCGGGCGCCTGTCCGCACAGCGGCTTGAAATCTGGACGGATGTTCCCGGTCTATTCAGCGCCGACCCCCGCCTGATCAGCGATGCGCGCCTGATCACCGAGTTGGATTACGCAGAGGCGCTGGAAATGGCGGCCAGTGGTGCATCGGTTTTACACCCCCGTTCCATCCGCGCGGTCGCGGCAACCAAAACCCCGGTGGTGATCCGTGACCTGAATCGCCGCAGCGTGGCGGGTACGCGCATCGGGCGCAGGGTTTCAGATGAATCAGGCATAAAGACGGTGACCTGCCAGGAGCAGATGGCAGTTATTCTGCTGCAGAACCTGGATGCCCGTTTCCAGGTTGGATTCCTGGCCGAAGTTTTTGACATATTCCGTCGCCGCGGTATCTCCATTGACCTGGTTGCAACATCGGAAACAACCACTACAGTCGCGATCAACTGTCAAAGCAACCACCTGGGAGACGATGAACTGAATGACCTGGTCGAAGACCTGGCAAGCCGCTGCAAGGTGACGCTGTTCAGGCAGTGTGTTTGCGTCAACCTGGTTGGCCGTGGCGCCCGCATGGCGCTTACCCGGTTGCAGGATGTGATGCAATATTTCCAGGATCGTCCGCTGCTGATGGTGTCACAGTCAGCCAACGACCTGTGTCTCAGCTTGCTGGTTAATTCCGGTGAGCACGAGGCACTGTTAAAAAGCGCACACCGTGCGCTGATTCCGGCAGACGATGCAAAACCGGACCGCGTGTTCGGCGCAAGCTGGAAGCAGATTCAGCTTATGGCGGACTGAAGCAGTGGCTATCCCCGACCCGCGGCAAGCGGATTGCTTTCATTTTCTGGAGTGTGACTACTTTCCTGAAACGGGAGTAGCGCGCCTTACCTACTGTTTCGATAACGGTCCCGAGTTGGTCGAAAAGATTACCTTTCCGCATGCCCCGTGGCCCCCGGAAGCTTCACGCCAGGCGTGCTTTCGCCGCGCCCTTGAAGTCCTGCACCTGGTCGCAGGCGTTAGCTACTACAAGGGATTTGCTTGAAACTTTTAGTGAATAAATGCGTTCCTAGAAACTGATGGGATTTCTGCTTTTCTAACCGAACTGTACGTCAAGGGGCTCGGCGAACTGGCGTATGTCAATCAACTCGACATGGCCGGGCGGATCAAATTTCCCGTGGCAGGAGAAGGCGGCGCTGACTCAGCCCGCCCATTGATCCTGCCGGAGCGGGCCCTGGTTGCCATGGGTGGAGGCAAGGACAGCCTGGTTGGGCTGGACCTGCTGCAAAAAGCCGGCCTGGAAGTTATGCCGGTCTGCGTAGGCAGTTCTGTTTTGATTAAAGAAACGGTCAAAACTG
>Ga0209013_10005513_pt1 | contig 10879 bp, 9 predicted proteins | sample Cruoilmetagenom2_FD_187291 | JGI IMG/M metagenome (GOLD analysis project Ga0209013, IMG submission 187291) | Oil polluted marine microbial communities from Coal Oil Point, Santa Barbara, California, USA - Sample 2 (SPAdes) (version 2) | ecosystem: Environmental > Aquatic > Marine > Oil seeps ...
AATCCACTAATAAAACACCTATAGCAAGAATAAGAGACAGTAAAAAATGGCATTATTGGAAATTCTTCATTTTCCTGATGAGCGTTTACGCACTCGGGCAAAACGAGTTGAGCAAGTAACTCCAGTTCATCAAACTTTATTAGATGATATGTTAGACACAATGTATGCAGCTCCCGGAATTGGTCTTGCTGCAACACAGGTGAATGTGCATGAGCAGCTTCTTGTGATTGATATCTCAGAAGATAAAAAAAGTCCCTGCTGTCTTATAAACCCGGAAATTATTTCCCATTCCGGTAAAGAAAAAATGGAAGAAGGCTGTCTCTCGGTACCAGAAACCTATGCGGATGTTGAACGCGCAGAATCAGTCGTGGTCAAATATCTGGACAGAAAAGGCCATGAACAGGTTCTGGAAACAGATGGTTTACTAGCCGTTTGCCTGCAGCATGAAATTGATCACCTGAAGGGTAAATTATTTGTCGATTACCTCTCTAAACTAAAGCGCGATCGCATCCGGAAAAAGCTGGAAAAGCAAACGAGACAGAAGTTATAGTTAATTAAGCGTTAAGTATTAAGCAAAAGATGCTCTAGTCTCTAATGCTTAGCGCTTAACGCTTCAAAGGAAAAATAGTGAAAATAATTTTTGCCGGGACACCGGAGTTTTCGGCTGTAGCCCTGCAGGCTTTACTGGATTCTGAGCATGAGGTGATTAGTGTTTATACTCAGCCTGATCGGCCTGCAGGCAGAGGGCGTAAGCTAACGGCGAGTCCGGTAAAGGCTTTAGCTCTGGAGCACAATATTCCGGTTTACCAACCGCTTAGTTTAAAGGATGAGGCGGCGCAGCAAGAACTGACCGCAATGCAGGCTGATGTTATGGTGGTGGTTGCCTATGGTTTGATTTTACCTGAAGCTGTTTTACGTGCGCCTGCACGGGGTTGTTTGAATATTCATGCCTCTATTTTACCCAGATGGCGAGGCGCAGCTCCGATTCAGCGAGCAATCCTTGCCGGTGATGCACAAAGTGGTGTCACGATTATGCAGATGGATAAGGGACTGGATACCGGTGATATGCTGACGGTTAAATACTGTGATATTGATGCCTCAGACACAGGAAGCAGTTTGCATGATCGTCTGGCCGACATGGGTGCAGAGGCCTTATTGAAGACTCTGGAAGATATTGAGGCCAATCGTTTGAAACCTCAGCCTCAGGATGACTCACAGGCAAACTATGCCCACAAACTGGATAAACAGGAAGCGCTTATTGACTGGCAGCAGGATGCTGCATCTATCGTACATAAAATTCAGGCCTTTAACAGCTGGCCAGTAGCTTATGCCGATTTTAACGGTAAATCTCTGCGTTTGTGGCAGGCTCGGCTACTTAGCACAACAAAAAATGAACTGTCTGATGAGGGGCCGTGTGGTAAAGTAATTGCTGAATCACCTGAGGGAATTGATATTATTGCGAAAAATGGTTTGGTGCGGATTTTAGAACTGCAAATGCCCGGAAAAAAGCGCATTATGGTGAAGGATTTTATTAATGGCCAAAGTTTATTGGGTGTTCAGTTTTAGCTGGACGGTTATAATTGAATGCTTGCAATTGGAAAGTTAAGTGAAAAAAAACCTGCAGTCTGAATCTATACGCTGGTCAAATCTTTCCTCAAGGGCAATTGCAGTTCTGGTTGTGCAAGACTGTATTGAAGCAGGTCAATCCTTATCAAACCTGCTGCCGAATTATCTGGAAAATCTTAAACCTCAGCAACGTCCGTTAGCTCAGGAAATTAGTTTTGGTATTTTGCGCTGGTATTATCGCCTGAATCCTCTTTTGACTAAAATGCTCAGCAGGCCGCTGAGAGGAAAAAAACTGATCGTACATTATATTCTTCTGGCCGGTTTGTATCAGCTCATCTATCTTGATAAGGCTGATTATGCTGTTGTTAAGGAAACTGTTAATACCAGCAATGAATTACAGCAATCCTGGGCTAAAGGATTAGTCAATGCTATTTTAAGACGTTTTCTCAGAGAAAAAGAAGAATTATTAGCACAACTGGATCAATCTTTTTCCTCTCGCTATGCTTATCCTGAATGGCTGATCAATGCCATAAAAGATTCCTGGAAAAAAAGTGCCTGGCCATCAGATGATTTTTTGTCAGCAAACAATACACTTGAGTTGATATTGGATGCAGGTAATCAGCGCCCGCCAATGACTTTGAGAATCAATCGTCAGCAGGATCCGGATGATTACAAAAAGCAATTATCTGCGCAGAATATTGCTTTTCTGGAGCCGTCTGTCAATGAACAAAAATCCCACACTTTAATTCTGCACAAGCCGGTTTCAGTGGAAAAATTACCCCTGTTTGCAGAGGGCGGTGTTTCTGTTCAGGATGGTGCTGCGCAGCTGGCAGCCACTCTGCTGTCTCCTCAGGAAGGCGACAGAATTCTGGATGCCTGTGCTGCTCCGGGAGGCAAAACCATGCATCTGATTGAAATGGAATCAAAACTGGAAAAAGTGACTGCTCTTGATGTGAGCGAAAGGCGTCTTGAGCGCGTTAAGGAAAGCAGTTTACGTCTGAAAATACCCACTGAGAAATTACAATTAATTGCTGCAGATGCGTCGCAGCAGGACTGGTGGGATGGGCAGCTTTTTGACCGTATCTTACTGGATGCCCCCTGCTCAGCAACCGGTGTCATCAGGCGTCATCCGGATATTAAAGTGTTGAGACGTTCAGAAGACATTGCCGCTCTGACCTTATTACAGGCACAAATTCTGGATAATCTATGGCCGCTATTAAAGCCAGGCGGTGTACTGCTTTATGCAACCTGTTCAATTTTGCGTGATGAAAATGATCGCCAGATACTTGCTTTTCTGGAACGTCACCCTTTACCAGAGAATCAGTGTGCACAGGCAATCCCGATCCAGGCTGATTGGGGACATGCCATGCCTGTGGGGCGTCAAATTCTCCCGGGTGAACAATATCGCGATGGTTTTTACTATGCGCTGATAAAGAAGGCAGATGAGAGGCAGGTCAGCTAATGAAAACAGAACTGGTCTACAAGGGAGTACAGCTGATTGCCGAACGCAGACAACGTAAACGTTGCCCCAATTGCCAGTTTTTACTTGCCCTTGTATTGGTTCTGGTTTTCTCATTAGTACTACTATTGTTTTTTAACCTGTGGCCGCGCCTGAGCCCAAGCGGTCAGTTTCAGATCAGCTCTGCCAAAACCTATGATATGAATGAAAGCATTGTCATTGATGCTGATTTAAAAATGAATTTTTCTAAAGAGGTTGTTGAGGCATTAGAAAATGGCATACCATTAACTATTGCTGTTGAAGTTCAGATCTTTCGTGAACGCCCATGGTGGCGAAATATTGTTATTAAAGAATCAATGCAGTTATTTGAACTGCGTTATCATCCATTAACTGATGTACATGAAGTAAAAAATCTGGCCACCCAGGAGCGTTATAGTTTTAAGAGTCGTGAAGATGCTATGGCTGTTCTTGGCACCATACGTGCGGCTCATTTAATTGATAAAAAGATGCTCAACAAGAATGACCAGTACCATGTACAAATACACACACTTCTCGACATTAGTCGCTTACCTCCGGCACTGAGACAAATTGCGTCTCTATCATCATCCTGGCGTCTGGAAAGTCCCTGGTATCAATTGGCCGTTAATTCTGATAAAAAACATAATAAAGAATCGGTCGGAGAGCAAAAGTAATGATAAAAAAATTGTTTAATGGCCCGGTAGCCATCTTTTTTATGTTGATTTTACTCTTTGCCTCACTGCGGATGATCAGCAGTGCTTCTATGGATGTAGAGCAATTTCAGCAATTTTATTATATGTTGCTGGCGGTTAATCTGGGCATTCTGGTGATGCTGGTTTTTCTTATTGCCCGACAGGCCTGGCGTTTGCTGCATCAGCTTCGACAGCATGTAGCCGGTGCACGACTTACTTTGAGAATGGTTATTATCTTTGTCAGCCTGGCGGTTTTTCCAGCTCTGGTCGTTTATAGTTTCTCCATTCAATTTATTCACCGAAGTATTGATAGCTGGTTTGATGTGACCGTTGAACAAGCACTTGAAGATGCTTTGAATTTGAGTCGCTCAGCAGTGGATGAAAAAAAGAAAACGCTATTACGTCAAGTACGCCGCCTGAGTGATGAAATTCTGGTCGACCTGAGTACTCTTTCAGTGGTGTCTCTGAGTGAGATCAGAGAAAAAAGTGGTGTAGATGAAGTTACCCTGATGACTTCCAGAGGCAGGGTGCTTGGCTCCAGCTCTATTGAAGAAGGGGATATTGTACCGGATATACCGAGCTCAGATTTATTGCTGCCTCTGCGTCAGGGACGAGATCATGTTGTAATGGATCTGAGTGATGAATCAAACCGAATGATCAGAGTTTTGGTACGTGTCACCTTTGATGAAGAAAAAGGCTTCCTGATCCTTCAGGCAATGGCTCCCATCAGTGAGCGCCGCCATCGTCTGGCTGCCAGTGTGCAGCAGGCTTATTCGGAATATAAAGGTCTGGTTTATTTACGTAAACCTCTGAAAACCAGCTTTACTCTGACTTTATCACTGGTACTCTTATTAGGTCTTTTAAGTGCTGTATGGGGCGCTTTTTTCTCGGCCAAGCGAATTGCTTCACCTATCCGTGATTTGGCGGAAGGTACAAAGGCCGTTGCTGAGGGTGAATATCACAAACCCATTCCTTTATTAAATGATGATGATTTTGGTTTGCTGATTCAGTCGTTTAATAAAATGGTTCGCCGTCTGGCACAAACACATAATGCCCTGGAAGAAAGTCATCAACAGGCAAAAAGCCAGAGAGACTATCTGGAAGTTGTGTTGAGTAGTTTATCCTCCGGTATCATCAGTCTGTCACCCAGCAAAGAAATTCGCACCTGTAATCCTGAAGTCAGCCTTATACTGGGTGTGAATGTGAATGACTATCACGATAAATCCTTTTATCAATTAATCAAAGTAAAACCAGAACTGGAACCATTGGTGCGCTGGATAATGACCGCTATTCAAAATCGGGTCAAGCACTGGAGTGAAGAAGTGACCCTTAATGAATCCGATGGCCGAAAAAACTTGTTATGCCGTGGTAATGCTCTGGCTGATGGTGGTTATGTGATTGTTATTGAAAATGTCACCTCACTGGTTCAGGCTCAACGTGATGCAGCCTGGGGTGAAGTGGCAAGACGTCTGGCGCATGAAATTAAAAATCCATTAACACCGATACAATTATCTGCAGAACGACTGCGTCATAAATATCTGAAGACGATGGAAGAAAAAGATGCTGAAACATTAGATCGCCTGACATCAACTATTATTAATCAGGTTGATAGTATGAAGGAGATGGTTAAAGCCTTTTCAGAATATGCGAGAATGCCGGAATTAAAAATGTATCCACTGGATATTGAAAGTTTGTTGATAGAAGTGGTTGATCTCTACCGTGGTAACGATAAACTGATAATAGAACAGGATTTGGCTATTAGTGGTACACTGGTTGAGGCAGATCAGGGTCGCTTAAGACAGGTTTTTCATAATCTGCTTAAAAATGCGCTTGAAGCGGCAGCGGATCAGGATAAAATTTGTCTTAAAGTGAAAACCAGTTTACTGGAAATTGATAATATGCACTGGAGTATACTGGAGTTAAATGACAATGGTCCGGGTTTCCCGGAGGACATGCTGGCAAATATATTCGATCCTTATGTGACCAATAAGCCTAAAGGTACTGGACTGGGGCTGGCGATTGTGAAGAAAATTATTGAAGAACATGGCGGGTCAATACAGGCGGAAAATGATCCGGATGGCGGGGCGAAAATTATTATTCGACTACCGGTTGCTTAGTTAGGTGTCCTAAAATTAAGGTGCATAAAATCGTGTCATTTTTGTTTCACTGGTGTGTTTAAAGATAAAAAAATTGATTTAAATAAGTTTGAGGAAAAACAATGGCGTCAGCCTATATACTTGTTGTTGATGATGAACCGGATATCCGGGAGCTGGTGCAGGAAATTCTGCAGGATGAAGGCTATGAGGTTGAGATTGCTAAGAATGGACAGGCAGCCAGAGAAAGTTGTCGGCTAAGAAGACCTGAATTGGTGTTACTTGATATCTGGATGCCGGATATTGATGGTATCAGCTTACTGAAAGAATGGGCTGAAAATGATGATACGGGTAATTTCCCCGTCATTATGATGTCTGGACATGGTAGTGTGGAAACAGCGGTTGAGGCGACTCGACTGGGGGCTTATGATTTTCTGGAAAAACCATTGTCATTAGCCAAGTTATTGCTGACGGTTGAACATGCCTTGCAGGCTTATAAGCTGGATAAGGAAAACCAGGGTATGCGGCAGCAGCTTTTTGCCGGGGATGAGCCCGTTGGCAAAAGTAAGGTCAACCAGGATTTACGCCTGGACATCGAACAGATTGCTCAACATGAATCCCGGGTGTTATTTCTTGGTGAACCGGGCAGCGGCAAGAGTAAATATTCTCGCTTAATGCATCGTCTGAGTGAGCGTTCAGAACATCCTTATATTGAACTGGGTGTGGCGACATTAGACTCGGAAAATTCAGCCCGTGAATTATTTGGTGCAGAGCAGGATGGCAAAATTTATTATGGTTTGCTGGAACAGGCTGGGAAAGGAACGCTTTATATCGATGATATTGGTGATATGGATCTGGCCACTCAGGGACGCTTGTTGAGTACTTTGGAAACGGGACAGTTTCATCGTCTGGGAGGTGATGATTTTATTACCCTTAACTGTCGAATTATCACGGCGACCCATTATCAGTTAGAACAACTGGTGAATCAGGGCAAGTTTAAATCTGAACTTTATTTTCAGCTTAATGTACTGCCGGTTACCATACCGCCATTGAGAATGCATTGCGAGGATGTACCGGATTTACTGAATTATTATAGAGATCGTTTTGTTCAGCAGGAACAGTTCAATTATCGTAACTTCTCCATCGCAGCTTTAAATCGATTGCGAAATTATGCCTGGCCGGGTAATTTGCTGGAATTAAAAAATCTGGTTCAGCGCTTATTGATTGTATCTGATCAGGAAAGCATTACTCTGGAAGAAGTTGAAAGCAGTATTGAGCATGTGACTCAAAAACTGGATATTAGTGATACGCAAGGGCAGGATGAGCAGACTTCTGGCGATAATGCATTGCAGGTGTTATTCGAATATCCTCTTAAGGAAGCGCGCGAGTTGTTTGAAAAAGCCTATCTTGAACAAAAGCTTATTGCCGTTGACGGCAGTGTGGGTAAAGTTGCACAACTGGCTGGTGTTGAACGAACACATTTGTATCGTAAGATGAAAGCTCTGGGAATAAATGCTAAAAAAATTGCCAAAAAAAATAAATAAATAATATGAAAATTTTAATTTTGGGGGCTGGTCAGGTGGGTTCGTCCCTGGCGGAAAATCTGGCCAGCGAAGACAATGATATTACGGTAGTTGATCTGGATGGTCGGAAACTGGCGATCTTACAGGATCGTCTTGATATCCAAACGGTGAGGGGACGGGGTTCGCATCCGGACGTTTTGCGTAAAGCCGGTGGTGATGATGCCGATATGCTGATTGCCGTAACCAATAGCGATGAAACCAATATGATCGCTTGTCAGGTCGCCTACACTATTTTTCATACGCCCACAAAAATTGCCCGTGTCCGGGCCCGGCAATATCTGAACTATGAACAACTGTTTACCCAGGAAGCTCTGCCGGTTGATGTGCTGATCAGTCCGGAACAAATAGTGACTGATTATATTGAACGGTTGATTAAATACCCCGGCGCTTTACAGGTACTGGATTTTGCCGGGGGACAGGTACAGCTGGTTGCAGTCAGGGCATTTCAGGGTGGACCTTTATTAGGTCATGAGCTTCAGGAAATCCGTGAACATATGCCCAATATTGAGACCCGGGTTGCGGCGATTTATCGTAAAGGCCATCCAATTATTCCCAAGGGTGATACAATTATTGAAGAAAATGATGAAGTTTTCTTTATTGTTGATCAGCGCAATACTAAAAAAGTTATGTCCGAACTGCGCCGTGTTGATAAACCGTATAAACGTATTATGATTGCCGGAGGTGGTAATATAGGTCAGCGTCTGGCCAGAACATTAGAGCATCGTCTGCATGTGAAATTGATTGATCATAATAAGGCGAATGCCAGAATGCTGTCGGAAGAACTGGAAAAAACGATTGTACTTCTGGGTGATGCTTCTGATGGAGAATTATTGCTTGAAGAAAATATTGAAAGTACTGATATTTTCTGTGCTCTGACTAATGATGATGAAGCAAACATTATGTCAGCCCTGCTGGCGAAACGTCTTGGTGCCAGAAAAGTAATGGCATTAATCAATCGGGCGGCTTATGTGGATCTGGTTGAAAGTGGTGATATTGATATTGCAATTTCACCTCAGGAAGCAACCATTGGCAGTTTGCTGGCACATGTCCGTCGTGGTGATGTAGAAATGGTGCATTCATTACGAAAGGGGGCTGCTGAGGCTATTGAAGCTATTGCCCATGGTGATAACAAAACCTCAAAGGTTGTTGGCCGGGCCATCGAAGAAATTGCCCTGCCGCCCGGTACCAATATTGGTGCCATTGTTCGTGCCGGTGAAGTTATTATTACTCACCATGACACAGTCATTGAGTCGGAAGATCATGTGATTCTGTTTTTGGTTGATAAACGTCATATCAGCGATGTGGAACATCTCTTTCAGGTCAATGTGACCTTCCTGTAGATATTAGGGGTTTGATTTAAAGTTTATGCAGCCGCTTGTTATTTTGCGTATTGTTGGTTTGTTGCTGATGGTTTTCAGCACTACCGTCATCCCGCCTATTGCTATTTCAGTGTGGTATAACGATACTGAGACTACCGCGTTTTTGAATGCTTTTCTGGTCATTCTTTTAACGGGGTTCTTTATCTGGCTGCCGGTAAAAAACATGCGTCGTGAACTCAAAATCCGTGATGGTTTTGTTGTTGTCGTTCTCTTCTGGTTTGTTTTTGGTTTGGTTGGTTCTCTGCCATTATATCTTTCCCATAGTCTGAATGCCGGTTTTACAGATGCTTTGTTTGAATCTATCTCTGGCCTGACCACAACCGGGGCAACCGTTTTTACTGGTCTGGATGAATTACCGAGGTCGATATTATATTATCGGCAGCAATTGCAGTGGCTGGGCGGTATGGGTATTATCGTTCTGGCTGTTGCTGTACTGCCTATGCTGGGTATTGGTGGAATGCAGTTATACCGCGCTGAAACTCCCGGACCAATCAAAGATAATAAACTGACACCCAGAATTACTGAAACAGCTAAAGCACTCTGGTACATCTATCTAGGTATGACTATTTCCTGTGCTCTGGCCTATTGGCTGGCTGGAATGGAGCCGTTTGATGCTATTGGCCATAGTTTTTCAACTGTTGCTATTGGCGGATTTTCAACCCATGATACCTCAATTGGTTATTTTGACAGTGAAGTAATTGAAGTTATTGCTGGTTTTTTTATGCTGTTAGCAGGAATCAATTTTGCATTGCATTTTAGTGCACTGCGTTTAAATAGTTTAAAGCCTTACTTGTTTGATGTGGAGTTTCGGGTTTATCTTTTAATTCTGACATTTGCTTCCACAATTTCGGTTCTCTATCTGCACTTTACTAATACCTTTGAAAGCTGGGGTAATGCCTTGCATCATGGTATTTTTCAAACCATCTCCATTGGTACCACATCGGGATTTACCACCTCGGATTATTATAACTGGCCGGGTTTTTTACCCGTTATGCTATTGTTTCTCAGCTTTATAGGCGGTTGTGCCGGTTCAACGGGCGGAGGCATGAAAGTAATCCGCGTAATTCTGTTATCTAAGCAGGGTTTGAGAGAGATTTTCAGGTTGATCCATCCCAACGCTGAAATTCCGGTTAAAATCGGTGGCAAAGTCATGCCGGAAAATGTCAGTAACTCCATCTGGGGTTTCTTTGCTCTTTATGTTGCCAGTTTTAGTTTTATGCTATTGATCTTAATGGCTTCAGGACTGGATCAGGTCACCGCATTTTCCGCTCTGGCAGCCTGTTTGAACAATCTTGGTCCTGGACTGGGTGATGTAGGAGCAAATTATAAAGATATTAATGATTTTTCCAAATGGGTCTTATGTTTTGCCATGCTTCTGGGGCGGCTGGAAATTTTTACCCTATTAGTTATACTAACACCTTCATTCTGGCGCCGCTAAGCTGCTGCTTACATAAAAATAATAAAATATAAAAAACCATGGAAGAAATAAGAAACAAATGGAACGGCCGTTATGAAACGGTACAGGTTCCCAATCAGGTTATTGATGTCCTGGAATTAAATTTACACCTCTTATCAGGCCGGGGAAAATCTCTGGACCTTGCCTGTGGACTGGGAGGCAATGCATTACGAATGGCAGAATTAGGCTATGAAAGTCATGCCTGGGATATATCAGATTCAGCTATTAAAAAAGTGCAGGAATTTTCACAGGAACGACAACTCAATATCCATACCAGACAATGTGATATCAGTCAGGAATTACTGCAGGCCGAAAGTTTTGATGTCATAATTGTCAGCCGCTTTTTATTACGAAAAATTATCCCCTCATTGATAAATGCTCTCCGACCAGGTGGTTTGATTTATTACCAGACTTTTATACAGGAGAGAACTATACCTGAAGATGGACCTCAGAATATTCACTTTCGTCTGGGAAAAAATGAGCTGCTTGAATTATTTTCGGATCTGATCCTGCGTTATTACCGGGAAGAAGGGGTGCTTGGTGATCTGGATAAAGGGTTTCGTAATGAGGCGATGTTGGTGGCGCAGAAAGACAAGTAGATGTGTGTTTGATATACGATTGTGGTGTGGACTG
>Ga0209013_10005514_pt1 | contig 10878 bp, 8 predicted proteins | sample Cruoilmetagenom2_FD_187291 | JGI IMG/M metagenome (GOLD analysis project Ga0209013, IMG submission 187291) | Oil polluted marine microbial communities from Coal Oil Point, Santa Barbara, California, USA - Sample 2 (SPAdes) (version 2) | ecosystem: Environmental > Aquatic > Marine > Oil seeps ...
ACATAAACGATTAAGATCAATTGACTTAATAACTCATCTCCTCCCTGATAGTTAAAAATGACTTCCCATGGAATAAAAGAAAATAAAGTCAAAAAAAGTACAATTAAAAACAGCGTAACAAAAAACATGCTGAAGTAAGCAGTACTGACATAAGCTTTCGCCAGGTTCATATCTTTTGCGGCTCGTGCTTCCGTTAATTTATTTCTCAGACCATGGCCTATCCCAAAATCGAAAAAGCTGAACCATCCAACAAAAGAAAAGATCGTTAGCCACAGGCCATATTTCTCACTGCCCAAATAGGTTATAGACAGGGGAACAAGAAAAAAAGCTATTAGGATCGAACCGACTTTATAAATTGAGGACAAACCAATATGTCTAATAATAGTATGTGTCCTATTTGAAGTTGAGGAAAATCGTTTTAAAAACTTCATAGCCAATGCTTAATCAAATTAAGTATTTGGGGAAAAATTATTAATATTATCAAATTTTTCAGCATTTTGCTTCAGCCAATCTAAATCCTTGTCCCACCAGCAAAATTTCAATAGATCATTTATGATCTTATCATTAAAACGATATTTAATTACTTTTGCCGGCACACCGCCTACAACAGCATACGGTGGAACATCCTTGGTTACTACAGCACCCGACCCAATAATTGCTCCACTTCCAATTTCCACTCCATCTTGCACTATTGCACTTTCACCAATCCATACATCGTGTCCAATTTTGATTTCCTTAAATTCAATAATTTTATTTTTATTTAACAATACGACTTCATTATGTGTCGTTGTCGAAAAAAATAGTGGATGAGTTGAAACAAAATCTGATGGATGCATACCTAAGCCAATTTTACATCGTGGTGCAATTGAACAATATTTTCCGATTTTTGCATTATTTATAATAGTTGCCTTGCCAATATAAGTAAAATTGTCTATATGAGTGTTAGATAATTCAACATAATGACCAAGAGTATTGTATTCCCCAAATTTACAATTATCGCTGGTACACATATAGCCCATTCTCAATGTTGGGTTTAGTCTTATAAGTTTTTTATTGTTGAGATATCTTTTTAGCCAAATTTTAAAGGGATCAATAATCGGTCTGCTCTTCTTATTTTTCAATATATCTCCTCCTATAACTCAACTTTCGCACATAGATTCCAGCAAATTTACCTACTAAAATATATCTACAAAACCCAATAAATAGGCACTTTCAGCTATAACTATGGTTACCACAATTATATTATCTGGGAGCTTATTTGTAGGACTTGACAATCATATCGAATATGCAATGAAAGGTATATTAAAAAATCCGATTTTCTCAGTTCTTAGAGAGATTAAGATCATAACTATTCTTAAGCAGAGTAACTTCAACAAACGTAATACAGGATTCCCTGTCTTTAGTCTTCTTTTGCAATTTGTCTATATGTTGATAGTGAACAAGCGTCAATTCAGTTAATGTTCGACCTGTAAGTTAAAACTGAAATGATCCTCCGTTGCTTGCAGCTGGGTAGTTCATTTCAAGTATTAAAAATTCAAAAACATGATGCAAGAGGGGTTCTATATACGTATGGTGTTGAAACTTCTATATGTAGAAAAAAATATTTTTTTGAAGCCAAGTAGATGCGAAAAGGCATGTTGTTTTTATGAACAGTAGATTGGTATTATTGGACGTAATGTTCTGTCTTAAAAACTGCTAAATATCAATCTAAATATTATATGCTCTAACATAATTGGCATTAAACGGTTTTCCAAATTTTAATACCCCTAATGCTTGTCTGAGTAACTTGTTGGCAGCAGCGACCATAGCTACCATTTTGCTCTTTCCACTTTCTACCAATCTTTGATACTGTTGTCTAATTAAAGGGTTATCAGTGACTATTGGCAGAAAGGTTACCGTATTATTGATCTGGCAGAGGGAAGAAAATAATTAATCCTGTCTTCTCTAACAATTATAAAAAGTGATTAAATACCGTGTTTATGAGTTTTGTGAGAAGTTTTGACTTATGCTAAAATAAGACTAGTGAAATTTCACGGGATGGATAAAGAAACTTTAACTTACATCTCAAAGAGTGTGAGTTTAGATTCAATAATAGAGATGAAGATTTATACAAATTATTGTTGAAAATCTTTAGAAAAAAACCTCTAAACTAGTCTAGTCCCATTTTTAATTTGGAGAAAAAAATGAGTTCCATCAAATATCGTCCTGAAATAGATGGTTTACGTGCAATTGCTGTAATACCAGTTATTTTATTTCATCTGAATAATGATTTACTACCAGGGGGATTTATTGGTGTCGATGTATTTTTTGTAATTTCTGGCTTCCTCATTACATCCATTATCTTGAGCGAGTATGAACGGGGTGTCTTCAGCTTTACTAACTTTTGGTTGCGAAGAGTTATTCGTATCTTACCTGTATTAATTGCAATGGTATTGACAACATTGGTTGTTGGTACTATTATTTTATATGAACTTGATATAAATAATCTTGGTAGTCAAGGGATAGCAACACTATTATCTTTTGCAAATATTAGCCATTGGCTTCTTGCAGGTGACTATTGGGGATTTGCAGCTGAAAGCTCACCGCTTCTTCATGCATGGTCACTATCTGTGGAAGAACAATTTTATCTTTTCTTCCCTTTGTTACTTGTTGTTACGCTTAAGTATTTTCATAAATGGCTAGCTTTGATATTTGTGATACTAAGCCTATTAAGTGTACTACTATTTTTCTTGGGAACACAAATATTCCCTTCTGCAACATTCTATCTGCTCCCAACAAGGGCTTGGGAATTGGGAGTCGGTGCAATATTAGCCATCTTCTTTTTTAAGAGACATCTGCAGTTAAATAAAAATTCCACTCTTGCTGTTATAGGATTTTTGGCAATAATGCTATCATATTTTTATATTAGCGGCAAAAATGGCATATCTCCCTTTATTGTTATTCCAGTATTTGGTGCGGCACTGATAATTGCATTTGCTAAAGATACTGATAGTATCATAAATAAGCTTTTGTCATCAGCACCTGTTGTTTATATTGGGAAAATATCATACTCTCTATATTTATGGCATTGGCCCATTCTAGTTTTTTCAAAACAATTATCTTTGAAACAAAATACAGAATTTCATTCTATATATGTACTTACTATTGTATTTATAATATCAGTTTTATCGTACCACTTTATCGAAACTCCTACTCGTAAGAATAAAAAAACAATCCCATATATTCTATTTGCCCTATTAGTAGGGGTAGCTTTTTCGTATACGCTAAAAGTCTCAGATTTATCTGAGTCCACTTTGTATAATAAGACTGAATGGGATGGTAATCTATATAAGGTTAATCCTGTGACTCCTGTGAATGAACAGTTTGAAACAATCAGTAAGAGGACTAGGGGCAGAATGAGGGGATTAAGCATTTCACAAAATGACAATATAGATGCTAATGCCTATTCTAATGGCGGTATCCAAAAATTGTATGGTACAAGAACTCCTGAGATTATGGTATTAGGCGATTCTCATGCATTGATGTGGTCAAGGGTTTTAGATGAAGCAGCAAAAGAACTTAATGCATCTATTTCATTTTATGCAGCTGATGGGACAACACCATTCTTTAATATCCCTACTACAAAGAAGGCAAAAGGAATATGGTTATTTAATGCAGAAGAAAAATATATTTTTGATAACGCTAGGTTGATGTTCCTGATGAAATGGAAGCCTAAAATTGTTGTAATATCTACTATATGGAGCTCTAAAGATATGCAAAAGGTAACTGATTTAATTCAATACATTGGAGGTATTGGTTCTAAAATTCTGCTTATTGAACAGCCACCAAAATTGTTTTTTGGTAACAAGAATGCACCTCTATATCTTTCATATCTTGGATTGACACCATCGAATAATTTAAAACAATATGTACACCATATTAATAATTCAAAATATCAAGAAGGTCTTCAATTGGTTAAAAAAATATCTGAAAAGTATAATTATTGTCAAACCATACCTACTTCAGATCTATTTTTAAATAATAATAAAATATGGATTATTGATTCTTATGATGTTTTATATATTGATGATGATCATTTAAGTTATGCTGGGGCTTTGAAAGCAAAAAAGAGAATAATTTCTGCCTTAAGGGAGCACCTTTAGTTATAAATCTCCGGCAAAACCAGAAGTTTATGACTTTTGGGAAGCTTATATCTGTTTGGATTTCAAAAGGATACTCCACTTGTCAAAAATGTAGAATGTAGGATAAAAGTGGTAGAATATGAGTCGTTCTCGGTAAACAAATTTTAGACTCGGCGGAAAATTGCCTGTTCAGCTGCCTGGTGCTATAAATTAATTAACTTATATAGTTTTCAGTATGAGTATTGGAAAAGTTCAATACTTTTTTGTTAATATTTGTACAAAATATGATAACTATTTTATTAAGCTTTGGCTTTTTTGTTTCTAAAATTTAAACTATAAGTTCTTCCTTGGGAATATGAGAATGGTTCAAAATAATATTTATTTGATTCCTTAAGGAATAGGAAGTAATGTGATGATATTTTTTAAAAAATTATGGTTTCTTTTGAATGGGCATGACAAAAAAGTCTTCTTTTTACTTCTTATGTTTTCGATTGCTATAGCTCTAATTGAAACTGCTGGTGTTGCAGTGATTATGCCTTTCATTGCAGTTGCAAGCAACTTTGATTTGATCGAGTCTAATCAATACTATTCTTATGTGTATGATCTTTTTCCTTTCGCCAATCATATATCGTTTGTACTCACTTTTGGTATAGTTTTAATCTTCTTTTATATATTTAGAAGTGGCGTTAATCTATTTTATGTATTTGTACTCTCTAAATTTTCCAATGATCGTTACCATCGTATGTCATACAGGCTTCTTGAGAATTATATAGGACGAAGTTATCATGATTTTATAAAGGAAAACAGTGCAAGCCTCAGCAAATCAATTATTTCGGAAACACATTATCTATCACGAATTTTTTATTCAGCTTTATTTATGATAAGTGAGATATTTGTCATCATTTTTATCTATACTATAATGATCTATACGAATTGGAAGATTACACTTCTTTTCAGTTTAATTCTGTTTATAAATATTTTCTTTCTTCTCAAAACAATTTCCCCAAAGATTAAAAATGAAGGGTACAATAGGGAGAAGTTTCAAAGAAAATTTTATAAAATACTCAATTCAACTTTTGGCAATTTTAAAATGATCAAACTAAGATCCAAAGATGATATTATTCTGAACAAATTCAAAGAGGTAAGTTTTGGCTTTACCCTTTCAAATATCAGGCAAGAAACATTATCAAGTGTACCTAAACTTTTTCTTGAGGTATTGGGGTATGTTATTGTTATTATAATAATACTCTCTTATGTCTATCAGAATCAGCATGATGCATCTGCTGCAATGGCAATGATTTCAATGTTTATACTGGGGTTATACCGTTTGATGCCATCGGCAAATAGGATTCTATCCTCTTACAACAATATTTTATTCTGCTATAAATCTCTTAATATTGTGCATAATAATCTTATTTATGAAATTGAAAATTTGGGTGATGATGAGGTAAAATTTGAACGGAGTATCAGACTCAAAGATGTATCATTTGCTTATAATGAAGGTAAAAATATATTGAGTGGTGTTTCTCTTGTTATCAATAAGGGAGAAAAGATTGCTTTCTTTGGCGAGAGTGGAAGCGGAAAATCAACCTTGGCAGATGTCATTATGGGGTTTTATCGTCCCAAAAAAGGAAAAATTTTTCTTGACGATGTATTGCTTGATGAGACAAATATCAAAAGTTGGCGTAAGAAAATAGGCTATATTCCGCAAAGTATCTATCTTTTTGATGGAACGGTGGCCGAAAATATTGCTTTTGATTCAAAGATAAACAATGAAAAGATAAGAAAAGTTCTAAAACAGGCAAATATTTTGGATTTTTTAGAGAATGATCATGAGGGGATAAATACTCAAGTGGGAGAAAATGGACTGAAGTTAAGTGGTGGTCAGAAACAGCGTATTGCCATAGCCAGAGCACTTTACGATGACCCTAGTATTTTAGTACTGGATGAAGCAACTTCTGCCCTTGACAATGAGACTGAAATGAAGATCATGGATGAAATCTACAGTAGCAGTGATGATAAAACTCTGATCATAATTTCCCATAGATTGAGTACCCTGGATCGATGTGATAAGATTTATAGGCTTGAAAATGGAATAATCAAATTTTGATTAAAAAAATCAAAAGAAAATATAATTGCATATTGTTTGAATTGGCGACTAAAATATCATTACTACAATACATTATAAAAAGTTTTTTCAGAACTTAATTATATAAAATCTATCCATGTTAAAAAAATCGACAAGAATTTAACAGAAAAGAGATTCAGCTTATGTCAAAAATTATATCTCTACCAGAATTCAATCTCCCTTAAATAGTACCTTCAAGTATATAGTTAAACTAACTTTTGATATACTGTATAATTAAGTTAGGAAGAAGGGAATAAAATGCCAAATAACAAATATTATCTAATTAATTCACCAAAAGTTGTTGATGAAATTTTCGAAGATGAGATCATCGTCATAAATTTTGACAATGGAGATTATTTCAGTTTAAGGCAAAGTGCCACAGATGTTTGGAAAGGCATAAAAAATGGTCAATGCCTTGAAATGATTTTAGAAAATCTTCAGACAAAATATGAAGAAGATGAACAAGAACTACGCACTGCCGTTTCAGAAATGACAGATGCATTCCTGAAAGCAAACCTTATCAGTCCAAGCAGTGAAGTACCGGAAAAAAATGATATTCCTATTGAAGAAATTACTGAAAAAATACCTTTTGAATCACCGATTTTTGAAAAATTTACAGACATGAATGATCTGCTACTGCTTGATCCGGTGCATGATGTTGATGAAGGCGGTTGGCCGCATGTTAATCCAAGTGATCAAAATGGATAAAGCAGAACATTTCTTTGAAAAGATTGAAAAATCATCTCTGGAGGCAATATCACAGGAGAGGATTGAGCTGTATTATTGCATTGCAGGCTACAACATCAAACTTGTATTTGCAGGAGCTGCGCTGATTCCTTTCATTACACCGGCTATAGAGCATCTCCGATCTGATGCATCAGAAAAAGTTGATCTAACTATTTATCTGTGGGACAGTGTATCTACCGGAATCGCTATTCCTCCAAATGAGTGGGGAACCAACGATTATCTTAAGCATGGATTAATACGGGGATATAATACAGAAAATATTTCAACGACTTTCAATGTTGACTCTGGAACGTTAAATATATATCGCCGCGAGGATAATTCCGCACTCTTCTGGGTACGTGATGCTATGCAGCTTCCCTATTATGAAATTGTCGCACCTCTAAGGGATATTTTTTCATGGTGGGCATCACAGCATGGACTCCAATATGTCCATGCGGCTGCAATCGGTTCAGAAGATGGTGCTGTTTTGGTTGTGGGAAAAGGAGGTTCCGGTAAATCTACTTCAGCGCTCTCATGCTTTATGCACCCCGATCTTTTTTATATAGGGGATGATTATGCCCTCATTAGTAATGACGCAATACCCTATGTTTACAGTTTGTACAATTCGACAAAACTCAATGCAGATCATGCCGTCAATTTTCCCGACCTGCTTAAGCATGCCAGCAATCTGGGTCGACTCGATACTGAAAAAACATTTCTTTTTATTCAAGATATCTACCCAAACAAGATCGTAAGAAGTATGCCTCTGCGTGGGATCATTTTACCACAAGTCACCGGATTGCCTTCCAGTAGCTACTCCTCTGCTTCGTCATCTTTGGCACTGCGTGCTTGGGCGCCAAGCAGCATGTTCCAGCTTCCTGGAAGCAGTGAAAGCACCTTCAGTTATTTTAGTCGATTTGTACGCAAATTGCCTGCCTACACACTACATGCAGGAACACACTACAATGAAATCCCAGAGGTCATCTTATCTATCTTAAAGGATCAGCGCCATGCCAAGTGAGTCCCCTTTGATCTCTGTCATAATTCCTACTTATAATGCTGCCAAATATCTTCCTGATGCATTAGAGAGCATTTTGCAGCAAAATCATCAGAATTTTGAAATTATCGTAATAGATGATGGATCAACAGATACTACCAAAGATGTTCTTGAGTCATACCGTAATTTGATTATTTATCGTTATCAGGAGAACGCTGGTCCAGCTTCAGCACGGAATCATGGTCTTCAGATAGCCCAGGGGGAAATTATCGCTTTTCTTGATGCCGATGACCTTTGGCCGGAAGATAAAATTGAGCGTCAGTTATTCCACCTGAAAGAATTTCCGGATGTGGAAATTGTTATCGGGCGGACTCGATTTGAGTATCTCCCGGATGCCAAAGAAATTGCAGATGGAGCTGAACTGGCCACTGAGCCACAGGTTAGCCAAGGCCTTCCGGTAGCACTTATGCGTCGAACGGCTTTTGATAAAATCGGCTACCTGGATACCGATCTTATTTACTATGAAGACTGGGACTGGTTTTTACGTGCCAGAGAAGCAGAAATAAAAATGCTGGTCTATGATGAAACTGTATACATTTATCGACGGCATGCAGGGAATATGACACATGATATTCGCCGTATGAATAGCTATACTATTATAATGTTACAAAAATCACTTAAGCGACGCCGGGAAAATCCAGATATTAAAACCGAACTCCCGACCATTACTGAACTTGAAAAAAAGATCACCTCATGACAAACAACATAACACCTTCTATTAGCGTTATCATACCGACTTTTAACCGTGAAAAATATCTGAGTGAAGCTATTGAAAGTATATTAAAACAAGACTATCAACCTATGGAGATTATCGTCATTGATGATGGCTCAACAGATAATAGCGAAACGCTTATGAAAAAGTATCCGGATGTACATTATGTCTATCAGGAAAATACTGGTCAGGCTGCTGCTAGAAATCGAGGTATCGCCTTGGCAAAAGGAGAATATCTGGCTTTTCTGGATTCCGATGATATCTGGTTGGCTGGCAAACTTCATCTTCAGATGAATTATATGCAAAATCATCCAGAAGTCAAGATGCTTTTTGGATACGTTCAACAGTTTTGCACTGAAGAATACAAATCCCTTCATAGCAAAGAGGCAACAAAGGTGCTTCCGGGATTGTTTTTGGGAACATTGCTTATGCGCAAAAAAGATTTTATGGAAATCGGTTATCTTCAGACACAATTGCATGTAGGCGAGTTTATAGAGTGGTTTACCCGAGCAAAAGAAGCAGGATTTCAATATCACACGCTTGAAGATGTAATATTGAAACGGCGTCTGCATGACAGCAATATTGGTTTGCAAAAACAGTCCGGACCAAACGATTTTGCACAGATTCTTAAAGACTCACTTAGTCGAAAACGAAGACAATCTCTACAGAAAAAGGACAAATCTAATGAACACAACTAATAACTATCAAGGTGGTTTCTGGCCATCAAAAGATGATGCCCTCCTCTTGAAAGCTATTTTATTGCCTCGACAGGAAGCAATTAAGGCTTGGGAGGAATGGCTGAATATTGTTAATGTTGATACAATTGAAGCCGGAACACAGCGGATGTTTCCATTGCTTTATGTGAAACTCAAAGAGTACAATATTGATCATCCACTGATGAATAGATTTAAAGGTATCTATCGACGAACTTGGTATAAAAATCAGATATTTTTTCATCATATGGTTCCTCTACTTAAAAGTTTTAAAGATGCAGGGATTGACTCTATTGTCCTAAAAGGGGCAGCACTGACTGTACTTTATTATAAAGATCTTGGTCTGCGTCATATGAGTGATTTTGATCTCATGATTGCCCCTTCCGATGTGAAAAATGCTTTAATAATTTTAAAGACATTGGGCTATATGCCAATTGGATATACCTGGGAGTCATTTGATGATAAAGTACTCTATTTCCAACATGGCTGGGGTTTCAAACATACAGAAAGTGAAATAGATTTTGATCTTCACTGGCACTTATTACGTGAAAATTGTGGTATAAATGATGATGATGCGCTTTGGCAACATATACAGCCCATTGAGATTAATAATTTTCCCACCAATACGCTCAATGCTACAGACCACCTGATGCATGCATGTGTTCATGGATTGGAAAAGAACATTGTTGCTTCTATACGGTGGGCAGCTGATGCGAAGATAATTATTGATCAAAATAAGATAGAATGGGAAAGGCTCATAAGAGAAGCTCAAAAGCGCAAGGTTATACTACCCATTTTACAGGCATTCAATTATCTTCATGATGAATTGTCAGTATCTATCCCTGGAGAGGTATTGTCAAAACTTTCAGCTCTCAAATTAGATAAAATCGAGCATTATGGTGCCATCGCTCGACAGTATGATGGAAGAAATCCAACTAATTTAGAAAAACTTTCCTGGCTCCGATACAAGTACCTACGTTATTCTCAGGCACGTTCTCACAATAATTATTCATATCTTAAGCCATGGGTAATGCTTGATTTTCTCAAAGGCTATTGGAGACTCTCCTCCATTAAGCAAATCCCTAGAGAATTTTTTAAGCTAGGAATACGTATAATCAAGCGAAGTTACACATAGAACATAAAGTCAAATGTATGAAAATAATTATTTTGGGTTAAGTCATACCCAGTTGCTAAGTGGTGGGGGTTGTTGATTTGGTTATTTTTCAGAAAAATCTTTTTCTTCTATTGCTTTAAAATTTGCTTGAATAAAAATATCTTTCTGAATCTCTATTTCAAGTGTATTGGATGAACCTGTCACATCTCCGCTCCAATGTGAAAATCTAAACCCTTCCAATGGCTCTGAGTACAAAGTCACCAACGATCCTTTTGAATAACTGTCCATTGCAGGGTCTATTGTAACT
>Ga0209013_10005515_pt1 | contig 10878 bp, 7 predicted proteins | sample Cruoilmetagenom2_FD_187291 | JGI IMG/M metagenome (GOLD analysis project Ga0209013, IMG submission 187291) | Oil polluted marine microbial communities from Coal Oil Point, Santa Barbara, California, USA - Sample 2 (SPAdes) (version 2) | ecosystem: Environmental > Aquatic > Marine > Oil seeps ...
CTCGCCCTGTTGGGCGAGAATCACCGTCTGTGCCTCGCTCGGCGGGGGCACGGTGACGGGTACAGGTGCGGACCGGGGACCGGTCATGGCAATGCTCACGCCCTCCCTTACGCGCTCGATGGGGTCTTATTCCACTTCTCCTCGAGAAGCCTCACAATCGACTCGTAACCCTCGCCGTCAACCTCGTCGAAAAATCCCGCCTTGTGCGAATCGATGTCGAGGACCCCGATTGGGCGTCCGTCGGCATCGTGAATCGGGACCACCACTTCCGAGCGGCTACGATCGTCGCAGGGAATGTGACCGGAAAACGTGTGTACGTCCCGCACGATCTGGGTTCGGTTACTGTCGAACGCGGCCCAGCAGACGCCGACGTGTTGTTCCAGGACGAGACATGCCACCGGACCCTGGTAGGCGTCGACCACCAACTCACCGTCCTTGAGGTAATAGAAGCCGGTCCATGAAACGCCGGAGATCTTGTGGTGAAGAAGGGCGACCGCGGTGGCCCGGTGGGCCGCCGGGTCCTCAGTCTTGGAGATCAGCTCCTCGAGCTGATCCGCAATGCGCTTGTAACGGCCCTTTCGGCTCTCATCACTCATACGACCTCCGGGCCTCTCGGCGGGCCGAATTAGGAATTAGGAATGAGGAGTTAGGAATGCCGCCCCCCCGCCCGCACCGTTCACGGGTGGTTGGATGGAAAATCCGAAATCCGAAATCCGAAATCCGAAATTGAATCACATTTCCTCCGGGATGGGTATGCCCAAGAGTTGTTCCAGCAGCACCTTCATTTCTGATTCGAAGAGGGTGAAGACCGCGCGCCGGAGCCTTCTCGTCTCGGCGTTCTCTTCCGGCACCACCGGGTGGGCGTGGTAGAGACGATGGAAAAGCTGGGCGAGCTCGTGCACATGCTGAGCCAGGAGCGAGAACTCGAGGTTCGCGACCGCCTGGCCGACGACCTCATGCCGGCGTGCGCATTGCAACACCAGTTCCCACAGATCGTCTCCGATCTCGGCCCCGGCCAGTTGCTCGGTCTCTTTGTTTTCCAGCCGGCCCTCTCCGCGTCGTTCGGCGAGCTTGTCGAAGATCTTGCGGGCGCGGACCGCAGAATACTGCAGGTAGGGCCCGGTGTCGCCCTCGAACGCGAGCGCTTCGTCGAAGTCGAACGCGAGTACGCGGTTGCGCGATTGGCGTGCCATGAGATAGCGCAGCGCTCCTACGGCGATCGCCTGCGCACGGTCGGCGACATCGGTCGGCATCCCTCCGCCGTCGAGACGACCGACGATCGAGTCCTCGGCGGCGTCGGTCAGCACATCAAGGAACTCGTCGGCCTTGATGCCGATGCCCTTGCGACCCGACATCTCGATGTAAGTCTTGTTCATGGCCTCGTCGTCGAGCCCGAAGGAGACCTCGGTACGGCGTTCGATCTCGCGCACCGCACCGGGGGTCAGCGCCACCATCTCGTAGGAGAAGTGAATGGATTTGTCGGCGGCCTCCGGGTGGCCCAGGACCCGCACTGCCTCTTTGACCACCTTTTGTGGGTAGGCCTGGCGGACGTCAATTACGTTGTAGACCCGACGGCCGTCGCCGAAGGCGGCACCGGGGACGCTGTCGCCGATGTTGGAAGTTGTACGGGTCAGAAGGTGAGGGCCCGAATTGTAGGTTACTGGCTTGGCCGGGCCGGACTGCTCCCAGGCGGCAAAGGGACTGTAGCCGAAGTCGTGTTTGGCTCCATCGTCGTCGAGCAGGAGGCCCAGCTTCCAGAGCTGGTAGGCAATGTCCTTTCCGGTGTAGGTGACGGTGCCATTGGAGCGCACCAGGATCTTGTCGGGGTCGTCCATGTCGGCGAACTCGGGGCTGGCCGCCAGCGACATCACCCAGCAACCGGAATTCTTGCCCTCGTCCTCCAATCGGATCGCCCCGGCATTCCGCAGAATCTCGAAAGCCCGCTGCCAGAATCCCAGGTGGAGGATGTCCGACTCATGCGTCAGCAGATCGTACGTGATTCCGAGGCGCGCCATGGTGGCCTGGTGGCAGCGCACGTTGCCGTCGGCCACCGCCGCCCCGAGGCAAGCTATCGCGCGGCCGTTGAATTCCTCGCCCGCCACCACCGATCCGTGGAGGAGCTGCAGCGCACCGTCGAGCTCGATCTCTCCGAAACCCTCCTCGATGTGGTGCAGGACCAGGGCGCGGTGCTCGGCGAAGGAGGGGTCCTCTGCGTAGCGGTTGGTTACCCGGGGGTAGATCTCCCAACAGAGATCGTCGAAGTCCGTCGTCGAGGCCGGCGGAATGCCTGTTTCCGGCAGCCGTTCCACCACCTTCTCGATGAGCTCGTCGCGTCGGCACGGCTCGATACCCAGGCATTCGGCGAGCTCGATCTCGGGAAGATAGAGCACTCCCACCACAACGTCGGCCACCTGGACCCCGGTGTCGTCGATATAGTTCTGGATCTCCACGTCGGAACCGAGGCTGCTCAGGCAGCGGCCCAGGATGTCGCCCAGCACCGAATTGCGGAGGTGGCCGATGTGGGCGGCCTTGTTGGGGTTGATGGCGGTGTGCTCTACGATTGTCTTGAATCCGCCTGAAATCTTTGTGCCGCGATCGTGAGAGAGGAGGTCGGCGAGCATCCGGTTGCGGTCCAGATAGAGGTTGAGAAATCCGGGACCTGCGATCTCGACCCGGATGACCTCCTCGGGCCAGTCGGCTGCGTCCGCGACCTTTTCGGCGATCTGCCGTGGGGCGGTCTTGAGTTCGCCCGCCAGTGGCAGTGCGCCGGGCCAGGCAAGGTCGCCCAGCTCGCGCTTTGGCGGCACCTCGAAGACGACCTCGTCCGGGTGATGGTCGAATGCCGTCTCGAGCGCTGAGGCGAGCGCATCAGCAGCGCGTTCTCTTATTGAATCCAGGGACATCACCGGCCTCCGTTCGTTGACGCGCGATTCTACTCGATTCAGATTCCTGCCGTCATACGCCTGGCGTCTGACGGCAGGAATTTGAGAAGAAGAACAGGAAACTAGAGGAAAAAGCCCACCATTCCTAATTCGGCCCTCTGTCCCGCCTCAGTGCTTCTTGACGTCCAGGGACGAATACGCCATTCCATCCGGCTCGCGGCCCGCCTCGAGGAGGCGAACGATTTTCCAGCTCTCGAGGTCGATTTCTAGTAGGACCTTGTTGTCTTCGGCGGTAACCAGAGCGCGGTGCCCGTCTGGCAGAAAAAGAAGACCGTGTGGCCGCCGATACTCACCGAGATCGATCGTTTTGACGACCTTTGCTGTAGGGACATTGATCACAGTCAGGGTAGATCCCGGTTTGTCGCGGCTGCCATAGTTCCCAACCAGGGCGAGGCGGCCGTCCGGTGAGGCTGCCGCCTCGTGCGGACCGAAATCGGTTGGCAGCGTGGCGCGCACTTTCCCAGTTTCGAGGTCGATCAGCGAGGCTGTGGCCTCGGATTTATTGAGGACCACAAGGGTGTCGGCCTGTACAAACAACGGAGTGGAGACTGCGAGGAGCAACGCCGCGAGGTGGACGGTGAGAATACGACGGTTTTTCATCGGGTCAGTGTAGCTGTTTCCGAGAGAGGATGGCCTCGAGGAATTGGGCCAGACGTCGTCCGCTGGGCGTCAGCCTTCGGCGCTCGGCGGTAGCGGCTGCTGCGTGGCCGAGACGGTGGGAGACTTCCGGATCCGCGATCAATGAGTCGATGGCTCGAACCAGAGCAGCAGGGTCGTGGTCGACGATCCGTCCAGAAACTCCGTCTTCGATGAGGTCATCCACCCCCGGACACGACACGGCGACGACCGGTCGGCCGCAACCCTGCGCCTCCGAGATGGAACGGTGACCCCAATCCGAACCCGGAGCGGTGAAGAGAACCACGTCCATGGCCGAGTAGAGTTCCGGGAGGGTCTCTTCCTGGTACCCGGTCCGGTGGACCCGCTCATCAAGCCCGAGATCGCTGGCTTGTCTGTCGAGCTGTGTTCGAAGTGCGCCGTGGCCCACCACGATCACGTGTGCTGGTGCCTCAATCCGCGATACCGTGTCGAGGAGGAGGCCGAATCCCCGCCCTTTGGCGAGCTTCCCGACGGCTCCGATAACGGGTGCTCCGGACGAAATCCCGAAACGATCTCGCCAGGCCGATCCGTCGGCTGGGATGAACCGTTCTTCGAGGGGTACCGGCAGAACGATTGTCGGAAGACCAGGGGTCACCCGGCGGAGATTTTCTCCGAGAGCAGAGTAGGCGCAAACGACCCCGACCAGCCGCCGATTGAGAAAGCGGTGATAGGGATCGCGCCGGAGGTGGCGGGGGCTGCGGAACGAGCGGACCAGCGGGGTGCTTCGATGAACGCCCGCGGTCACACACAGGAAGTGGTCGTGTGGGAGGTGACAGATGACGATGTCGCACTCCTCTGCCAGCCCAGCGACCGCTCGGACATTCGAACGGAAGTGTGCAAGACTCCGTTCCTTGATAAGGCTGGGCTCGGCCCACGGGCTGTCTTTCAGACGCACTTCGAGGTTGCGACCGCCGACAAAGAGCAGCTGGGCGTCGATCCCGGCACGGTGCAGGGCACGGCAGTTGAGTTCGGCCACCGCTGCAGCTCCGGTCCATTTGCTCGCATGGACGACTAAGCCCACCTTCATTTGCGAACGATAGTCTCTTTTTCCTTTTCTTGCCCGACCACGTCAGAGGTGGGCGGGCAAGAAAAGGAGATAAGGAGAGCTTCATCTTGGCAAAATGAAGCACAAAGAGTAGTATTCGCCGGCGTGAATTTGTGTTTGGAGGTGCCGATGACGGTTGATCTCAAAGGACGTTCGTTCCTCAAGCTTCTTGACTTCGCTCCCGACGAGATTCGCGCGCTGCTCGCGCTGGCGGCGGATCTCAAGGCTCGGAAGAAGACCGGCATCCGGGAGCGCAAGCTCGAAGGGCGGAATATCGCCCTGCTCTTCGAAAAGCCATCGACCAGGACCCGCTGCGCCTTCACCGTTGCCTGTGTCGACGAAGGAGCGCATCCGGAGTATCTCGGTAAGGGCGACATCCAGTTTGGCAAGAAGGAGACCGTTGCCGATACCGCGAGGGTTCTCGGACGCATGTTTGACGGCATCGAGTTCCGCGGGTTTGCCCACCAGACGGTCGAGACTCTGGCCGAGTACGCGGGCGTACCGGTGTGGAATGGTCTTACCGACGACTGGCACCCGACCCAGTTCCTGGCCGACGTGCTCACCATGCAAGAGGAGTTCGGTGTCCTTGCTGGTCAGACGCTGGCCTACGTCGGCGACGGCCGCAACAACGTCGCCAATTCGCTGATGGTGGGCTGCGCCAAGCTCGGTATGCACTGTCGGATCGTGTCGCCCGAGGTTCTCCACCCCGAGCACAATCTGGTAGCGGCGGTCGAGGAGATCGCGGCATCCACCGGAGGATCGTTGGTGGTCACCTCATCGGTCGACGATGGCGTCGCCGGCGCCGACGCGATCTACACTGATGTCTGGGCGTCGATGGGGGAGGAAGACCTGATCGCCGACCGCATCCGAACCCTCGGGCCATACAAGATCACCGAAAAGATGATGTCCATGACCGGCAAGCCAGGCACCATCTTTCTTCACTGCCTGCCCGCATTCCACAATTTGGACACCGAGGTTTCGAAGCAGAACCCTGACATCCAGGAAGTCGAGGACGTGGTCTTCGAGGGCCCACAGTCTCGGGTCTTTGACCAGGCCGAAAATCGGTTGCACACCATCAAGGCGGTGATGGTGGCGACTCTTGGGAACTGAATTTAAAATACTGGAACGATGAGTGGCCGCGAGCGGCCACTGAGAAAGGACTTTCACATGAAACGAGTTGTGGTATTCGGAGCCGGGCTGGTGGTCCGTGCCCATGTTCGGTATCTGCTCGACAATGGTTTTCACGTCACCGTCGCCAGCCGAACGGTGAGCAAAGCGGAGGACATCCTCGACGGCCATACCAACGGGACGCCGATGGCATTCGACGTCACCGTCGAGCCGGAAAAGCTCGAGTCGATCATCGCCGAACATGATGTGGCGGTGAGCCTGCTGCCGTGGCAGTTCCACCCACAGGTGGCGAGGGCCTGCCTCAACCAAGGTAAGCACATGGTCACGACCTCTTACGTCAAGGAGGAGATGGCGGCGCTCGATGGCGAGGCAAAAGAAAAGGGTGTGATCCTCTTCAACGAGCTCGGGGTCGATCCCGGCATCGATCACATGACGGCGATGCAGGTCATCGACCGTGTTCAAGGTGAAGGCGGCGAAATCACGACCTTCCAGTCCTACTGCGGCGGCCTGCCGGCGCCCGAGGCCAACGACAACCCTTTTGGCTACAAGTTTTCATGGAGCCCACGCGGTGTGTTGCTGGCCGGCCTCAACAATGCTCGATATCAGCGCGACAGTAAGGTTGTCGAGGTGCCCGGACAAGAGCTCTTCGATCACGTGTGGCCGGTCACGGTTGGTATCGAGGGCAAGGAAACGGCACTCGAGGGCTATCCGAACCGCGACAGCATGCCCTACACCGAAACTTACGGCATCGATCCGTGTGACGTCATGTTCCGCGGCACGCTACGCTTCCGTGGCTGGTGTTCGGCCATGAAACAGGTTGCACGGATTGGCTGGCTGCGGACCGAGGGTATTGACGGTCTCGAGGGGAAGACCTTTGCCGACCTGACGGCTCTGTTGATCGGTGCCGACGACACCTCGGATCTCCCGGGCAAGGTGGCATCACATCTGGGAATTGCGGTTGACGGACCCGAGATCTCCAAGATGGAGTGGCTCGGTCTCCTGGGCAAGGGACCGTTGCCGGACGAGAAAGCTCCCGTGGACATTCTCACCGCGCACATGCTCGACAAGATGTCGTACAACGAGGGCGAGCGCGACCTGTTGGTGCTCCAACACACGTTTGTCGCAGAGTTTTCAGATCGCACCGAGCACATCACCTCGACGATGATCGACTTCGGGATTCCGGGCGGTGACTCCTCGATGAACCGAACCGTCGGGCTGCCGGCGGCGGTGGCGGTTCGCTTCATCCTTGAGGGTCGATTCAACCAACCGGGCGTGGTCGTGCCGGTGATGAAGGAATTCTACGAGCCGGCACTCGAAGAGCTCGAACGCCTCGGGATTCAGTTCACTGACGAGGTGAGAGTCGAAGCCAAGGAGTAGTTTTGAGTGTTGAGTTATGAGTTTTGAGTTCCCCAACACCAACCCTTCACCGGGAGGGAGGGTGGTAACTCAAAACTCAAAACTAAGAACTCAAAACTCAATACTCGAGCCCGTGCAAGGATTTGGGCTTCTTCCGTGATTGACCCTCTTCGTTACCGGGAGCTGATGGTTTCGGGCTCGATTGACCGGGCCATTCTCCACCTCGGGGCGCCGGCGGCGATGGCGGCGTTGCTGCAGGCCGGTTTTCTGGTCGTCGACACCTTTTGGCTTGGACGGGTCGGGCCGGTGGCGTTGGCGGCCGCGTCAACCGCCGGATTCACGATGTGGCTCGCGCAGACACTGGGTGAAGGTGCCGCCGCGGGCTCGGGTTCGGTACTGGCGCGGGCCATCGGCGCCGAGGACTCGGAAGGCGCTGTCCGGTCGGCGGCCGCCGGCCAGACTCTTGGAGTTTGGGGGTCTGCGATCGTATCGGCGGTCGGCCTGCTCGTCAGTCACGCCACCTTTGCCTTCATGGGGACCGATGCCCTGGTAACGGCCGAGGGCATGAAGTACATGTGGATCATCTTTGCCGGGATTCCTTTGTACTTCCTCTTCGTCTGGCTCTCGGCGGCCTTTCGTGCGGTTGGAGATGCACAGACGCCGCTACGTTTGCTGGCAGTGGCCGCCGTGGTCAACCTGATCGTCGATCCAATTTTGATTTTTGGACTTGGCCCGGTTCCGGCACTTGGCGTCGCAGGGGCGGCGCTGGCCACCGTCGCCTCGTGGCTGGTGGCTTCGGCGTGGGGATGGGTCCTGCTCGGACGGCTCGGTATCCGTCCACGGGTCTTCGCTTTCTTGCGCCCACCGCTGGATGAAACCTTGCGGGCGCTTAAGGTTGGTCTGCCACTCGCTCTCGAAGGGGCGTTGTTTTCGCTCATCTACATTCTGCTGACCCGGGTCATCACGAGCTTCGGGACGCCTTCGGTGGCCGCCCTCGGGATCGGGCACAAGCTCGAGGTGCTCAACTACTTTGTATGTGCCGGCATCGGGGCCGCCGCCACGACCCTGGTGGGCCAAAATCTCGGTGCGGGTGAATCGCGACGCGCCGTTCGCAGCGCCTGGCGGGCACTCTTTCTGACCTGTCTTCCGGTTGGTGCGGTGACCATTCTTCTGGTCTCCTTCCCGGAGGTGGCGATCGGTGTTTTCTCCAGTGATGCCAGGGTGGTTGCCGTTGGCTCGACCTATGTCCTGCTGGTCGGAATGACGCAGCTCTTCATGGCCGCGGAAGTGGTGATGTTGGGTGCGTTTGCCGGCGCTCAGTGGACGGCCTGGCCGGTGGTCACCGTGGTCGGTCTCACGGCCGTCCGCGTGCCATTGGCGATGTGGCTGGTTGCTCGAGGCTGGGGCGTCGAGGCCGTGTGGTTCGCGATCGCCTCCACCACCGTGATCAAGGGCTTTCTTCTCGCTGCGTTGTTTGGATACCGGTACGGTAGGGGTTGAGACCGGCTCAAAAACCGCAATTTGGCGGCAGTCGTTCGCTGTCGCTATCGACCGGTTGCGTACCAGGTTGTATTTCGATACCGATTCCGATAGCGAATCGGAAACGGACACGGACACGGACGCGGCAAGATACCGTACAATATCGACCTCACAAGAGGAGGACATCATGATCGAAACCATCAGAAAACACCTCGGAGACCAAGCTTCGCTGCTCGACTATCAGTGCACCGGGATTTCAAAGGACCAGCTCCATCTGCCGGGGCCAGATTTCATCGACCGCGTGGTTGCGCAGAGTGACCGCTCTCCGCAAACGATGGTGTCGCTGCAACGGATCTACAACACCGGTCGTATGGCCGGTACCGGCTTCGTTTCGATCCTGCCGGTGGACCAGGGTATCGAGCATTCGGGCGCGGCGTCCTTTGCTCCCAATCCGATCTACTTTGACCCGGAGAACATCGTCAAGTTAGCCGTTGAGGGCGGCTGCAACGCGGTGGCCTCGACCCTCGGAGTGTTGGGTTCGATATCGCGGAAGTACGCCCATAAGATTCCGTTTCTGGTCAAGATCAACCACAACGAAATGCTGACCTATCCCAACGACTTCGACCAGACCATGTGGGCGTCGGTCGAGCAGGCGTGGAATCTGGGTGCGGCCGCTATCGGCGCCACAATCTATTACGGCTCTGATAACTGCCGGCGGCAGATCATGGAGATCTCGGACGCCTTCCAGCAGGCCCACGAACTCGGGATGGTGACGGTGCTGTGGTGCTATCTGCGCAACTCCGCATTCAAGAAAGACGGCACCGACTACCACGCGGCGGCCGACCTGACCGGTCAGGCCAACCACCTCGGTGTGACCATCGAGGCTGACATCGTCAAGCAGAAACAGGCAACCAATAACGGCGGCTACACCGCCATTGGTTTCGGCAAGACCCACCCCCTCGTCTACGAGAAGCTGGTACCCGACAATCCCATCGAGCTCACCCGCTGGCAGGTCGTGAACTGTTACATGGGCCGTGCCGGACTCATCAACTCGGGTGGTTCTTCGGGCGACAACGACCTCGCGCAGGCCGTGACCACCGCTGTCATCAACAAGCGCGCGGGCGGGATGGGCCTGATCTCGGGCCGCAAGTCCTTCCAGAAGCCGATGAAAGACGGGGTGACGCTGCTGAATGCTATCCAAGACGTGTTTCTGTGTGACGAAGTAACGGTTGCATAAGACGGGCGATGAGTGGGCTTTCTTCAACAGCAATTCAGCCCGAAAAAATTGAGCCCGCCACTTAATGTGGCGGGCCTAATTTTTTCGGGCTGAATTGCCTTACATAATCGCGTAAAAAGGACTCTTTTCGCCAGAGCGGATCGCCGCGCCCTTGGCAGCCACCGTCGGCAATGCGCGGTAGGCAAAGTGGATCGCGGTTTGAACTTTATTGTGGTAGAAGGCGGCCTCCTCGTTGCTCTTGAGGAATTCCTTGTAGGCCTTCTTGTCATCGGTGCCGATGCCCTGCTCCTCGAGGATAGCGGCCAGCTTCGATTTAGCCAAAATGGCCTGATCCATGAGGAAGTGGGCGCCAAGGACGGTGCCGACCATGTCGAGTAGGGGAGGAGCGTTGAGCAGGATGAGCTGAATCGCGTCGGGGCGCTTGGTGATCTCCTTGGAGATGGTCTCGATCTGCTTGAGGGCGGCGGCCAGCATCCACGCCGGCTCCATCATTTCGGGGTCGCTCCGCAGCTTCTTGAAGGTAGACTCAGCCATGCCCAGCAGATCGCGAATTGTCTGGCCGTTGTTCATCGGCAGCTTGCGGGCTACGAAATCGAGCGCCTGGATGCCGTTGGTGCCTTCGTAAATGCAGGCAATCTCGGCGTCGCGCATGAACTGCTCTGCCGGATAGTCCGAGGTATAACCGTAGCCGCCGTGCACCTGCAGGCACAGATGGGTGACCTGCATGCCCCACTCCGAGCACCACGCTTTGCAAATCGGCGTCAGCATCTCCACATAGCTGTGGTATCGCTCGCTTTCCTCGCCCTCGGTGAGGTGGGACATGTCAAGGTAATACGAGGTCTGCAAGAGCAAAGCCCGCATCGCCTCGGTGTAAGCCTTGGACGTCAGCAGCATGCGCCGGACGTCGGGATGCTCGATGATCGGCACCTGCGGCGCCTCGGGATTCTTGAACTCTTTCCAGTTCCGGCTCTGGAGCCTTTCGCGGGCATACCCAAGGGCCTGTTGGTGGGCGGCACCGGCGGCCGCCGAACCCT
>Ga0209013_10005517_pt1 | contig 10878 bp, 6 predicted proteins | sample Cruoilmetagenom2_FD_187291 | JGI IMG/M metagenome (GOLD analysis project Ga0209013, IMG submission 187291) | Oil polluted marine microbial communities from Coal Oil Point, Santa Barbara, California, USA - Sample 2 (SPAdes) (version 2) | ecosystem: Environmental > Aquatic > Marine > Oil seeps ...
CTTGATAAGCTTCCTCCTTTGCAAGCAAAATCAGAAGGAAATATTCACATAACGGAAGCTGCCAATCGTCGTGCGGAGATGCATGCTATAGCAAGACACATACGTGAGCTCATGCAACAAAAAAGTATTCGGTTTAACGAAATGGCTATTTTGCATAGAGATGCTGATACATACGAAGGTTTAATCGAGACTATTTTTCCACAGTATGATATACCGTTTTTCATAAGTAAAAAGAAACCGATGTTACATCACCCGCTCATTGAACTTAGTCGAACTATTCTTGAGATAATCCGAACAGACTGGAAGTATGAACCAGTTTTTCGTGCAGTGAAGACGGATTTGTTTTTCCCATTAGATGCTTCTAAAAAAACTTGGAGAGAGCGTGCTGATCGTTTAGAAAATTTTGTGTTGGCATTCGGAATTTATGGAGATAGATGGCTAGATGAGAGACGCTGGGTTTATAAAAAATATCGAGGCTTAGAGTTTTATTCCAAAGTCCAAACAGATGAAGAGAAGAGTATTCAAGCTGATATTCATACAATGAGAGATTTAATCGTCAAACCAATAAAACTTCTTTCCGATCAGCTGAAACAAAGTAGAACTGGTAAGGATTTTGCAATAGCTATTTATACATTTATAGAGGCACTTAACGTATATGAAAAATTACAAAGCTTAAAGCAAGCGGAAGAAGAAAATGGCCAATTGCTTCTAGCTAACGAACATGAACAAGTGTGGAACGAATGGGTAAATGTAATCGACCAATTTGTCTTGATGTTTGGTGAAAAGGAAATGTCCTTGGAGGAAGTAGCGAAAATTTTAGACGAGGGTTACGACCAACTTGCTTTTTCGGGCATTCCGCCGACGATTGATCAAGTAATAGTTGGAAATGTAGATATTATTCGGCTCACAAATATTAAAGCAGCATTTGTAGTAGGTGTTAACGATGGAGCATATCCAAAACGGATGGACCATGAAGGGTTATTAACAGATACTGAGCGTGAATGGTTCACGCAAATTGGCTTTGAACTAGCACCTACATCGAAAATGCGTTTAATGGATGAAAACTATTTAATATACAAAGCACTCGTAACCGCATCTCATTTCCTATACGTATCGTATCCGATGGCAGATAACGAAGGGAAAGCACTGTTGCCTTCCTTGTATATAAAAAAACTTCATCAGATGGTAAGCGACTTACCGGTCGAAATAGCTGTTGTGGATCCAAGTGATATGCTCTCGGACGAATTAGACTTAACTTCCATTAGTCATCCACGCCCTACATTGCCTTATGTGGTTATGCAACTTCGAGGAGCACTAGCAACAGGTAAGTTAACTGAAGTGTGGCAGTCCGTTTATCAATATTATTTAGAGGATCCATATTGGTCCAAATTATTGAAGAGAATTACAAAGCCATTAATCCATGGCAATAAAACCGAAAGATTAAATGAAGAAATGACTGCTGCTTTATACGGAGAAACAATGATTTCTAGTGTGTCTCGGGTAGAGAAATACTATAGTTGTCCGTTTGCACATTATGCATCCTATGGTCTAAAGCTAGAAGAACGTGCGGAGTATAGATTAGAAGCACCACAAATGGGAGACTTATTCCATGCGGCGTTAAAATGGATTGCGGATGAAACGAAGCGTATAGATATACAATGGTCTGATTTAACCCGCCCGCAATGCCACCAGCTTGCTAGACAAGCGGTCGATTATATTGTGCCTGTTTTTGTCCACCAATTGTTATTAAGTACAAACCGCTATCGATACATTCAACGAAAATTGGAACAAATCGTTGCTAATACGTTAATCGCTTTAAGTAGACATTCTAAAGGCTCGGGCTTTGTCCCGATAGCTATAGAAGCAGGGTTTGGTCCTGGAGAGGTATTACCAGCTTTAGAAATTCCACTGAAGCGGAACCGGAAAATGCAATTACGCGGTCGAATTGACCGTGTAGATGCAGCTAATATTAACGGCAATATGTTTGTTCGAATTGTCGATTATAAATCTTCTAAAAAAGGGATTGATTTGAATGAGGTATACCATGGTATTTCTCTTCAAATGTTAACTTATTTAGATGTCGCTGTTGAAAATGCTGATGTGTGGCTACATGAAGATGCTGATCCAGCAGGAGTTTTATATGTGCATATGCATAATCCATTTATCCAATCACAAAAAGAAATGGAAGAGGAAGAACTTGAGGATGCTATTTATAAATCATATAAAATGAATGGCCTTCTACTTGATGATCCAGAAGTAATTATGGAAATGGACGATCAGATCTCAGGATTTTCAAAGGTTATTCCCGTACGCATGAACAAAGACGGGAACTTATCGAGATCATCGTCCAAAGTAGTAGAACCGGAGCAAATGAGATTACTGCAGTCCTTTGTTCGTAAAAAGCATGAACAAGCCGGAAACGGGATGAATGCTGGCGATACTCGAGTATTACCCTATCGAATAAAAGATAAAATGCCATGTAATTATTGCTCGTTCCGTAGTGTTTGCCAATTTGATCCCGCGGATCCCGCACAACAAGTACGTGCATTGAAAGTGGAGCAGCCTGAAATAATAGCTGAAAAAATACGTGAGGAGATGAGTCCACATGAACATTCCTAATATGCCAGCAGAGTTAACATGGACACCTGCACAATGGAAGGCTATCTGGGCAACAGGTGCTGATGTACTTGTATCCGCTGCTGCAGGCTCGGGAAAAACCGCTGTTCTCATCGACCGACTCATACAAAAAGTCATTGCAAAAGAACAACCGATCAATGTCGATGAGTTACTGGTTGTTACTTTTACTAATGCTTCGGCAGCAGAAATGCGTCATCGTATGGGAGAGGCCCTTGAAAAGGCTATTGCAAATGATCCAACATCGAATCACTTACGAAAGCAACTAAGTCTATTAAACAAAGCACAAATTTCTACATTGCATTCATTTTGTTTAAATATTGTTCGACAATACGCTTATATGCTTACGATAGATCCAGGATTCCGTATTGCAAATGAAACAGAAGCTGCAATTATGCGTGACGATATGTTAGCAGAAGTGCTAGAAGAAGCTTATCATGTCGACAATCCAGAGCCTATGTATCGATTATCGGACAGTTTCACATCCGATCGTGATGATCAATCCATCGAAGTGATGATTGAAAAGCTCTATTCTTATTCACGCGTTCATCCGGAACCAGAGAAATGGTTACTGGCAATTCCTGAAGCATATAATCTTTCGGAAGACATGACGATTGATGAGTTATCCTTTATCGGTTCATTGAAACTTGCGATCATACATCATTTAGAAGAGGCAATCGCCGTAACTGAAGAGATTCGTCGACTTGCAAACGAACCAAATGGGCCAGCACCTCTTGCAGATACTGCGGTAATCGACCAGCAAATGATTCAAGAGGCAGTAGACTTGATGAAAAATAGCTCTTGGCAAAGTGTTTTTCATTATTTCCAGGGCATTAAATGGGGAAGAGCGGCAGCGATAAAAAAAGACTCTTGCGATGAAGGGTTGAAAAACCAAGCGACTAACAAACGTACGAAAGTGAAGAAAATCATCAATGACTTAAAGGATAATTATTTCACTCGAACACCTGAAAGATTGTTAGAGGAAATGCGTTTAATGGCCCCACAGCTGCAAAAACTAGTGGAATTGACTATAGCATATGGGGAACGTTATACCACAGCTAAAAATGAAAAAGGTCTAGTCGACTTTTCAGACTTGGAACATTACGCATTAGATATTCTATCGGAGCAGGGTGAAAATGGTGAACTCATTCCTTCCGAAATAGCGAAGGAATATAAAGCTCGTTTTAAAGAAGTGCTTGTGGATGAATATCAGGATACAAATTTACTACAAGAAACCATTTTACAATTTGTGAAAAGTGGAGATGAAAATACTGGCAATATGTTCATGGTAGGGGATGTAAAGCAATCCATTTATCGTTTCCGTTTAGCGGAGCCAATGCTATTTTTAGGGAAATATCTCGCATTCAACGATCTTCCAATCGATTCAGGTATCAAAATCGATTTAAATGCCAATTTCCGCAGTAGAAAAGAAGTATTGCATGCAACGAACTATATTTTCAGTCAAATTATGGGTGAACAAGTTGGGGAAATTCAATACGATGAAGCAGCTTCGTTAAAACCTGGAGCACCGTATGAAGAAATCGAAACTCCTGTTGAACTGGCACTGTTATATGAAGTGGAAGACGGTAGTGCTGAACCAAATGAAGATGACGAAGAAACAATCGAAGTAATGGCAGAAGAAGAACTTAAAAAGTCACAAGCTGAAGCGCGATATATTATTTCAAAAATAGACGAACTGATTCAATCCGAAGCAACTGTCTACGATCCATGGAAAAAAACTCATCGACCAGTCCGGTATAGCGATATGGTCATATTAATGCGGTCGATGACATGGTCAGGAGAGGTTACAGAGCAATTTAAAGAAGCGGGTATTCCACTATATGCAGAGCTTTCGAAAGGATATTTTGAAGCAATTGAAGTGCTGATCATGCTACATACGTTGCGTACAATAGATAATCCTTATCAAGATATATCACTTGCATCTGTTCTTAGGTCGCCGTTTGTTGGTCTTACAGAATCTGAGCTTGCACTTATCCGATTATCTGCTCCAAAAGAGCCTTTCTACGATGCGATGAAAACCTTTGTGTCTACCGGAGGAGCTGGACTATCGTCTGATACTGCTGAGAAGCTACAAAGATTTTTACTTCAATATGAAGATTGGCGCGATTTAAGTAGGAGAGGCTCACTTGCCGATTTAATATGGCAGATTTACCTAGATACGCATTACTATGAAATAGTAGGTGCGATGCCAAATGGTAAGCAAAGACAAGCAAACCTTCGTATTCTACACGACCGTGCAATCGATTATGAGAAAACTTCTTTTCGTGGGCTGTTCCGCTTTTTACGTTTCATCGATCGTATGCGTAAACGAGGGGATGACTTAGGGGCTGCACGTTCTATAGGAGAAAAGGAAAATGTTGTTCGTTTAATGACTATTCATTCTTCTAAAGGATTGGAATTTCCAGTTGTGTTCTTAGCGGGAATGGGTAGACCCTTTAACCAAATGGATTTTAATGAAGCTTATTTATTTGACCAATCTTTTGGACTTGCAGTAAAAGCAATTGATCCTGACAAGCGGATTTCTTACACTTCATTGCCATTTTTGTCTATGAAGGAACAAAAGCAAATGGAATTGAAAGCTGAGGAAATGCGAGTTTTATATGTAGCAATGACACGTGCGAAAGAGCAATTATTCCTCATTGGGTCTATAAAAGATTTAGCAAAAACGTTAGAAAAATGGGTTGATGCCCAAAATGTTTTGAGTGAAGAAATGTTACCGGGTTATATGCGTGCGAAAGCAAAAGGGTATTTAGACTGGATTGGTCCAGCTTTAGCAAGACATACAAATTTCAGGCAGCTATCGGAAGTAAATGAAGCAAATCTCGTAGATAGCGAATCAAAATGGAAGATTGTTGCTAAATGTGTAGATGATTTAAAGCACACTGTACAAGAGGAAGAAAAAGAGGCTGTTTTACTTGAGCAGCTAATAGATCCATCAAAAAGTGTTTATTCGCAGGAAATTAAGGACCGTTTTGATACACCATATGTCCATGAAATTTCTACTCATAAACGTTCAAAGCAAACTGTTAGTGAGATGAAGAAAATTCAGCAGCTAATGGAACAATCGGACGATGACTATTTTAAAATGTCTGGGCCTACTAGTCTAAATAAGGTTGCGAAGCGTCCTTTCTTCCTGCAGCAGGAGACAGCTTTGACAGGTGCAGAAGCAGGTACTGCGGTCCATGCATTTATGCAAAATGTCGATCTTCAGGAACAAAAAAATGAAGAGCAGGTTCTCCTTTTTGCAGAAAGGCTGGAAGAACGTGAAATTTTAACGAAAGCTGAACGAGCTGCTATAAAACCTAAGCAAATGGTTTCCTTCTTTCAATCTGAGATGGCAGAACGTCTACGGAATGCGAAAGAAATTATGCGAGAGTTTCCTTTTACGTATGCATTAGAAGACGCAGATGGAGATAAACAAATTATCCAAGGGGTCGTAGATTGCTTGTTTTTGGAAGAGGATGGTCGTTGGGTTTTATTGGACTATAAAACAGATAAAGTAAAGCATTTAGTTAAGGACGACTCCATATTACAAAAAGAGATGCAACAACGTTATCAGCTGCAATTGTCTCTTTATACACAGGCAATTGAGGCAATATTACAAGTAGAGATAAAAGAAAAAGTACTATACTTATTTGACGTAAATAGAACAGTGTCATTTTAGGGGGAAAAAGCTTGTCCATTAAACCAACAGGAGTCAATGAACGAATTATTTCGATAGATGTCATGAGAGGTTTTGCTCTACTCGGCATATTTGTCGTTAATATGCTATTTTTCCACTCTCCATATATTTATATAAATCCGTATACTTGGTTTCAAAACCCAAGTGATTTTGAAACGTTTAAAATGATTGACATTTTTGTACAAGGAAGTGTATATCCACTGTTTTCCATGTTATTTGGTTACGGTTTGGCTATGCAATTTCTGAAGTCTACGGCTAACGGCGGTCCATTTGCCAAGTTTGCCGTTCGACGATTGACTGTATTGTTAATAATCGGATGTATTCATGCGTTTCTTATTTGGGCCGGTGATATTTTGATAACTTATGCCCTAGCAGGATTTGTATTAATACTGATGATTAGATTAAAGCCAATTTGGTTACTATTCATTAGTATCTTCTTATTCTTAATACCAAATGGATTACTTTATGGTTTAGTATATTTAGGATCTTTTTTAGAGCCAAATGCCACGATTATTTATACTGGCATTCAGGAAATTGAAGCATCTATTGTTGCATATGGCCAAGGATCATGGGGCGATATTTTCTCTCAACGATTAGCAGACTGGTTATATATGAGTGGAAATGGACTCATCGTCATTTCGATGCTATTTACTATCGTTCCCTTCCTACTACTAGGTGCAGCAGCAGCAAAATGGAAGCTTATCGAAAGAGCAAGAGAATTAAAAGTATATTGGATGATTACAGTGTTAGTAATGTTAATAGTCGGTACAGTTATTAAATGGCTTCCATATTTACTAGAAGCAAACTTATTTACTATGGGTATCCAAGATACTTTTGGAGGACCACTTCAAGCAATAGCTTACGCAGGTATAATTGCATTAGTTTGCTCGATTCCTTTCGCAGCAAAAATACTTTCACCAATTTCGAAGGTTGGTAGAATGTCGATGACTACCTATTTAATGCAATCTATTATTGCGACTACTATTTTTTATGCTTATGGATTCGGATTATACGGGAAAATCGATTTAAGCACAGGAACGTGGATGGCTATAGGGATTTATGCTTTTCAAGTAGTCTTTGCAGAGATTTGGTTTACGAAATTTAAGCAAGGTCCGGTAGAAATGTTATGGAGAAAACTGACTTATTTGAATAATTAGTCGAAAATAGATGAAAATGAAGTTAATTTGTAATAGACTAAGAGATAGATTAAAACTTTTAAGGGAGTGTCCATCAAATGAAACTGTTATCATACCGTTTAAACGACAAAATTTACTTCGGACCAAAAGTAAAAAAAGAAGAGGCAGTATGGGATGTATTACACATTCAGGAGACGCTCCAAGTATTACCCAAATTTCCCACTACTATTATAGATGGAGTAGGTTTAGGGATGGATTTTCTCGAACAAATCCGTAAATTAGTAGAAGCGGCATCAAAGGCTGAACAGCCAAATAACTTCAAACGTTCCTTTACAGAAATAGAGTGGCTTTCACCAATTCCAAGAACACCAAAAAATATTATGGCAATTGGTAAAAACTATGCAGATCATGCAAAAGAAATGGGTGGAACGGCAAGTCAATTTGTTGTATTTACGAAATCTCCCACTTCCATTGCAGCAGATGAGCAAACTCTATCATTACACGCAGATATTACAAATTCCTTCGACTACGAAGGCGAGCTAGCTATTGTAATCGGTAAACAAGGAAAAAATATTCCAGAAAAATTAGCTTATGATTATATATTCGGTTACACAATTGCCAATGACTTAACTGCGCGTGATCTACAAACGAAGCATCAGCAATATTTCTTAGGGAAAAGTCTTGAAGGGTCATGTCCTATGGGGCCTTATGTAGTAACGAAGGATGAGTTACCAAATCCACAGGAGCTAGTTGTTGTGACAAAGGTAAATGATGAGATTCGTCAAAATGGTAAAACTTCCGATATGGTGTTTTCAGTGGAACAAATTATTGCCGAGATTTCTAAGTCTGTTACCCTCGAGCCAGGTGATGTTATATTAACTGGAACACCGGCTGGGGTCGGCAAGGGATTTAATCCACCACGTTACTTAAAATCAGGAGATGTAGTAAAAATATCTATTGAAGGAATAGGTACATTAGTGAACAAATTCGAGTAACATGGTACACTAAATAGGATAGTAGTAAACTACAAGTATATTGAGGTGGAAAAAATGGATTTTCTAGCAAGAACAGATTTACACATTACCACTTGGGTAGTCGCACTAATCCTATTTTTTGTAGCATTAGCGATTGCTAAACCTAAAGTAGTTCATATGATTTTACGTTTGTTCTACATCCTAATCATCATTTCTGGGGTTGCTTTGTTCATCAAGGGCATGGACTTTGGTGAAGGAATGCTTTACGGATTTAAGTTCCTAGCAGGCATATTAGTAATTGGAATGATGGAAATGACTTTAGTGAAAAAGGCAAAAGGGAAACCGTACACAACTTTCTTAGTGTTAGTATTTGTTTTCTTCTTGATCGCACTTTTCCTTGGGTTCAAATTACCAATGGGTATCAACTTTTTAGCATAGGTTTTGGGAAGCTTTCACTTAGTGAAAGCTTCTTTTCATTTTATTGATATTGTGCTATTTTGAGAGAATAAGAGAGGGGGAGCTATAGGTGGGAATAACATTGCTAATATTAGTCATTGTTCTAATGCTTGTTTTTGTAGGTGCGTCAGTTGTCATTGCAAATCTACAAAAAAACAATACTGATTCTCCTGGTGAACTCCAATCACATATCCTTCAAGAATTTCATAAAATCGAGAAACCACCAGAGTGATTGGTGGTTTTGTTTTTTATAAAAGTGTACTGCGGACAAGGGAATTGGAAAAAGGAACAGATGGTGTTTTCAGCCTATCAACATCTCAAAAAGTCACTCGGTAGTCGTAATGTAAAACATTGTTATAAAGCACTAGAAATACTTTTAGTATAGCTGTCACAGTTTGGACGAAATATAATAGATATTTAATGCTTTAATGGCGAAACAATAGCGATTAAAACAGAGCTTTGTTAAAATGAAATGTATATGCGTCAAAGGAGGATTTACCTTGAAGTTTACAAAATGGATTATAACTGGATTGCTGATGAGTAGTCTTTGCCTTACAACAACTCAGGTGAGCAATGCAGAAACGAATAACTCTATACATAACGAAAGTATTTATGATCTATATGTAGATCGTTACTTCAATAAATTAGGAACGAATGATTATGAGGTCAATCCCAAAGATCCCAATGCATTCGCAGGTGGGGACTTTCTGGGTGTTTTAGAAAAAATGACACATATTAAAGATATGGGCTTCACTACTATCTCTATTGGTCCTGTTTTTTCTACTGAATCTTATGATGGAAAGCGAATCTTGAATTTTGAAGAACTAGAGAGACACTTTGGGACAACGGAAGAATTTAACGAGTTATTAGATGAATCTCACAAAAAAGATATGAAGATTATGGTTGAATTTCCTCTAAATAACTTTAGTGACCAACATATTTGGTCAACCGACAACAAAAAGAGTGATTGGGTACTATCAACAGAAAATGGTCAGATGCAATTGGATTTGACTAATAATGATGTACAACAGGCTCTTATTGATACCATCGTAAAATTTGCAGAAACCTACAAAATTGATGGAGTTAAATTGTCAGAGTTGGAGGGAGCGCCAACTGCATTTATTAATGATTTAATCGCTGCAGTAAAAGAAGTTCGTGATCCTATGTATGTCATCGCACTCGAAGAGTCAGAAGCGAATTTTGACTTGGACTATTCAGAACAGCAAATGATAGATTTCCGGGATACTTTCAAAAATACAGATTTACCTTCAGAGTCTATTTCTTCCACAAATGAAGATAGCCTTGTAATGGTGGATAATTTGTTAACAGAGAGAATTACGTATCATAGTGCAATGGAAAATATGTTCCCGCCTACTCGCATTAAGATGGCAATCGGTACAATTCTTACATTACCGGGAGTGCCATATATGACATATGGTACGGAAATAGCGATGAATGGTCAAAAACCACAAGATAGCCACCAAATCATGAATTTCCGTGTAGATGAAGAGTTAATTGAATACTTAAAGGATATGGCCTCCATTCGCACAAAGTCTGAAGCAATGCGAACTGGTAAAATGGAATTATTAGAAAACAAAGATGGTTATGCAGTATACAAACGTTCTTCGGATGAAGAAACATTTTATGTGGTAGTGAATAATACAAGTGAGACCAAAAGAATAGATCTTTCTAGTGATGAAATCGGTGAAGATAAAGAACTGCTTGGTTTATTTGAATCGGATATAGTCCGTGCTACCGATGATGGTTCTTACCGTTTAGTATTAGATAGAGAGATTGTCGAAGTATATCAAGTTAAAGATGATACAGGACTAAATAGTGCTTATATCGCTGCAATGGTCATTGCTTATCTACTGTTTATGTTATTTTTGATCATTGTTTGGCGTAAAGGGAAACAACGCCGAGTAGATGAAGAAAAAAGTAAATAACTAAAAAAACTGTCCACCTGTATTTACGG
>Ga0209013_10005518_pt1 | contig 10877 bp, 4 predicted proteins | sample Cruoilmetagenom2_FD_187291 | JGI IMG/M metagenome (GOLD analysis project Ga0209013, IMG submission 187291) | Oil polluted marine microbial communities from Coal Oil Point, Santa Barbara, California, USA - Sample 2 (SPAdes) (version 2) | ecosystem: Environmental > Aquatic > Marine > Oil seeps ...
TACTAATCTTAATGCATTCCCAAATGTAAAAATAAAACAGGGAAATTAGAAAGTGGGTAAACGTTCAGCCACAAAGACACCAAAGAGTATAATATAATTCTTTTTAACCGTTCACGGAAACCGCAAATCCCTCAACCTTTGAACCGTGAACAATTACGAACTTCTTTTGCCTTAGGCCCCCCTCACAGCGTCCGGATTATACAAACTAATTTATAAGTATTCTTGATTATTTTATGATTATGGATTAATTGTTTTCATAATGTTAATAGCACATTAAATTAAACCATACGCAGTGGAGAATTATATTATGCTTAAGAGAACCCCTTTTCATTATAATGAGAGAAGGGGTTTCGTCTTTTATGATAATCAAACTGATCTGATCAAGCTGAAAGACGTGAAGCTTATCTGTGGAAAGAATATAAAAAATAAAGAAATGTTATATATGCAAAATGTATCACAGCTAACCAAGGAGTAATAAAAATGCAAGAATCCATAGACATTTTTAATATCCATCAAAGGATAATGGATGATTATAAGCATTTTGTTAGCAGCTTTATAAATATTAAAGATGAGAAAATTAAAGAAGTAGTCGAAACAGAAATAAATCAGGGGAAGTTCTGGCCTGAACCTTTAATACAGTTTAACCCTTCATTTGAACAAGGTGAATCAGCACAGTCTCTTTGTGATCAAGGCATACTGCATCCCGATATATCTATAATTTTTAAGAATTACGACCTATTTAAACATCAGGTTGAGGCAATAAAAAAGGGTGTCGAGGGTTTGGATTTTGTCGTAACTTCAGGTACAGGCTCCGGCAAGTCATTAACTTTTTTAGGCACAATATTTGATTGCCTTTTACAAAATAAAACCGGAGCCGGGATTAAAGCGGTTATTGTTTATCCTATGAACGCTTTAATTAATTCCCAGTTTGAAGAGATAAAAAAATTTAGAGACAACTATAAAAATGCAACTGGTAAGGATTTTCCAATAACATTTGCAAAATACACGGGGCAGGAGGATGAAGAAGAAAGAAAGAGGATAAAGAGCGAACTCCCGGACATTATTCTCACAAATTATATGATGCTGGAGTTGATCCTGACAAGATCAAAAGAAGATATTATCCGAAATTCAATATTTGATAATCTTAAATACCTTGTATTGGATGAACTTCATACTTACAGGGGCAGACAGGGATCAGATGTAGCTATTTTAATAAGAAGAATTAAAGCACAGGCGGCTAATAGCATATTATGTATAGGTACTTCGGCCACTATGGTTTCTGAGGGCACAATTTTCGAACAGAAAAAGAAAGTGTCTGAGGTTGCATCCAAGATATTCGGGACTCTGTTTTCAGAAGAGCAGGTTATCAATGAATATCTGATAAGATGTTTTGATTTTCAAGGCAAACTGCCGAGTAAAAAAGATTTGGTAAAAATCTTACAGGAAGAAATCAATCCTGATGACCCGGAAGAAAAATTAAAAACATTCCCCTTAAGCGGCTGGCTTGAAAACAAAATAGCTCTTGATGAAAACAGCGGTCTGCTCGTAAGGCACAAACCCATGCAGTTTTCCCAGATTGTAAATCAACTGGCCGAAGATGCCGGACTCGATGAAAGCCTTTGCGAATTTCAGATAAAAAAGTTTTTAAGATGGATATCAAATGTTAACGAAAAGCTTGAAGATAAAAGATATACATACCTTCCGTATAAAGTTCACCAACTGATATCCCAAACAGGGACTGTATATGTATCTCTGGACAATGGTGATGACCGAATTATAAGTCTCGATCCTACAAGCCATAAGGGCCATGGTGACAACAGAATTCCTTTATTCCCGGTAGTCTTTTCCAGAATTTCAGGTCATGAATTTATTTGTGTGAATAAAGATCTTGATAATGAAGTTTTAAGGCCGCGTGAGTTCAGAGAAATTTTAAGCGATGAAGAAGACATTACATCAGGATATATTATTAAAGGCTCGGATGTGTGGAATCCTGATATAGATCTTGAACAGCTTCCTCCTGCCTGGGTTAAAGTTGACAAATCGGGTAATTACAAGCCTCAAAAAAGATATAAGGACAGATTACCCCAAAATATATATTTTGATCAAAAAGGAAATTTTTCAAGCAGAAACGAATATGAATATGAAGGCTGGTTTATGCCGGCAAAGCTTTTATTCGATCCTACAAGCGGGGCGCAATACGATTCAAAAACAAATGAAGCAACGAAACTCACAAGGCTGGGCAGTGAAGGCCGCAGCACATCAACAACAGTGTTGTCATATTCAGTTTTAACTCAACTTGAGGAGCATGGATTTAAACCAAACGATCAGAAATTATTAAGTTTTACAGATAACCGGCAGGATGCCGCCCTTCAGTCAGGTCATTTCAATGATTCATTAAAAGTTGTTCAGCTCAGATCAGCAATTTGTCAGGCCCTTATGAAACATAAAGAGAGGGACTTTACAAATCTGGATCAAGCTATATTCGAGGCCCTTGATCTTTCTCCGGAAGAATATGCTGCTAATCCCGCAACAAAATTTCCCGGAGCAATAAGGGACAATGAAAATGCATTAAAAAACTATTTAATGTATCGTGCCCTCTATGACTTAAGACGCGGCTGGCGGGTTGTGCTTCCCAATCTTGAACAGTGCGCTCTTCTTAGCATTGGCTACAAACATCTCAATGAGAACTGTACGTCTGATGAAAGTTGGCAAGGCGTGCCGTTTCTTGAGGGCCTTTCACATAAAGAGCGGATTGAAATCGTTTCTGAAATTCTGGAATTTTTCAGGAAATCTTATGCACTGTCCAGTGAAGAGTATTTAACTCAAAACTCTATTAATGAGAAATACAAGGAAATTAAAGAAAGGTTAAAATCCCCATGGAAATTTGATGAAAACGAAGAAATAACAAACCCGGTCAGAATGGCATATGAACCGTTAAAAAGAGGTTTCAGGATTTTCTGGAAAAGTATAGGGCCAACAAGTGCTTTGGGAAAATATCTTAAATATGAAGCTAACCGCAAGGGAATTGTTTTTAATAATGAATCTTACAGGGATTTCATAAAACTATTACTAAAACTGCTGAAAGAAGCAGGCTGGCTGAAGGAAACAACTGAAAAAAACAGGGACAATCAGGAAACATATCTATACCAGCTTAGAATTGACCAGATTATATGGAAGATAGGTGATGGCAAAACCATAAAGCCGGATTATGTTAAAATCAGATCTTATAAAGGTTATGAACAAAAACCGAACACTTTTTACCAGAAATTATATCAGACTGATTTTAGAAACAGGAAAAAGCTGATTGGAAAAGAGCATACCGGCCAACTGAGCAATGAAGACAGGATAGAAAGGGAAGAAAAATTTAAAACAGGCGAATACAGCGCCCTGTTCTGTTCACCCACAATGGAGCTTGGGATTGATATAGCGGATTTAAACGTTGTCCATATGAGAAATGTCCCGCCCAACCCTGCAAACTATGCACAAAGAAGCGGCAGGGCAGGAAGGAGCGGTCAGGCAGCTCTAATCTTTACAAGCTGTTCTGTGTATTCCCCACATGACAGTCATTACTTCAAACATGCAACTGATCTTGTATCAGGCATTGTGGCCCCGCCTAAAATTGACATTACAAATCAGGAATTGTTAGAGACACATCTTAATGCAATATATCTTGCAAAAGTAAAACTAAGTGAGCTGAATCAGCATCTGATCGATCTTCTCGATAAGGATGACAAAGAAAATCTCCCGCTTTTATCTGAAGTTGAGGAGCAGTTGAATTTAGGCCGGCAGTCAAAAATAGAAATAAAGTTTATTTTTGAAAAAGTGGTTAATGACCTTAAATCCATGAAATCAGCATCATTGTCATGGCTGAACGATGAATGGATAGACAGGGCAATCAACCGGGCGCCTAAAAGTTTTGACAGGTCTCTGGACCGATGGAGAAGATTATATATTGCCGCACAAAAACAGTTGAATGAAGCTCATAAAATAGCAGATAGCGGACTTTATACAAGCAGCTCCGAACAGATGAAGGAGGCAAAAAGGAATTGGGCTCAAGCAATCAGGCAGAGGGAACTTCTTGAAAACAGAACATCTTACAGCAGCCTGTCGGAATTCTACCCTTACCGATATCTTGCATCGGAGGGTTTTCTGCCCGGATATAATTTCACACGCTTGCCCATGAGAACATATATTCCTGTCGGTGATTCAGGAGAATATATATCAAGACCAAGGTTTATTGCTTTAAGAGAGTTCGGCCCACGCAATATTATTTATCACAAGGGCTCCAAGTATCAGATAGAGCAATTGCTTTCCCAGGAATCGGAATCGCATTTAAAATCCGCAAAGGTCAGTACAAAGTCAGGTTATATCCTGATGGAAGATGAATATGATTATGAGATATGTCCTTTCAGTAATGTTTCGCTCAGCGGAGGTGAAAATAAGGAAATATTTACAGACCTTCTCGAAATGGCTGAAACCCGCACAAGAGAAATGGACAGGATCTCCTGTGAAGAGGAAGAGAGGCTCTCCCGAGGATTTGACATTAAAACATACTTTTCCATGCCTGCAGGCGGTCTGGATAATATCCGCACGGCTAAAATTAAAAATGACGATGAAGAGTTCTTATATGTACGTTTTCTCCCATGCGCCCGCCTTGTCCAGATTAATAATAAATGGCGGGATTCAAAGGAGAAAGGCTTTTTAATGGGGTTAAATACAGGCGCATGGAAGAAAAAAACCTTTGATCATAATGCAGAATCGGCCGAACCGGTCAGAAGGATAAAGCTTGTCACATATGATACGGCAGATGCCCTTTATATAGAGCCGATTAAATCACTGGCCCTCACTCCGGCAGGGGTTATTACTTTGCAGTACGCCCTCAAGCGCGCAGTTGAAAATGTTTTTCAGATTGAGCCAAGAGAGATCGGTGCAGAGCTTATGGGAGATGAATCACAGCCAAATATTTTTCTCTATGAGGCTTCAGAAGGGAGCCTTGGTGTTTTATCACAGTTTATCGAAGACAAGGATGTTTTTAGAAATGTTATTTCAGAAGCGATCAGCATATGCCGCTTTGATGATGAAAACTATGATGATGAAGCCTCTTATGATGATCTTTTGAACTATTATAACCAGAGATATCATAATGTGATTAACCGGTTTGAAATTAAAGATGCCCTTAATAAGCTCAAAGTGTGTGATGTCGAAATCATTACCAGCAAAATATTTGGAGATTATGAAGAGCAGTATCAGCAGCTTTTAAAAGGGATTGATCCAAATTCTTCAACTGAGCTCGAATTTTTAAATTACCTTCATAAAAATGGGCTAAAACTACCGGATGCCACCCAGAAAGTTGTTGAAGGAATTTACTGTCAGCCTGATTTTTTCTATGAACCTGATGTATGGGTTTTTTGCGATGGAACACCCCATGATGAGCCTGAAGTTAAGAAAAAAGACAGAAACCAGCGTAGTGCTATTTTGAACAGAGGGGATCAGGTTTTTGTGTATTATTATCAGGACAAATTGGAAGATATAATCGGCAAAAGGCCGGATATTTTTAAAAAGGTAAAATAAATTCATGAAATTCAAGGCAGGCTCACTGGTTTCAGCCAGAAACAGGGACTGGGTTGTACTTCCTTCAAATGACGATAAGCTGATTTTGCTAAAGCCCCTTGGCGGGTCAGAGGAAGAGATAACAGGTATTTATCTGCCCCTTGCTTTTGCCGAGGACAGGATCGAGTCCGCAAACTTTCCATATCCTTCTGCGAAAGATCTGGGGGATATTGCATCTGCCAGATTATTATATAATGCCACACGATTGTCGTTTCGAAACGGCGCAGGCCCTTTCAGGTCTCTGGCAAAATTTTCATTCAGGCCGCGACCTTACCAGATGGTTCCGCTTATCATGGCCCTCAAACAGGAAGACCCCTTGCGGCTGTTAATTGCAGATGATGTTGGTGTGGGCAAAACAATCGAAGCCCTGATAATATTAAAGGAGCTTCTTGAACGAAGAGTGATCAAACGTTTTGCCGTTATTGTCCTGCCCCATTTATGTGAGCAGTGGCAGGCGGAACTTAAAGACAAATTCGGTATTGAGGCTGTTGTTATCAGGTCAAACACACAGGCAAGGCTGGACAGAGAAATTCCAGGTGACACGAGCGTATTTCACCATTATCCATACCAGGTTATTTCCATTGATTATATAAAATCCGACCAGCGAAGGCAGGTTTTTATTCAGGAATGTCCGGAGTTTATTATTGTTGATGAGGCACATACATGTTCAGTCGCTTCAGGAGCAAAGACCGTCCGGCAGCAGAGATATCAACTCATTAGAGATATTTCAAAAAAGCCCGGCCAGCATATGATGTATCTTACCGCAACTCCTCACAGTGGCAAGGCAGAGCAGTTCAGCTCCCTTCTCGGTTTAATAAAGCCTGAATATCAGTCTCTTGATCTTCCAGGCGCTACTCAAAACCAGCGCAGGGATCTTGCAAGATATTATGTCCAGAGAAGGCGGGCTGATGTTGAAAAGTGGATGAACGAAGACACCCCTTTCCCAAAACGGGATGCCGGAGAATTTCAGTATGACCTGTCAAAAAAGTATTCAGAGTTTTATGATGATATCCTCGATTTTGCACTCGGCCTGACAAGAAGCGGAGACCTTCATAAAGGCAGGAAACGTATAAGATACTGGTCCGCCCTTGCTTTGCTCAGGGGTGTAATGTCAAGTCCTGCCGCAGGCGTTGAAATGATAAAAAACCGAATAAAAAAGCAAACCGCTTCTGATGAAGCTGACGATGCTGTTGAAACAGATGAAAACCCGATCATGGATGATGATTATGACAGCGCAAAGGATTATACGCCCACCGGAATTATAAATAAAACAGACTGGACAGACACTGAAAATAAAAAGTTGGATAAGCTTGCAAAGCTGCTGGAAGAACTTCATGGTATAAAGCACGATTTAAAAGCAGCCCGGGTACTGGAGATTGTCAGCAAGTGGCTGAAAGAGGGCTATAATCCTGTTGTGTTTTGCCGTTTTATCAAAACTGCCAATTACCTTGGAGAGATTCTTAAAACAAATTTGAAAAAAATCAATGTTCAGGTTGTTACCAGCGAAGATCCTGACGAGGTCAGGAAGGCAAGAATCGATGATATGGAATCATCATCCAAAAAGGTTCTTGTTGCCACCGACTGTATGAGCGAAGGAATAAATCTTCAGAATCAGTTTACCGCAGTGTTGCATTACGACCTTCCCTGGAATCCGAACCGCCTGGAACAGCGTGAAGGGAGAATTGACCGTTACGGCCAGAGGTCGGAAAATGTCAAGGCATACCTTTTGTATGGTACGAATAACCCAATAGACGGAGTTGTGTTGAAAGTCCTTTTAAGAAAGGTGCGGGAGATCAGGCGATCTACGGGGATTTCCATACCATTTCCCGAAGACAGCAAATCCCTTATGGATTCCGTTCTCCAGGCTGTTATTTCAGATTCACAAGCTGCGACAAAAAGGCGCAATGCAAGTCAGCTTACATTTGATTTCGGTGATGTCAATGAAGTCAGACAAAAGGAGCTTATTGCAACAAAGGCTATTGAAAAGGCAGCAGACCGTGAACATGCATCACGAACTATATTTGCCCAGCATGCCATTAAGGCAAATGAAATCGAGCAGGATCTCAAACAGGCGGATGAGGCGATTGGAAACCCCGGTGCCGTTGAATCCTTTGTCATCGAATCGCTGATGACCCTTCTCGGCGTTCAGATCACAAGAGATAAAAAAGCCAAGGGCTATACATTGTATACCGCCAACCTGCCACCGGTTCTAAAAAGCGCGCTTCCTCCGGAAAAACAACTTAAAGTCAGTTTTTTTTCACCCACTCCTGAAGGGCATGTCTATCTTGGTCGAAATCATCTTTTTGTTGAACAGCTTTGCCAGTATCTTATGGCAAACGCATTAAGCAGTAATACCAAATACGGCCCTGCCAGGTCAGCCGTAATAAGATGCAAAGATGTAAAGATTAAGACAACACTTTTACTTTTCAGGGTCAGAAACGTTATAGAGGAAAAGAAAGGAAAAAACCAGTTTGTGGCCGAAGAAATGCTTTTATGGGGCTACATGGGAAGCCCTTCTGATAATGATATTTTAGATAAGGATGAAGTCAGGCATTTGATGGATCAGGTACTTCCGTCCGCAAATATTACTGAGCAGGCAAAGTCGAGCTTTCTTGATAATGAGCTGGAAAACATTTCAGAGCTTAAAAATGAATTTGATAAAATTGCCCTTAAAAGAGCTGAAATCCTGGTTGATGCCCATGAGCGGTTCAGAAAGGTTATGGGCGGAAAAAGATTCAAGGTCGTTGAGCCGGTTCTTCCAATGGATTTAATGGGAGTATATATATTTCTTCCAGATGGTGGGAATTAATGCCTTTAAAGGATGAATGATGAAGAAAATGATACCAATAGATATAATTGTGAGTAAAATTTACTTTATACGCAGTGTGAAAGTAATGTTGGATAGAGATCTGGCGGAACTTTATGATGTGGAAACCAAAGTTTTAAAACAAGCGGTTAGGAGGAATATCAACAGATTTCCTGCTGATTTCATGTTTGAACTAACCAAGGATGAATTTAAAAACTTGAGGCCACAATTTGTGACCTCAAGTTGGGGTGGAGCCAGATATTTACCCATGGTCTTCACTGAACAAGGCGTGGCCATGCTTTCCAGTGTTCTAAAAAGCAAACGTGCGATTCATGTTAACATTCAGATTATGCGAACATTTACCAAGCTTCGTGAAGCGCTTCTTGATAACAAAGATATCAGAAGGGAGTTGGAAGGACTTAAACAGACAACTGAAGAACGTTTTCAAATTGTTTTTGAGACGTTAGATCAAATATTAGCTGTTGAAAATAAACCGAAAAAGAAAATCGGGTATACAGTAAAAGAAAAGATTCGTAAGTATGGTAAGAAAAAATAATACAAGAACCGGGAAAATACAGAACAAGGAAATTCCTATACAATTAAATTGTTGAAATGAAATACACCACCATACGCATAGAAGGCGCAATACTCTCAGCCGATATTTTAGATAAGATCGAGCAAGGAGGTATTGGCGGTCAGCTTGCCAGGGATTTCGGTTTTGATACCAAAACCAAGGTCAAGGATGAGATTGCAAGAGCATGGGCTGATGCCCAGGATTTGTGGAGGATATTCAAAAGGCAGAAAGAAAAAGTTGCTGAACAGGAATACGGAACCACGGAAACAAGAAAATTCTGGATGATCCCCCTGCTCGGATTGTTAGAATATGATGCCCAGCTTTCAAAGGCGGAAATCGTTCACGGCAAATCGTATGCGGTCAGTCACCGGACTTCCAATCTGGACAGGTTCCCTGTTCATATTGTCGGTTTTAATGACAGCCTGGATAAAAAAAGAACAAACAGCGGCCCCAGGATGTCGCCCCATGCGTTGCTTCAGGAATATATCAACCTTACAGAACATCTTTACACAATTGTAACCAACGGCATCCACTTAAGGCTTCTGCGGGACAGCAGCCGGCTGATCAAGCTTTCATTTATCGAGTTTGATCTTGAGACCATGATGGAAGAAGAGCATTATGCCGACTTTGCCATCATGTATCGCCTTCTTCATATCAGCCGCATGCCTATGAAAATGGATCAGGGAGCGGAGAGCCTGATAGAAAAGTATCATCAGGATGCCCTGGATTCGGGCTCACGGATTCGTGAGGGGCTGAGTAATGCAGTCGAAAGATCGATTCTTTCCCTTGCCAACGGCTTTCTTGAACATGCAGCCAATGAAGATCTCCGGGAAAAGATTGATAATGAAGAAATATCAGCATCCAAGTTTTATCAGTACCAACTTCGTCTTATATACAGGATTTTGTTTTTAATGGTTATTGAGGAAAGGAACCTGATCTTTCCCCACAATGCAGACAAGAACAAGCGGGGAATTTATTATGAATACTACAGCATAAACAGGATCAGGAAGCTGTGTGAAAAACAGTATCTTGCCGACAAGAGATTCAATGACCTGTGGATTGTATTAAAAAATACATTCCATCTATTTGAAAGCGAATCCAAAGGCAAGCATCTGGGAATCAAGCCTCTATCAGGGGATCTTTTCGGCTACAATGCCATTGGCATATTGAACAATTGCAATCTTGATAACGCAGTTCTTCTGGGGTGTTTAAAAAATTTAAGTGTATTTATCAATAAAAACACCGGCCAGAAGATGCGGATCAATTATGCATCCTTAAATGTGGAAGAATTCGGCTCGGTTTATGAGGGCCTGCTGGAATATGATCCCATATTTTCAAAAGAAAACGGTTCATATCAATTTGGCTTTGTAAAAGGCACCGGCCGTTCAGCATCCGGGTCTCATTATACCCCTGATGAGCTTGTCCAGCCCCTTATCAAGCATTCTCTTGATTATATAATTAAAGACAGGCTGAATTCGTCTGATAAAAACTCAGAAAAGGAAAAGTCCTTATTATCCATAAAAGTTTGCGATGTCGCCTGCGGCAGTGGGCATATTCTCCTTAATGCCGCGCGCAGGATCGGAACCGAACTTGCCAAAACCAGAACAGGCGAAGATCAGCCTTCCCCCGCACCTTTGCGCCAGGCCATAAGGGATGTCATTAAATCCTGTATTTACGGTGTGGACAAGAATCCTCTGGCCGTCGAGCTTTGTAAGGTAGCCCTGTGGCTGGAAGCCCATAATCCAGGCGAGCCATTAAATTTTCTTGATCATCATATCAAGTGCGGGGATGCTATTGTTGGACTGGTGCACAAGGAAGAGCTTGAAAATGGAATTGCCAATGAGGCGTTTAAAAGGATGCCGGATGATGACAGGGGTATAAGGGCTG
>Ga0209013_10005519_pt1 | contig 10874 bp, 9 predicted proteins | sample Cruoilmetagenom2_FD_187291 | JGI IMG/M metagenome (GOLD analysis project Ga0209013, IMG submission 187291) | Oil polluted marine microbial communities from Coal Oil Point, Santa Barbara, California, USA - Sample 2 (SPAdes) (version 2) | ecosystem: Environmental > Aquatic > Marine > Oil seeps ...
AAGAAAGCTGATTATGTTACTAAGGTTATACCTCTTATTAAAATTGAAGATATAGCTAAAACTACTTATGATACTTATATAGTTAAAGATGGCGATGTACTTTGGAAAATAGCTGAGCAATTCAAAACCACTTATAACAAACTTGGAGATTTAAATAAACTTAAAAATGTTAACTTGATTTTTCAAGGACAAGAATTATTAGTTCCAGCAAAATAAAATGCTAGCGATTTTAAATAATCGTTAGCATTTTTTATTATTAAAGTATTTATAAAAACAAATTTTCTTAATAAAATACATTACTAAGAGCTTCACTTACGGTTTCAACTCCTATTATTTTTATCCCTTCTATTTTTTTAATTCCTTTCATATTAGCTTTAGGCATTATACATATTTCAAACCCCATTTTTACTGCTTCTAACAATCTTTGTTCAGCCATTGATACCGCTCTTATTTCACCTGTTAACCCTACTTCTCCAAATACTACTGTTTTAAAATTGATTGGAATATTCTTAAAACTCGATGCTATAGCACAAATAATTCCAAGATCAAGTGATGGCTCATTTATTTTAATTCCTCCAGCTATATTTACATAGCTATCATAGGTAGCTAATTCCATTCCTACCTTTTTTTCAAGTACTGCCATCAAAAGTACAACCCTGTTATAATCTGTTCCAGTTGCTGTTCTTCTTGGCATACCAAAACTAGTTTGACATACTAAAGCTTGTACTTCTATTAGCATTGGTCGTGTACCCTCTATACTACAAGTTACAACAGAACCTGCTGCTTTTTGTGGTCTTCCCGTTAACATTAGTTCTGAGGGATTTTTAACTTGAACTAACCCTTTATCCTTCATCTCAAAAACGCCTATTTCATTAGTTGAACCATATCTATTTTTTACTCCTCTAAGAATTCTATAAGTTGCATGCCTATCCCCTTCAAAATATAAAACAGTATCAACCATATGTTCAAGAACCCTAGGACCTGCAATAGCTCCTTCTTTTGTTACGTGTCCTACAATAAATATAGAAACTCCTAATCTTTTTGCTATTCTCATTAAAATACTAGTTGCTTCTCTTACTTGACTTACACTACCTGGAGCTGAACTTACTTGTTCACTAAATATTGTTTGGATAGAATCAATTATAACTACATTAGGACTTTTATTTTTAACGACTGCTTCAATATTTTCTAAGCTAGTTTCAATAAGTATAGATAAGTTTTCAGTTGTTACATTAAGTCTATCTGCTCTCATTTTCAACTGAATAGCTGATTCTTCACCGGATATATATATTACTTCATATCCTTTTTGTCCTATTGTTTCACACATTTGTAACACTAGTGTTGATTTACCAATACCAGGATCTCCACCAACTAAAGTTAATGATCCAAGTACTATTCCTCCACCTAAAACTCTATCTAGCTCCTCAATACCTGTTTTTATTTTATCTTCTTCTGTAATTTTTATGTTATTTATTTTCATAGGTGCCGTTTTTTCTGATATGCTTGCTGTATTTTTAGTTTTAACTTGTAGTTCTTCTACAAATGAATTCCATTTTCTACATGCTGGACACTGCCCCATCCATTTTGGGGATTCATATCCACATTCTTGACATACATGTACATTTTTACTTTTAGCCATACACAGTCCCCTTTCCTTCTCTACTTGAAAATGTGTGCAAAGGCACACTTTTCTTGTTTTGAGATGGTTTATATAAAAACACATCTCTATGAGATGTGTTTTTATATAAACATTTTTCTATTAGCATTTTTCTATTCTAATATTTTTCAATTCATTGTGAAAGCTTAAACTAAATGTTAATTTCCCTGATAAATTTGATTTCACTTTATCAACTTGAATATTATCAATATATATTTTGTAAGTGCTATCATTCTCTAAACCAAGAGTTATATTAGCATCTTTATCTGAAGCCACACTAAACTTAACACTTTTTTCATCAAAATAAAAATTATGCACTGCTGTCCCTGGAACTGATTCATATACAAATCTATTATTTTTTTCAAGCCTTGTAATTTCATTAAAAGTCTTAACTTTGTAAAGATTTTCATTGAATTCAAAATCAATTACCTTTTTTTTATCTTCCATTAAATAGTTTCCAAAGCTTATTGTATCATCATCTTCTATCCTTATTAATTCTTTTATAACTAACATTATGCTATACCCTCCTAGTAATTTTATTAAAGCTTAATTTTTCATTTTTTATACCTATAGTAACTTTATCTCCCTGTTCGATTTCAAAATCCAATATTTTTTCTGCTAACACATCTTCAACTTTAGATTGTATAGTTCTTCTGAGTGGTCTTGCACCATAAGCTTTATCATATCCTTCTTTTGCTAATAATTCTTTAGCTTTGTCGGTTACTTTAAGCGTAATTCCTAAACTTTCTATCGTTCTTTTTGAAAGAACATTTATCATTATTCCTACTATTTCTGCTATGTTTTCTTTGGTTAATGGATGGAATACTATCATTTCATCAATTCTATTTATAAACTCAGGTCTAAATAATTTTTTTATTTCTTTTAATACATTACTTTTCATATCCTTGAATTTTTTATCTTCATCGACTTCTGATGCAAACCCTAACTTTTTAGGATCAATTATATTTCTAGCACCTACATTTGAGGTCATGATTATTACTGTATTTTTGAAATCCACTTTTCTACCTTGTGAGTCCGTTATATGTCCATCATCTAAAACTTGTAACAAGATATTAAAAACATCTGGATGAGCCTTTTCAATTTCATCAAATAATACTATTGAATATGGTTTTCTCCTGATTTTTTCTGAAAAGTTACCTCCTGCATCATATCCTACATATCCTGGTGGAGAACCTATGAGTTTTGAAACACTATGTTTTTCCATGTATTCTGACATATCAACTCTAAGTAGTGCTTTTTCATCTCCAAATAAAGCTTCTGCTAAAGTTTTGCATAATTCTGTTTTACCTACTCCTGTTGGTCCTAAAAATAAAAATGAACCTATTGGACGATTTGGATCTTTTAACCCAATCCTACCTCTTCTAATGGCCTTTGAAACAGCTGTGACCGCTTCATCTTGACCTATTATTCTTTTATGAAGTTCGCCTTCCATATTTCTAAGTCTTTCACTTTCATTTTGAGCTAATTTCTTAACTTGTATTCCAGTCCAACTAGAAATAATATCTGCTATATCTTGTTCACGTACTATTTGGTTGTTATTTTCATTTTCTTCTTTCCATGAAGTTTTATAAGTTTCTAATTTTTTAATTAGTTTATTTTCTTGTTTTTTTATTTCTCCAGCTTGTTCGTATTGTTCTGATGTTATAGCTAACTCTTTTTGTCTAGATAATTCTTCTAATTTTTCTTCAACATTTTTTATTTTAGGTGGCGTTACATATGTCGTTAACCTTACTTTTGAAGCTGCTTCATCAATTAAATCAATAGCTTTATCTGGTAAAAATCTATCTGATATATATCTTTTTGATAATTTAACTGCAGCTATAATCGCCTCTTCTTCTATTTTGACATTATGATGTACTTCATATTTTTCTTTTAACCCTTTTAAAATTTGTATTGCTTCTTCTTCTGTTGGTTCTTCTACTGTTACAGGCTGAAATCTTCTTTCTAAGGCTGAATCTTTCTCTATATGTTTTCTATATTCTTCGATAGTTGTTGCTCCTATTAACTGTATTTCTCCACGAGCCAAAGAAGGTTTTAATATACTTGAAGCATCAATAGCTCCTTCAGCAGCTCCTGCACCTATTATTGTATGAAGTTCATCAATAAATAGCAAAATATTGCCTGCCACTTTTAATTCTTGCAAAGATTTATTAATTCTTTCTTCAAATTCGCCTCTATACTTTGCTCCTGCAACCATCAAAGATAAATCAAGTGCTACAACTCTCATACCTTTTATAGTTTCTGGAACATTCCCCATTATAATTTTTTGTGCTAGCCCTTCTACAATAGCAGTCTTACCTACACCTGGTTCTCCTATTAAACATGGGTTATTCTTTGTCCTTCTACTTAATATCTGTATTATTCTTTGTATTTCTTTATCCCTACCTATTATGGGGTCAAATTTTTGTTCTTTTGCCATTTTAGTGAAATCTTTACTGTACTGATCTAATGTAGGTGTATTTGAGTCATTAGTCTTTTGATTATCACCTTTAGTTTGATTTGAAAAACTAGATAACTCTCCCATAACATCTTCTATTTGACGTTGTATCTTTTTAGGCATAATATTTAAGCTTAATAATACTTTTACAGCTACACAATCTTTTTCTTGTAAAATGCTTAATAATATATGCTCTGTCCCTACATAAATAGTTCCACCATTAAGAGCTTGTTTTATACTATCTTCTAAAATATGTTTACACTTAGGCGTAAAATCTAGTTTAGTTAATTTTGAATTAGATCCTTTTACCTGTATATTTTTTACTTTTTCAATAATTACATCTTTTTGTATGCCTTGATTTATCAAAGCTATTGAAGCGACGCTTTCTGTTTCCTCTAATAATCCTACTAATAAATGTTCAGTGCCTACATATTCATGTTTAAAGTCACTGGCCATATTTTTTGCTATATTTATGGCATTTTGAGCCTGTTTAGTAAAACGAGCCATCATAAAACAATTCCTCCTGCTCTAACATTTTTTAACCATTTGTTTAAATAAGTTTATTTATTAATATTAAATTGATTCTACACAATTGTCAAATAAACTCTTTAAATCTTTTCTTATTATCTTAGCTCTTACGACCTCAATTTCTTGTTTATTTAACTTTTTCCCAACATAACTTTCTACATTTCCAGGTTGTATTTTCTTCATTAATATATATATATCACTTGAGCTAATATTATTTTTAAATATTTTAAGTTCAATTCCAAGTCTTATGTCTGATAGCAATTCAATGGATTCTTTGAAATTCATATTTCTTGCATAGTTTAGAATACCATAAGACCTATAAATCTTGTCTTCTAAATATAATTTATTATTACTATATATTTTATTTCTTACATTTCTTTCTTGATTAATGATTTGCTCAGTAACATTGTTAATATTACTAATTATTTCTTCCTCCGAAACGCCCATTGTAATTTGGTTTGATAAATCAACAATCGAACCATTTATATTAACACCATCATCTGACCATCCGTTTGTCATAATGCCAAATTTACCAACAACCTGTAAAATAAGTTGTAATTGATTATACATTTGAAGAGCAGGTAAGTGTATCGTATAAGAACAATTAAGGCCAGTTCCTATGTTTGATGCATTGGAACATAAATATCCAAACTTTGGACTAAATGCATATTCGACTTTTTGTTCAATAAAATCATCAATTTTATTAGCTATTTCATATGCTTCTTTTAAATTCATTCCTTCACAACTAACTTGTATTACAATATGATCATCTTCATTTAGCAGTATGCTTATTCCATATGTATCAAATATTGCAACCCCTGAAATCCTTTTACTTTTCAATGATTTTTCTGTAATAATACCACTTTCATATAAAACTTTTTTATCATTAAGAGATGTTTCTGACAAATTAATATACTTACATTTTTCTAAAAATGTATTTGGCATCGAATTAATAATTGGGAAGATTTCATTTATCAACTGCTCTGCTCCCTCTTCTGATAACCGGTTTGGGAAATTATACTTAACTATATTTCTTCTTATACTTATTTTACTTGATATTACTACATCGTTATTAAAATCCGATTTTTCATACCCCTCATTCATCATCAATCTCCTTCTCTATACTTCTTATTTTATCTCTTAACTTTGCTGCTAATTCATATTCTTCTTCTAAAATAGCTATTTTCAATTTTTCTCTTATTTTTTGCAATTCTTTTTTTGTTTTTAGATAACCAAATTTTCTATTTGGAAATTTGCCTTCATGTGTAGTACTTACATTAATTTGTTTAAGTATTACATTTATATCTTTTTCAAAAGTTTTATAACAATTTGCACATCCAAATTGACCTGTTTTCTTAAACTCTTCGTATGTAGTATTACACATTAAACACTTATATTGCTTTAACTTATTTGATTTTTGATCTATACTTTCATCTAATGTTTTACTTAAAATTCCCTTTAAAAAATCATCGTAGTATATATTATTTTGATCTACTATTCTTATATCTTCAGTGCAGGATTTACATAAATGCAGTTGTGTTTTTATACCATTACTAATGGTATTTATATGAACTACTGCATCCTTAATTTTACACAAATCACATTTCATAAATTCTACCTCCTTGAGATGCTTAACATTATTAGATTATTGGATTCATCGATACCAATACAAAAATCTTCATATTTACCTTTTATTTCATAAAGTCCATATTTTAATATTATATTACTTTCTTCATCTATTAATACAATTCCATAGCTATCTTTTCTTTTTTTTATAAAATAATTAATATACGGTCTAAAAAAAAGAAACATTGCAACCACAATTAAAAAATAAGATTCATTAGTTATATTAATTAGCATTAACGAAAAGAACAATATTATTACAGCTAAAATCATCCTATAAGAGCTATAAAACCTTTTTACCTCTTGCTTCAACGTAGATTTCTTATGTATTTTATATACTAAAGATGATCCTTCATGTTTTTTCAGCTTATCTATAATGTCGGTTTCTACTTCTTCTTTAACAATACTACTAGACTTTAATTTTTTACTTTTTTTCTTTGTTTCTTTTTTTCATTTACTTTATATTTAAGCTCATTTAATTATGTCTTTTTTTGTTTTTAAACGAAATCCTCATGCTTCCCCCTATTAGGCATATGAAAATAAACAGACTATCTGACTTCCTAGTTAGTTATTTATTTTCATATGCTTTACTCCTATAATTCTACTCTATTTCTTATTTCACTATTATAAAAAGCTTTTATATTATTATAAACTTCTTTAACACAGGTATTTCTAGCCTCTAGACTAGCCCACGCTATATGAGGAGTTATTAATAACTTATCTTTATTTTTTATTTTTAATAATGGATTATCCTCATTAATAGGTTCATACTCTAACACATCAATACCTGCTTTAAAAATAATATTTTCATCTAAAGCAATAGCTAAATCTTTTTCATTTACGATAGTCCCTCTACCTAAATTTAGTAATATACTAGTTTTTTTCATTTTTTCAAGCTGTTGATACCCAATAAGATTTTTTGTATTTTCATTTAATGGTGCATGTATGGATATAATATCTGCTGTTTCTAATAATTCATCAAAATCTACTCTTTTGTAGTTAGAATTATTATTTTTACCACTAGTTGAATAATAAATCACATTTGCTCCAAAAGCTTCTGCAATGGTAGCAACCTTTTGCCCTATAGTACCTAGTCCAATAATTCCAAAAGTTTTGTCTTTTATCTCATAAAATTTCCTCTCAAAATGAGTAAAAATCTTATCATTAACGTATTTACCACTCTTTACATAGTTGTCATAATAAGGTAAGTGTTCTAATAAATAAAATAACATTGAAAAAGTATGCTGAACGACACTATTAGTTGAATAACCTGCTACGTTACACACAGCAATACTATTTTGTTTAGCATACTTTAAATCTATATTGTTTACTCCTGTTGCCGTAACACATATTAAATCTAGATTTTTTGCAAATTTTAGATTTTCCTCATTTAAAATCACTTTATTTGTTATTACAATATTTTGATCTTTTATTCTTTCTACAATTTCTTCTTTTGATGTAAATTGATAAATTGTTAATTGCCCTAACTCATTATACATATTTAAATCAAGATCATTACCTAGTGTATTAGCATCTAATATACATATTTTTTTCATGTTGTCACCTTTCTATTATTCATGTTTTTAATAATTATGATTATTAACGCTTCTCTTCATTAATTACAGATTATACCATATAACAACTCGTATTTAAATATTTTTATTTATATATATTAAAAAGCCAATAATTATTATTAATTATTGGCTTTTTTACAACTATTTATCCCTGATTATTCATGGCAAGTGCTGTGAACAATTAGGGATTTATTTATACTTTTCAAAATTAATTTGATTTTCTCTGTAAATAATCATCAAATGACATCTGATAATCTACAATTCCATCCTCCGTAATTTCAATAACCCTATTTGCTATTGTTTGTATAAATTCATGGTCATGTGAAGTAAATAATATATTTTGTTTAAAGTGTATAAGTCCATCATTTACAGCCGTAATAGATTCTAGATCTAAATGGTTAGTTGGGTCATCTAAAATAATTGAATTAGCTCCTGATACCATCATTTTAGATAACATACATCTTACTTTTTCTCCTCCAGATAAAACTTTAGCTTCTTTTAAAGCTTCCTCACCTGAAAATAACATTCTACCTAAAAATCCTCTTATAAACGATTCATTTTTATCAGCTGAATATTGTCTTAACCAATCAACTAAACTAAGTTCACACCCTTCAAAATAAGAGTTATTATCTATTGGTACATATGCAGTAGAAGTTGTAACACCCCATTTGTAACTTCCTTCATCTGGCTTAAGTTCGTCCATTATTATTTTAAATAATGTTGTCATTGCTGTAGGATTATTTCCCATAAATACAACTTTATCATAAGGATTTAATCTAAAACTTACATTATTTAAAATTTTAACGCCATCTATGGTTTTACTTAAATTCTCCACCTCTAATAAATCATTTCCGATTTCTCTTTCAGGTGAAAAACCAACAAAAGGGTATTTTCTAGTAGATGGTTGAATATCTTCTAAAGTCAACTTTTCTAATTGTTTTTTTCTTGATGTAGCTTGTTTTGCTTTTGAAGCATTTGAGCTAAATCTAGTAATAAAGTCTTGTAATTGTTTTCTCTTTTCTTCTACTTTTTTATTTTGATCTTTTGATAGTTGTGATGCTAATTGACTAGAATGATACCAAAAGTCATAATTACCTACAAATAATTGTATTCTACTAAAATCCACGTCAGCCATATGCGTACACACTTTATTAAGGAAATGACGATCATGAGATACTATTATTACGATTGATTCTAAGTCCATTAAGAAGTTTTCTAACCACATAATTGATTTAAAATCTAAATGGTTAGTAGGCTCATCAAGTAATAGTATATCTGGTTTTCCAAATAGTGCTTGAGCAAGTAATACTTTTACTTTTTCAGATCCAGTTAAAGAACTTACTGTTTGGTCATGAAGTTCCTTATTAATACCAAGACCAGTTAGTAGCATTGCTGCATTTGATTCAGCTTCCCATCCATCAAGTTCAGCAAACTCGCCTTCTAGTTCTGATGCTTTAATTCCATCTTCATCAGTAAAGTCCTCTTTACAGTATATAGCATCTTTTTCTTTCATTATTTCATACATTCTTTGATGTCCCATTATAACTGTATCTAAAACTAGTTCATTATCATATTGAAAATGATCTTGTTGTAACATTGCTAGTCTTTGGCCCTTAGTTATTTCAACATAACCACTGTTTGCTTCTATTTCACCTGAAATAACTTTCAAGAACGTAGATTTTCCTGCTCCATTCGCTCCAATTACTCCATAACAATTACCTTCTGTGAATTTAATATTTACATCTTTAAATAGTTGTCTTTCTCCGAAACGTAAACTAACGTCATTAACTAATAGCATTTTGTTTCCTCCCGTTTATTAATCTAACATCTTATTTTACATATAAATTATACTTTTTACAAGTGTTAACGATGTTTTTTTACATTAATATTATATTTAAATCATATTAATTATATGTTAATATATTTATATGCATTATATGTTAATATATTTATGTACATACTATAAAACATAAATAGTTAAAAAACTACGAGGTGAAAAAATGAAAAATGATATTGATAAGGTTTTATTTGATGAATTAACTTTAGCAAACAAAGTAAAAGAAATTGGCGCACTCATAGAACAGGATTTTAAGGGCAAAGAATTAGTTGTTGTTGGCATATTAAAAGGTGCTAATATTTTCATGAGTGATCTTGTTAGAAAAATCAACTGTCCTTTAATTATGGATTTCATGGTTGTATCTAGTTATGGTGCTGCTACAAAATCAAGTGGAGTTGTTAAAATCTTAAAAGATTTAGATTCAGATATTAAAGGTAAAACTGTTATTATTGTAGAAGATATTATTGATACGGGTCTAACTCTATCATATCTAAAAGAGTATTTAATTAATAGAGAAGCTGCTGAAGTAAAACTATGTACACTACTTAATAAACCTTCTGGAAGAACCAAACCTATTCATATTGACTATGTTGGATTTGATGTTCCTGATGAATTCATAGTAGGCTATGGAATAGACTATGCAGAAAAATATAGAAACTTACCAGTAATAGCAACCCTTAAAAGAGAAGTTTACGAAAAATAATTTTACAAAAGTCATTAGGCATATGAAAATAAATAACTAGTCAGCATGCTAGTCCTTTTATTTTCATATGCCTTATAACTTTTAATGGCTATTTTTTATATACAATGATTTTGTATGTAAAAAATTCCCTATTGCTTTTTGTTTTACCTTGTGTTATCATATAAAAGTTAGTTCTTTAATCTATTAAACTATGCAAGTATAAAAATGATTTTTTCTAATCTACCAGAAAATTGACTGATGTCACATTTTCAAGTATACGCAGTAAAGTTTGGTCCCATTCAGCTAAAACAAACTTTCCTACTGCAGAACAAATTCTAAAATTATAATTCAAATACTTTAATTAATTTCTAATAAATCAAATACATCCCACAATACGGCAACCCACATAATAACCTTGTTTATTATATCCTGCCTTCGTGTTTATTTACAAGATGAAATTCCACATGATTAATTTTTACTAATGATATATTAGCTTTTTTTGTATGCCCTTTTAT
>Ga0209013_10005520_pt1 | contig 10874 bp, 10 predicted proteins | sample Cruoilmetagenom2_FD_187291 | JGI IMG/M metagenome (GOLD analysis project Ga0209013, IMG submission 187291) | Oil polluted marine microbial communities from Coal Oil Point, Santa Barbara, California, USA - Sample 2 (SPAdes) (version 2) | ecosystem: Environmental > Aquatic > Marine > Oil seeps ...
ACCTGAAGAGGCCGGATGGGTGGACGAGACGGCATCGTACTTTCCGTCCACCGATCTTCCCACTGCATTGCGGGGGGATCATGAAGAACCAAAGGGGGTAGTGTGAGCGTTCCGTTGCTGGGCGCCGTTCTCTCTGTACTTCGCCGCGCCTCAGGGATGATAGCTTGTGGACAGGACAATGCCCCGGCCTCTGCTGTGGATCGTTGACCTGTTCAACACCCTGGCCGCCTGGTACTACCGGCGCAAGTTCGGCGCGGCAGCCCGCCAGTTGGGCCGCCAGCCGCCTGAATCAGATGGGCGGCGTGGATTCATCATCGTTGAAATCGATGGCTTGGCCTACGACTATTTGCGGCGGGGGATGAGACAGGGGTACATGCCTTATCTCGCTCGCTTGATCAGGCAGCGCAAGTTGCGACTTGCCCGGTGGCATTGCGGACTGCCCAGCACGACCCCTGCATCCCAGGCAGGCATCATGTACGGCAATAACTGGGATATCCCCGGCTTTCGCTGGTACGATAAACAGATGCAGAGCTCAGTCATGTGCAAATCGCCCGGACAGGTACGGGTGGTACAGGAGCGTATCTCGTCAGGGAGGGCCGGCCTCCTGCGTGGTGGATCGAGCTACACCAACATGTTTGACGGCGACGCCCGGCTGGCCCTCTTTACTCTGTCGGCATTGGGCCGGCATCGCGTCTTTGAGAATGTGCGCGGGCTGGGGTTCCTGGCTCTCTTTGCCCTTGGCCCCATGCGCATCGTCCGGGTCGTTGGCCTGTCGCTGTGGACGTGGGTTGTCTATGTGGTCAAGCGCACTGCGGCGTTCCTGAGACTGAGATCCAGGGATCCCCACTTTACCTTCCTTGGCCCCCTATTGGAGATCTTTAGCAATGTCATTTTTCGAGAGGTCACGACCTTTAGCGTGATGGTAGACGTTTACCGGGGTATGCCGGCGATCTATGCGGGCTACACTGGCTATGACGAGATTGCCCATCACTTTGGAGCCGGCAGTCGCGAAGCGTTCCAGTCATTGAGAGGGATAGACCAACAGATCCGGCAGATCGATCGGATACGGCAGCTCTATGTACAGCGGGAGTACGACCTGTACGTCCTGTCTGACCACGGAATGAGCGCGTCCGTGCCGTTCCGCCGGGTCTGCGGCCAGACATTGGAGCAATTCATCGCTGTCTACACGGGCCAGGCCGTGCAGCAAGAGGAAGAGAGCGAAGGACTGCCCGAGGCGCGAGTCTATTTTTTGCTGGACGAGCTGCGGGCACTGGAAGCGCGGCGTCACCGGCCAGTTCCGGCCCACATGCTGCGGGCCACCCGGGAAGGGCTGGAGAGGCGCCTGCTGGTCAAGGCTGCTGAGGCGGACTGGGATCTGAGCCGGCGTAGCGATATTGTTGTCCGCAACTCTGGCTCTCTTTCGCACGTCTACTTTAATATTACGGTCCAGCCACTGAACTTGGGCGATGTGGCTCTGCTCTACCCTGGGATCCTGGAGGCACTGGTAGAACACGAGGGGATTGCCCTTGTGGTGGGCCGGCAGGAAGACGTAGTTGTGATCATGGGGCAGCCCGGCACGATGTGGGTTGGTCCAGCGGGCCAGCGGGTCGAGGGTGAAGACCCTTTGGCGAGCCAACCCGATCCGGACTGGGCTGCGAGGCAAGTGACCCGCCTGGCGCGCTTTCCTCATTCGGGAGACCTGCTTCTGCTGGGTGCCTGGGACGGCGAACGGGTGATCTGCTTTGAGGAACAGGCAGCCTCTCACGGCGGGCTGGGCGGCCCGCAGGACTGGCCCTTTATTGCCTTCCCGCCTGGGGAGCGGCTATCGGCGAGAGGGATCGAGAATGCAGAGGAGGTGTATGTGCATCTGACCAGGATGTATGGCCACTATCAATAGGCTACGAAAGGCGCCTCAGACATCAAAATACAACGCCATCTCGTACGGATGAGGGCGGTCGCGAACCTCGAGGTGCTCGTAGGTCATCTTGTAGTCGATCCAGTCCTGGATAAACTCCTCGTCCATCACACCGCCGTTCAATAGAAAACCCTGGTCAGCCTCCAGAGCTTCCAGCGCCTCCCCCAGCGATGCAGGCAACCCCCCGATCTTTTCCCGGTCTTTCTCACTCCAGGCAAAAACATTAGCATCAAAGGGTCCAAAACCCGCTTCGGTAGGATCTATCCCGTTGAGGATTCCGTCCAGTCCGGCCATCAGTTGCGCTGTCAGGGCAAGGTAGACGTTGCAGGTCGCATCGGGTGGCCGGAACTCCAGGCGCTGATCCGTAGGCGTATTGGCATACAGGGGAATGCGCACTGCGGCGCTACGGTTGCCCACCGAGAAGAACCGGTTGACGGGTGCCTCATAGCCCGGCACCAGGCGCCGGTAAGAATTGGTGCTGGGGTTGGTAAGAGCCAGCAGCGCCGGTGCATGGCTCAGCAGCCCACCGATGTAGTACAGCGCCATCTGGCTCAGTCCTGCATAGCCCTCGGGATCGTAGAAAAGCGACAGGCCGTCCCGCATCAGCATCTGATGGAAATGCATGCCGTTGCCCGCCTCGCCAAAGATCGGCTTGGGCATAAAGGTGACCGTCTGATCATAGCTGGCAGCCGTCATCTTGGTGACGTACTTGACCAACATGGTGGCGTCAGCGCTTTCCAGCAAGCCCATTAGCGGCGTTTCGATCTCCACCTGCCCTGGCCCGCCCACCTCGTGATGGTGATACTTGATAGGCACTCCCATCGCCTCCAAGTACAGGCACATCTCAGTTCGCAAGTTGTAGAGGGAGTCCTTGGGAGGATGGGCATGGTAGCCACCGTGCATGGGGATGTAGTGACCCAGCCCTCCCTGTGGGCTGTTCCACACTCCTTCGGCCGACTCAAGGCGGTATCCGACGCGGTGAACCGTGTTCTCAAAGGCCACCGAATCAAAGATGTAGAACTCGAACTCCGGACCCCAGCGGCTCTCGTCAGCAATACCCATCTCCCGCAGGTAAGCTTCTGCCCGGCGGGCGATATTGCGCGGGTCACGGGGGAAATCCTGCCGCGTGTCAGCCTCTTTGGACGAGCAGATAAAGCCGAGAGTGGAAGCGTCGCAAAAGGGATCCATGAATCCGGTAGACAGGTCAGGTACAACAACCATATCACCAGCCTTCAGCGGCTTGAGGCCCACGCTTGAGGCGTCAAAGCCTACGCCTCCTTCCGCCAGGGCAAGGGTGAACTGAGTCGCTGGCACCGTCACATGATGCCAACTCCCCCAAAGGTCAGTGTACTTGAGGTCCACCATTCTCACGTCATTATCTACAACGAACTGCCTCGCGTCGTCAAAATCATGAAACATGTAGTCCACTCCCCTCGATCCGTGCGGCAAGTGACGTACCAGGTGCCTGGCTGGCGGCTACGCCAGATGGTAGGCCCAGTCGATCGCGAGCTCTGGCATGGCCTGTTCCCCGCCAGTGTCTGTTTGCCAGTTGGCCTTGACTTGGGTATAATAGGCGGAATTGGGGCGCTATTGGATGCGAACCACCAGTTGCGCCTGCTTCCACAGGCCTTCCAGATCGTAATAGTCTCGTAGTTCGGGGTCAAAGACATGGGCAACCACGGAGCCATAGTCCAGAAGAAACCAGCCGGAGCCCGGTTGGCCTTCCACTCGCAGCCGGCGAGCGCCAACCTCCTTGGCCTGTTTTTCCACCTCGCTGACGATGGCCTTGAACTGGGGCGTGCTCTCTGCACTGCAGATGACGAAATAGTCGGCCAGCAGAGATACGTCCTCCATGTCCAGCAAAACGATGTCAGAGCCAAGCCGTTCAGCGATAGCGTCCACAATCACATGAGCGAGTTTATTTGGTTCCAGAATTCAACCTCCGTTGTTCAGTTCGGCGTTCGAGGTTCGCTGTTTGAACCTCTAGCCGTGATTTAGCCCGAGTTGGGTCAGGCGATCGTCCATCTGCCGCCAGTGGGTACCGCGCCAGTAGACCCGCAGGCAGACAGGACAGCGCCGGAAGACTCGATGAGTCTGGGCCACGTGCGCCGGCACTTGTGCCTGTGCTGCAGCGCGATCAATGGTATCCAGGGCCTCATTACAGACCGGGCAACGGGAAAAGGACCGGTCAGGCGCCAACTTGAGATCGGACAGTACCTGGTGGATCTGCTCATCCAGATCCTCGCTAACAACAAATAGGAGACGCACGCCACGCCGCAGAGCCAGTTCCCGGTCACGGGTCAGCAACACCCGGTTCTCGGCGCGGGCCAATCGTACCAACTGGTGATCATCCAGGGCAGGGTCAAAGACCGCATCATAGCCCAGGATACGCAACCATCTGGCCAAGGTGCCAAGCATCGCATCAACGACAAATGAACAATTCACAATTCCTGCTACTCAATGCACAATTTGCGATTCTCGCGCTGCTGCTGCCAGCAGGATTCATCCTGATCGCCGGCGGCGGACTTCCAGGTCGCCGTCCTGCAACTTCGGCCGTTGCCGGGCTGGGTGGTCTGGCGCTGGCAGCCATTAGCTACTGGGCCTGCGGCTTTGCCTTTCACATGGGCGGCGTCGGCCTGACCAGCGAGCTCCCCGGCCTGGAAGGCCTGGTCTGGGAATGGGCATCCCCTCTCAACCTGGAGTGGGGCGTCCTTGGGCTGCGCGGCTTTCTGCTGATGGGTGAGGCGGCCACAGAAACGGCCATCACCCTCTACCTGGCCTACCTCCCGGCGCTGTCAGTGGCCGCGATCGTGCCCCTGCTGGCGCTCCGCGGGCGGACGCCCGGTTGGATGGCCGCCCTTGGCGCGTTCCTCGTCGCAGCACTGGTCTACCCTGCGGCCGCCAACTGGTTCTCTGGCGGTGGCTGGCTCATGTACACCGGCCAGACGCTGGGCCAAGGCCACGGGTATGTGGATCTGACCGGCCTCAGTACGGCGGCGTTTATCGGAGGACTGGCGGCCCTGTTGGGTATCGTAGTCTTTGGCCATCGCACCCCCCCTCTGCCTGATTCCGAGCTGCCGGCCCTACCACCGGTCCACCTTCCCGTGCTGGCAGTCCTGGGCGCTGTGTTGATCATCGTCGGAGGGATGGCGCTCAGCGGCGCAAACCCCATCCACATTGCGGCGAGCGTGATCACACCCCGCGTAGCCGTGAACCTTGTACTGGCGGCAGCCGGCGGGGCCCTTGTTCCATGCCTCTACACCTGGTTCACAGCTGGCTCTGCGGACTCGCTGATGGCCGCTCGAGGAGCAGCCGCCGGCGTGCTGAGCGTTGCGGCTGCCATGGCTTTTGTACCCCCTTGGGCCGCGCTGGCGACCGGTCTGCTGGCGGGACTTCTGGTCCCTTTGGTCACGTTCTTGGTCCAGCATGTCCTGCGCATCGACGACCCCACAGGCGCGATACCCGTGGCTCTGTTGGGTGGCCTGCTGGGCATACTGGCCGCCGGGATATTTGGCGATGGTCTCGCCGGCCAGGGCTGGAACGGGATCGGGGCTGACGCACACCTGGGTGTCACCGGCCAAGGTGTGACAGGGTTCTTCCCTGCCCCCGGTCTGGCGCCTGACTGGCCAGGCCAGATCAATGCCCAACTCGTCGGCCTGGCAGGGATTGCCCTGCTGACAGTTTTCCTCGCGGGTACCCTATTCCTCGTTTTGAAGGTGCTCCTGCTCCTGTGGTCAAGGGTTCCACCACCGGAGGAGGCGGACTAGCTTGCCAGCCAGTTCAGGCAACCCGGCTGGTTTAGCCAGTTCCCAGGAGTACGAACCCGCGGTCCGTGCCTCCTGGTGAGGTTTCGCATTGCTGGTCCTTGCCTTCCCCATTGCTCGCGACCGGTCCGTGACCGGTTGCACGGGCTTGAAACACCCAGAAACCACCTGGTCACGGAACAGGCTTGAGCAGGGAAAAGCAAAGATCTGTCTTGTGAAAGGTCACTAGGGTCTGGCGACCTCGACGGGCGGCAATCTACCATCTTCCCTGAGCGTTTCAAAGATCCAGCCCACACTCTGTTGGGTGTGGATACGCCAGATGGCCTGGGCGAGGATACGCGCCGAGGTCACGATCTCGATCCCATCCCCCGCCGACTCCCACGCGGTTGCGGTCGTGTCAGACAGGACAAGGCTTTTCAGAGAGGACTCCCGCAGCCGCTCCAGCGCCCCCGGCGTAAAGTCGGCATGCACGGCAGCCGCGTGTACCTCGGTTGCCCCTTGTTCCAGCAGGCGGTCCACAACCTGCAGCAGGGTTCCACCAGACTGGATCATGTCATCGTAGATGATGGCCGGCCGGCCGGTCACTTCACCCACCATATCAATGACTGTTGGCTCCCCCCTGGGTGTGCGCCGCTTGAAGGCGATGGCCAGCTCGTCACGGGCAATCACCTGCTCCAGACTGGCCTTGAGGTAGTCTCTGAACTCTGTGGCTCGGGCCACTCCACCGGCATCAGGCGACACAACCACCGAATCCTCCCAACCCAGCTTCTCTCGGAAACGGGAGCCCATGAGAAAGGCCATCTGCATGTGGTCTACAGGGATGTCAAAGAAACCCTCGATGGCTGGCGTATGCAGGTCGACGGTCAGGAAGCGGTCGGCGCCAGCAGTCGTGATCAGATTGGCGACCAACTTGGCCGTTATCGGCTCGTGGCCTCTCTTTTTCTTTTCCTGCTTGGCGTAAGCCATATAAGGCACCACCACCGTGATACGTCCGGCTGAGGCGCGGCGCGCCGCATCGATCATGACCAGCAGTTCCACGAGGTTGTCGTTGATAGACTGGTAGGTACAAAACTGGTCCCTGTCGGTGTGCGGAGCTGCAAGCGACAGACAGGGCCGCCGCAAGGAACTGCTGTGCGATTGGCAGATGGGTTGAATGATGAAAACATCCGTACCGCGCACCACACAGTCCAGATCCACGCGTACCTCGCCATCGTCAAAACGGTCTACTCGAGCGTCCTCTAGCGCCTGCCCCAACTCTACGGCAATCGTCTGGGCCAGGATCGGATTGGCGTTGCCGGCGATGAGCCTGAGCTCGCCAAATTGTCTCCTTTTGTCAGCCATCTCCTGTCTCCTCCGTTTGGCCCCGGGCAGCCAAGCTCAGGGCGAATTCGACTGCCCGAGCCGGCGTAGCGGCAGGGACCACCGCTTGCACGGACTGGCCTTGCTGGCGCAATTCCCAGGTGCCGAGCCCGATCACAGGCCGTTCCATCTTGAGCGCCAGACCTATCTCGGACAAAGTACCATAACCACCACTGACGGCAATGACAGCGTCGGCTGTGCGGACAACGATGGCATTGCGCGCCTCGCCCAAGCCGGTGACGATGGGTAGATCCACATACGGATTGGCTTCACGGCGGTGGGCACCAGGAAGAATACCCACTGTGGTCCCACCCTCGGCCTTGGCGCCCTGGCAGGCCGCTGCCATCACCCCGCCCCGGCCACCGCAGACCAAAACGGCCCCGTGACGGGCAATTTCTCGACCGACCTCCCTGGCCTGGGCTGCGACGTCTTTGTCACAGATCGCGGAACCAATCACCGCCACGAACATCCTTTATCCTCAACTCCCTGCCAGGGCCGCCTCAGCCAAGGTCGTGTATACCGAGCCGCCAGGCTGCAGATCGCTCCTGATGTAGGATACGCGCGTGACCGCCATCTCCCCGATGGTACCGATGGTAGCGTTGAACACGACCGCGCCAAGCTCGATGACCTCTGGCTTGGAGGCGTGACGCTGCACCCGGCCAAGCGTCAGGTGGGGGCGGAAGGGCCGCGTCTCGGTGGGAAAACCAAGGGGAGCTACCTGGGCCTCGACGGCATCGCGCAAACGGGTCAGGGCGCCCGCCGGATCCTGCAGTCCCAGCCATAGGACCCGCGGCCTCTGGGTGTTGGGAAAGCAGCCCAGGCCACTGGCCACGAAAGTGAAGGGGCTGACCTGGGCAGCAGCCCGCGCCAGGGCATCCTTGACAGCACCCACCTTTTCAGATGGCGTATCGCCGAGAAACTTGAGCGTGAGATGAATCGCGTCGGGCCGCACCCAGCGGACGCTGCGGGGCGCTACCTGCTGGCGCAAACCCTCCTGCACGCACTGGAGTCCGGCTTTCAGTTCTCGGTCCAGTTCGATAGCGATAAAGGTCCGCACCGTCGTCATCAGTTGACCTTTCTCTGCGCTCATCCGGGAATAGCCAGTGGTGCAGGACGAAATCCCTGTACCCTATTGCGTGTTTCGTGTTGCGTCCCTTGGCTACCGTTCCCCTAACTTGAGGACTCGCCAGGCATTGCCGCCCAGCATGCGCCGCAAGGTGGCGGTTGGCATACGCGCGGCCCGTATCCGCCGCAGGAAGCGTGTTGGCATGATCAAGGGGTAGTCTGTGGCAAAGAGCACCTTGCTGGGCGCCCACTTGGCCGCCAATGAAAAAACCTGATCATCGTACAAGTAGAGGGAAGCGGCCGTGTCATAATAGACGTTGCGCATCACCTCGCGGATTTCGGGCATCAGCTCGTAAAAGATTGCCCCCCCACCCCAGTGAGCGCACACCAGCATGGCGTCAGGAAAGAGGCGAGCAAAGCGGATCACCTCATCAGGGGTCACGGTGCCCTTGCCAGGGTAGAGATGCCCGGCGGATTCGCTGCAGTGGGTCAACAGGATCATATCATGGTCTATCGCGGCCTCAACGATGGGGGCCATGGCCTTCTCGTCATCCAACCGGTAGCCCTGACCATCGGGCATCAGTTCTCCAAGGCCACGGAGCCCGCCCCTGGCGCAGCGCTCAATCTCGCGCACGGACTCGGCGCCGGCAGCCGGATTGACAATGCCAAAGCCAATGAGACGCTCGGGGTAGCGGTCCACCGATTCCATGACATAGTCGTTGTCCCTGCGGCAAAGGTCCATATCCCGCCAGCCAAAGCCAAAGACAACAGCCTGGTCCACAGCAGCACGGTCCATGGCCACGATCAGATCCTCGGCCGAGCTAAGACGGGCTTTGGGGTCAGCATACAGATCCCGAAACCAGGCGTCGCGGATCAGGTACTCGTCCCGCCGGGCAATGATCTCTGGGGCCGTGATGTGGGTATGGAAATCTATGATCAACCAGGAGCCTCCATCCGCTGCACCTTGGATGGGCATTATAGCACAGGCAGGACGAAAAGCAAGTAGTGTAGTGTTTTCGGTGGAAATACCGTATCAGGCTCGCTTGTCATCGCGAGGCGGTGCATCGGCGGCCGGCAGCGTCCCCGCAACAACTGTCATTCCCGCGAAGGCGGGAATCCATCAACCTAGTCAAAGTGGATGCCCGCCTACGCAGGCATGACGCATGCACAATGGTTTGACCCCCTAGTGGCAGGGTTGAGGTGTCATTCCTCACTGAGTGGGGCCGGTGGTCCATGGACGAACTCGCAATGACAAGGCTTGGCGCCCGAGGCTGGCTCATCTGTGAGTTTCCACCGAAATGGAACCTCCATCAAGAGACGAAGAGAAGCTCCATCCCCAGGATGAATGGTGGGATAGAGGATTTCCCAATCAAGGTGTCAAAGTTCATCAGCAGGGCGAGTCCTTGTCGCCTTGCTGGGCCTGGCTGCCCAGGACGCGGGAGCGCTGGTAGGCGGCCCAGATGGCCCGCGACAGTACGGTTCGCAGGCCGCCTTTTTCCAGGTGGTAGAGGGCCTCGGCGGAGGTGCCGCCGGGCGAGGTGACCTGGTTACGCAGCGTGGCCAGATGCCTGGCCGACTTGCGGGCATACTCGACGCTGCCCCGCATCGTCTCCAGCACCAACCGCTCCGAAATGTGGCGCGAAAAGCCCAAGTGTACGCCGGCGTCCACCATGGCTTCCATGAGCAAAAAGACGTAGGCCGGCCCAGTGCCGCTGAGGGCCGTGGCCATGTCCAGGTAATCCTCGTCACCCACATAGACCTCTTCGCCCAGGGCCTGCAGGAGAGTCAGCGCCTGGCCCCTCTGGCCCTCGGTGGTGGCCTCGGTGGCGGCCCAGACCGAAATGCCCATGCCAATCTGGGCTGGCGTGTTGGGCATGACGCGGACCACGGCCGGCGTGTCCAGCATCCTGCGGATAGTGTCCATCCGCGCCCCGGCGACGATGGACAGTACCAGCGCATCGCCCCTGACGTGACCGGCAATTTCTTGCAGAACGTGGCACAGGACCTGGGGCTTTACCGAAAGGACGACCACATCGGCGCCAGTGGCGGCCTCGACGTTGTCCGTCGTCACGCGGACGGCATAGCGGTCGTAGAGCACCCGTCCCCTCTCGGCGCGGGGGCCGCTGGCCACAATCTGTTCCGGCGCGATCATGCCCTGGCGAAGCAGGCCCCGGATCATGGCCTCGCCCATGGCGCCGCTCCCTACAAAGCCAACCGTACTTTCGTTCAACATGATAGCTCGATCTCCATCTCCTGGATTGCCCGCGCGGCCTCGCCGGCCGCCAATGGGCGTGGATAGTTATACAGCGGGCCACCAGGCTGCTCATTGTAAAAGGGCCGGTTGCAGTCGGGACAGCCCGAAGTCTGGAAAGCTTCGCCCCCGGCGGGTGGGGATGCACCGAGGGAAACCAACGCTCCCCCGGCATCAAAGCCCATGTCCTCGATGCGGACCCGGTCATGGACGATGAGCCAGCGGGCGGCCTGCATGCGGCGGTAGGCGGCCATCAGCGGCGGCGGCCGGTCGACCAGATGGGTGCCGTGCACGGGTGTGAAGGCAAAGAGCCCGGCCGTCACTCCCAGGTCATGGGCCCACTGCACGCGCTCGACCATCTCGCGCTCGGTCTCGCCCAGGCCAACGATGAGATGCACAGCGGACCGGCCCGAATAAGCCCGCGCTGTATCCTCAATGAGGGCCAGGCTGCGAGCCCAACTTCCGCCCTTGACCTGGCGGAAAACGCGCTGGCAGGCGGCATCCAGGCCAAAGCCGATGT
>Ga0209013_10005521_pt1 | contig 10874 bp, 9 predicted proteins | sample Cruoilmetagenom2_FD_187291 | JGI IMG/M metagenome (GOLD analysis project Ga0209013, IMG submission 187291) | Oil polluted marine microbial communities from Coal Oil Point, Santa Barbara, California, USA - Sample 2 (SPAdes) (version 2) | ecosystem: Environmental > Aquatic > Marine > Oil seeps ...
CCCTCGGTTCCGGCCATTCATCCCACCAGCAAGCTAGCGGGTATTCTGGCATATGAAATAAAACAACTTGCCAGTATGGCATCGCGTCGACCAACACCCCGAGCTTCACCCCAATAATGGTAGAGATGAAACGGCTCTGGGCGCTGTCACAGCAGTTCGTATAAATCACAAGATATTCACAGCCGCTTCACAGGTTCTTCATATCGCTGTACTACACTTGTGCCATGTAACAGAAACATATAAACATACTCACATACATGAAAAGGAGAAAAATCATGGTGAAGAAAATAATTATCGGTATTTTAGTGATTACGGTTTTAGGTGCTACAGGTGCCGCACTCGCTTATCAAGGTTCATTACCTGCAGATCAGGTCGCTTCAGTGACGCCAGAACCGCTCGCCGGGGCAAACACGTCGATTGCAGGACAGCAATTTCAAGGAAACGTACAAACCCAATCGGACGCTCCGGTCGCGAGTGCTCAAGGCTCTCTCGGAGAAGAATGGCAGGCTGCCGGTACGATCCTTGGACTTGATGATAACGGTTTCGATCTAGCCCTCAAAAACGGGCAGACTGTCTATGTTGAGTTGGGGCCACCGACATATTGGCAGGCGCAAGGTGTGGATCTCTACCCTGGCCTAGCTGTATCAGTCATTGGCAGTATCATGGATGAGATGATCCATGCTTCCTACATCGAACTTGAAGACGGTCAGGTTTTAGAAATCCGCAGCGACACTGGCCAACCACTCTGGAGCGGGGGCGCATCAAATGATCGCGGGAATGGTCGACCTGATAACGCTGGGCAAGGTACGGGAGAAGCTATCCCGCAAGTACAAGCCCAAGTGGACGAGTGGATCACGCTGACCGGCACATTGATGTCCTTCCAGGGTGCCAATATGACACTTGCGACGCCAACGGGCGAGCTGGTTGCTATCCAAGCGGGCCAACCACGCTTTTTCGCCTCCCAAGGGATAACTCTTCAAGTAGGCGATGAACTCAGCGTACTCGGGTTCTATGAAGGCGAGAATTTCAATGCCGGTGAAGTCACACAGCTCGCGACGGGAATGACAGTCATGCTGCGTGATCCTAACGGCCGCCCTCTGTGGGCTGGCCCAGGGAATGGCAATGGCAAAGGCGGGTCCAATCATTAATCTGTGACAAGCTATCCTAGCTGATGTGAAAGGAGGGAGCAGTATGCTCCCTCCTTTCACTGACACAACCCTTGCCAAAGGAGATTATTATGACAGACATGCAACCACCGGTTACCAACAATACATCCATCATTGGTCGAGTGCGCCGCTCAATCCAGCGTGATCCAATATCTTCCGACAATGACCGCGATCGGATGCGGTTGGTGATGAACAGCCTCATCCTTCATATCCACCCATCTAAGGTATCGCGACCCGCATTGAAATTCAGCTACACCTTCGGTCTTGGCGGATTGCTGATACTGCTTTCCTTCATCCTGGCGGTAACAGGTATCCTGCTGATATTTGTGTATACACCCTCTCCAGATGCAGCTTATGAGAGCATGATCTCATTACGGACGGAGATTTACTTTGGGAATCTTGTCCGCAATCTACACCACTGGTCTGGGAACCTGATGGTCGTCGTCGGGGTGCTGCACATGTTACGTGTTTTCTATACGGCGGGATTTACACCACCGCGCGAGTTCAACTGGGTGATGGGAATGGTACTGCTTCTGCTGGTTGTTGCGGCCAATTTTACGGGGTACCTGCTGCCCTGGGACCAGTTGGCTTATTGGGCGGTGACGGTCGGGACAAGCCTGTTGGATTATGTCCCTGTCATCGGACCAGCCCTAACGCGCCTGCTTTTAGGTGGCCCTGAGGTTGGCGCGGCAACTCTCACAAACTTCTACGGATTGCATATCGCACTGATCCCCCTGGCCATTTTCAGTATCGTCACATTCCATATCTGGCGCGTCCGCAAAGACAAAATCACTGTACCACGGCAGTTGAATCAACCTGCAATCAAGGAAAAAGTAACCACTGTCCCACATTTAGTAAGCATCGAACTGGTTTTCGCTCTGGTGTGGCTGGCAATACTGTTCACATGGTCCGCCTTTGTCAATGCCCCCTTAGAGGAGGCTGCTAATCCAGCACACAGCCCCAATCCAGCCAAGGCAGCTTGGTACTTTATGGGCTTCCAAGAGCTGCTCTTGCATTTCCACCCCGTGTTTGGCGCCATAATCATTCCGGGCATGGCCTTGTTTGCGATGCTTCTCCTGCCGTACCTAGATAAGGATATGGATTCGGTTGGGGTATGGTTCCGTTCGCAGCGTGGCCGTGTCTTAACCGGGGTTAGTTTCTTACTGGGTATTCTGGGTACTGCAGCGTTCATTCTTTTGGATGAATATATCCTTGATTTCCCGGGTTGGCTGCCCTTTTTGCCGAGCTATATCAGCAACGGCTGGGTGCCGCTAGCCATATTACTGCTTTTTATCATCGGATTTTATGAATTACTGAAAGCTATCGGAAGTACAACTTGTGAAGCCAGACAATCTGTCTTTACTTTGCTGTTGGCGTCATTTGTCACACTGACATTTGTCGGAATCTTTCTGCGCGGCGAGGGGATGATCTTGCTGCTGCCTTGGAGTTAACTATGTCAGACGGAAAATTATCACGAAGAGGTTTTATTAATATTTTTTGGGGAGCTGCTGGAGCGCTGGCCCTAACAGAAGTATCCATTGCTAGCTTGCGTTTCCTCTCACCACGCCCAACCGACGGTGAATTCGGTGGGGTGTTCAATCTCGGAGATTACGCCCAATACCCTGCTGGCAGTGTTACTCCGGTTGAAGCTGGACGATTTTACTTGGTTCATCTGCAGGAGGGCGGTTTCATGGCGGTATATAGGCGCTGTACTCATCTGGGATGTGCAGTGCCCTACGACCAGGCAACAGGGCAGTTTGTTTGCCCATGTCATGGATCAGCATTCACCGACGATGGAGAAGTGCTTAATCAACCAGCTCCCCGACCACTGGATTTGTTCAAGTTGGAGATAAACGATGATGGTGAAGTAGTTGTGGATACGAGTGCACAAATTGAACGAGAAAAAAGCACCACCACAGATATCGTTTATGCTCCCGGAGAAAGCAATGTCTAATACACTGAAATGGATGGGCCTAGCGGCGACGATGGTGATCGTCATAATATTACCTGTATACGTATGGGCAGAATCATCAACGCAGGAAAGCTTGCTGGAAGATTATCACACCAGCGCGGTGGTAAATTCTACCGAGCTTTACGCCGAGAACTGTGCGGTGTGTCACGGTGCCGCTGGAGAAGGAATCGCGGACAATCCTCCGCTTAATAGCGAAGCGGTCAGTCTCATGTCAGAGAATGATCTGATGAAAGTGATCGCCCGTGGCCGGGATAATACCCAGATGGCCGCGTGGGCAATGGAAGAAGGCGGCATATTAAGCAATTCCCAGGTTGATGATTTTGCCATTTTCTTGCAGCAGGTAAATTGGGATTATGTCGAGCAGCGGGTGGCCGACCTGGGGCTAACCCCACCAGCACTGATCGAAATGGAACTGTCTGAGGATATGCTGTCCCAGGTTACTACGCTTCCGGATGGGGAGTACCTGAGCGAAGGTTTGGTTATTTATGCTGAATCTTGTGCTGCTTGTCATGGGTCCAACGGGGCAGGATCAGTAATCGCACCAGCGATTGATTCCAGCGACCTGCGAAATATGCCCCAGAGCGAAATGGTTCAGTTAGTGAGTAATGGAGTCCCGGGCACATTGATGGCTGGTTGGGATAATTCGCTAACTGCAGAGCAAATTGATGCTGTAGTCGATATGATCTATCGCTGGCCGGAGTTAATCCAGGCTGGTATCGATTTCCCTGAGGCAGAGATAATGGATATCCCCTCTACACCTGAAATGATCGCGGCTGGTGGCGAACTGTTTAATATCGCCTGTAAATCTTGCCATGGTGTTGAAGGCTACGGTACACCGATGGCGCCGGCTGTGAACAACCAGCTGTTCTTAAGTGAAACTCCCGATGCAGCCATCTACCAGATTATTGCAGGTGGGATCCCGGGGACACTTATGCCGGCATGGGGAAGCCGCTTGGATGATCAAAAGCTGCAATCCATCGTCGCGTACCTACGGAATTTCGAACCAACGGCCCCTGTGATCGTTCCACCGATAACTGAACACTGATAATTCAGCAGTACACAGCTGGCGGATTTGCAGGTAGATTGTCTCGGTGGGATCCTAATAACCGAAACAATGAGAAGGAGCTGATTACCTAAGAACAGCTCCTTCTTTTGCTTGGTGCGGGCGATATGCCATTCCCCAATCAATTAAATTCGCCATGCATGATGTCAGGTATAATTTCCCCAATCTGGTGGGAAGTTTGTTTTGCGGAGGCTATTCTGTGAACAGGTTCGAAAACGTATTCAGCGGGTCTTGGGTAATTCTTCTTCTGCGGGGAATCCTGGCCTTACTGCTAGGCATCTTTGCCCTTGTCAACCAGCGTGCATTATTACTTGTTTTCTATGTGTGGTTCGGGGCATACTTGATTGTAGAAGGGATCATGAAATTGGTTGATGGCTGGCTACAGCTCAGATCGGGCAGGCCATACTGGCATTCGCTTAGTACCGGATTGGTTAGTTTTTTCGCTGGGATTGCGATGTTCCTTTGGCCAGGTTTATCCGCAGTGGTCATTGTCGCCCTAATCGCCACCCAAGCCATCTACCAGGGAGTCAGTGATATCCGATTATCGTATAGAGCACGCAAGGACTTTGGGGCGCTGCGGTTCTGGTTGGTTACACTGGGTGGGTTCGTACAGGTCTTATTTGGAACCCTGATGGTCTTCCAACCATTATTAGGTGGTATGACATTGATCGCTGTCGTGGGCGCCTACGCGGTTGTTATTGGGGTGATATTGATTTTTAGAGCGATTGAAGAGCGTCGCGGTGGCGGTCCGACGCCATTTTCTCCAGCCTAACAATGCGGGCACAATATGGGGGGTTAAGGATGGGGGATGAGCATATCCATCACTTAATTGAAGGGATTTATTCCCGGGCGACTGGCAAGGTCTCAAGGGCCTCATCAAGCTGTTCAGGTCCAGCCTCGTTTTCGAGATTTGGGTCGCGCTGCAGGACTAATAAAGTGATATCGTCGAACTGAGCAGCACCGCTCACGAAGTCCTGTACCGCATTTAAGATCGCGCTTTGTACCCCCTGGGCCCCTGAACCCAGCGCTTGTTGGGATATTTCGATAAGCTGTTTTTCCTTGAAAAAATTCCCTTGGGGATCTTGTGCATCTGGGATCCCATCGGTGTACAGAATTAAGCTGTCTCCAGCTTCGATATGCACCGAAGCTTGGGTCCAAGAAGCGTCTTCGTCGATACCAAGCGGCATACCAGTCGCCATCAAGGCATTGATCGTGCCACCATCCTTATAGCTGAATAGGAAAGGTGGGTTGTGACCAGCGTTGCTGTAGTTGAAGGTGCCGCTTTCTACATCCAATATTCCGTAAAATGCCGTCACAAACAGGTTAGCCCGTGCATCTTGCAGAATACGCTCGTTCGCTGAGAAGAAAACGATATCGGGCTGGACATCATATTCTAAGGCATAGGTGCGGATTAAAGTACGGCTGAGAGCCATGTAGAGTGCCGCACCAACACCCTTATCTGCCACATCTGCGATGATGATCCCGATTTTATTATCTGATAGCTGGATAAAGTCGAAGAAATCTCCAGATGTCTCGCGTGCAGGCAGCAGAGTCACCGCCAGCTCCCAACCGTCTAAGCTGGGCATCTCATTAGGCAGGAAGCTCGCTTGGATCCGCCCAGCGAATTCCAGTTCCTGCAGAGTGGCCTGGTAATCCAGCGTGTCATCATAAATCGCGGATTGAAAGACCACGGATGCAATGTGATCGGTTAGCGAATGCACCCCAGGGAACAGGCTGGTCAAGGCTTTTCGGTCCCAGGGTTGGGCTAAGCTGCGCAGTTCAATATAGACACATCCGATGGGTTGGGAATTCTCAACATCCAAGATTGGTGCAGCTACGACCGGGTCGTGGATCTCATTTTCTATCCGCCAGGGCAGTATTTTCTGCGACACAAAAGCTTGGGCTTCTGGTTGTCTCCGAACCCATGTCCAGATGGGTTCAACATCAACGATCCATTCCTGCGGGTGTTTGTGGAGGATCTGATCAGGGGACAACCATACCAGTACTCGCCCGGAGGGGAACATTGCTGGCACGTGTTTTTCCAATAAACTCGGTAAGCTCGAGCCGTCGAGCGGTGCGTTGATGATATCGCGCCCGAGCTGTTCCAACTGCTGCAGCTGAAGCGATTGCTGGCGGCTGGATTCTCCGGCCCAGCTTAATTGACGTGCCAGGACAGCCACAAACAATAAACCGAACAGTAGAAACAAGCTGATGAGCAGTCCATTCTGAACGTAGAGACCCGCGACCAGGATCGCAAATGGGTTTGCCAGAATGGTCAGACCAAAAGCGCGCATGAAGAAGTTTATGATCGGTCGGATGGATGTATTCGGGACTACCTGGGGCTGAACCCAAATCGCGAAGGCAATATAGCCAGACCATATGAGCAGCACAAGCGCCATATTTGCCACCAAGGCTGTGAAGGCGATCGATATGGTCTCCAATGAAAGCCCAGCGATTGGGACTTGACCACCCATGTAATCATATAGATAAAAAGCTCCTAGATAGGCGATAGTTCCTGCAGTCAGCTCCATGATAAAAGAGCGGTACTGGTTCCAGCGCGCACCGATAGATCCCGCACGCCGCATTTCGATGATAAAACGTGCGCATACCCCGAGCAACGTCAGCCAAATCGCTGTTGGTCCTAATAAGAAAATCGACGTCCATTGGACCATGCTAGCCAGGGAGCCTTCTGCACTTGCATAACGATCGGCTCTGATAGTGATGATAAAAAAATACTTTACCCGGCTGAAAACCAGCTGCAGCAGGCCAAATAACAAGTACGCAGAGATGTTTTGGCTGATGGAGGTTAGATCCGATGATAAAACCAGCCAGATTAAACCGATCACTGCCAGCGGTGTCATCGCCAGGGCGATCACGACATCCCCCGCACCGGTCAGCTGCCTTTCATAGCTGCGCGACTCCAGATCAGGCCAAAACCGTTTTGCGATGGAGATTAGCGCCACATACATGCCGCTGATTATACCCGCTGCTGAATGTATCTTACTTATTGGGGAGCACAGAACTTATTATCCGAAAGAGCCATTGACGATCAAAGGTCTTAAGTAAGCTTTGGTCGAACGGTATGCTAAAATCGGGCAGGTTCGCTGTCGGAGGAAACGGAGCGAGTACAGCTCCTCAGTAGAGTACATCGTCTGTATTCACCATAGAGATAGAGAAAAACCAATTTATATGATTCGAAGGAGCGTAAAATGAAGAAAATCCGTTGGGGGATTCTAAGTACTGCGCGGTTCGGTATAAATACCTCTGTCCCAGCCATGCAGCAAGGCGAGTACTCGGTAGTTTCTGCGCTGGCCTCGCGTGATCTGGCGAGCGCTCAGTCTGCTGCTAAACGGCTAGCTATCCCTAAGGCTTACGGTTCATATGAAGAGTTGTTGGCAGATGCTGAAATTGATGCTATCTACAACCCTTTACCAAACCACCTGCATGTACCCTGGTCAATCAAAGCTCTCGAAGCTGGAAAACATGTCCTATGTGAGAAACCGATCGCCATGTCTGCGGCTGAAGCTCAAGAACTCCTAAATGTATCGAAGCGGTACCCCCATCTGAAAGCCATGGAGGCATTCATGTACAGACACCACCCCCAGTGGCAAACAGCATTACAGCTTGTCCGGGATGGTCAAATTGGTGATCTAGTGAATGTCCATTCATATTTTTCTTATCACAACACAGATCCAGACAATATCCGCAATCGAAAGGACATCGGCGGCGGCGCACTGATGGATATCGGTTGCTACTGCGTTTCACTGTCAAGATTTATATTCGCAGCCGAGCCTAAACGATTGGCTGCTCGGGCAGAATCGGACCCGACTTTTGGGACCGACCGGCTTACTTCAGCTGTCATGGAGTTTGATCGAGGATCGGCGACGTTTACTTGTGCAACCCAGTTGGCAGGTTATCAACGTGCGACAATCTATGGTACGCGCGGCTGGATTGAGATCGAGATACCCTTCAATGCCCCGAATGATCGACCGTGCAACATCTTGGTCAACCGTGATGGTAAAACTGAGCAGATCACTTTTAATATCGTCAACCAGTACACCCTGCAGGGGGATCTCTTCGCACGCGCTGTACTGGAAAATCAGCCAGTGTTTACACCGCTTGAGGATGCAGTTGCCAATATGCGAGTAATTGATGCCGTAATTATGAGTGCTAAGCGAGGGGAATGGGTTTCACTATAACGTGATACAGACTAATTAACGAAGACAGGGTTGGTAGAGCACCAACCCTGTCTTTGTGCGAGTTATGATAAATACTCAGCTGGTTCTTGGAAGAGCGGCGTGGTTTCGTCATTCAGCAAGATGATTAGGGCGTAAATACCCAGTGCGGTCCCAAGTGGGATGTTGAGCAGATTGAGCACCGATACGATAATCCCTAAGATGCGCGCCCATTCTTTGAATTTCAGTAAGCCAATACCAACGATCAGTCCGGGGATTGCGAGCAGCACAAGCATACCGCCACATACTACGGCTACAATCCCGGTGACAGCCATGGCGGTTTGATCTTGGGAGATCAATCCACCACCGAAAATCATAGTTGATAGGCAAGCTGCACCAAGTAAGTCTAGCGCGCTCATAATAATGTATAACCAGCCAACCACCTTGACGTGCGTATTCATTGCATTCTCCTTACATATTGTTGAATGTATCTTATAGTTCCAATCGGTTTTGCCAGAAATTCTCAAATTTAATTGAGCTTCCGATTCACTATAGTATACGTCAGTAGTGTAAAAAAGTTGCAGAATACATCGAGAATATGCTTCCCTTGTGGAATGCAGTGATTTAGGTTATATAATGCCTATGTTAAACGGAAACATATCACTGGCGCGCCTAACGCGATTTGCTGCTGTATTCTTATTGTGGGGGATCATATTCACTCTAGCATACTCACAATCACCGCTGTATACCTCCAATCAGAACCAGTACTTTCTCCACGGGCTGGCGCAAGCAGGGGTTGGCCAGCTTTCCAGCGACTGGTTGGCAAATACGCTCGATCCTACACCGGTCTTTTCGGTTTTTGTTACCTGGATATACTCGGCACTGCCCTACTCGCCGATCTTTTACATTGTTTACGGGCTGCTACTAGCAATTTACTTGTTCAGTCTGCAGGGGATTATCGCCATAATATACCGCTGGTCAGAGGCAGATATTCGCCGGATAATCTTTACAGCAGCCTTGCTGGTCATCCATTCAGCGGCATGGCGTTTTGGTCTCTCACGGATATTAAGCCCGGAATGGTCGTATGTAATGGAGGACGGATTCGCAGGTCAACGTATGCTCGGTACTGTGCTGCAGCCCAGCGCTTTTGGGGTTACCCTGCTGCTTTCTATATATCTGTATTTGCGGGATAAAGCGTACCTGGCTGTCCTTGCTGCGGTTTTCGCCGCGACGGTTCACCCGACTTACTTACTTGGCGCATGTGTGCTCACCGGCAGCTACATGCTGGATAGCTACCTCCGTGAACGCAGACTGTTAAATTCATTATCTTTAGGCTTGGTTGGACTGCTGTGCGTATCTCCAGTTCTATATAGTTCACTGAATGTCTTCCTGGCGGGTGATGCGAATGCTGCAGTTCAGGCGCGCCAAATATTGGTGAACTTCCGCATCCCCCATCATGCCGTTGTATCGGAATGGTTGAATCCTGTCGCTTTGACGAAAATTCTGCTGATCCTAATAGCGTTATTTATTGCTAGGCGCACAAGACTCTTCTTGATCGTAGCCATTTCAAATCTTGTGCTGCTGGCCTTGACTCTCTTCCAGGTGGCAACTAGCAGCACTGTACTCGCACTCCTCTTCCCCTGGCGATTATCCATATATATCCTGCCCTTATCTACCGCTGTACTCTTGGGCTGGTTAACGGAGAAACTGATTGCTGCCCGTTATTTTCAACGTAAGCGCAGTCAGAAAATTCTTGTGGGCGCTAGTTATGGCCTCATTGCGATAGTGGTTGTTATCGGGGTCGTTCGCTTTACTCTGGACTTGGGAAGGAAATCCAGCATTCCAGAATTCGAGATGCAGGCTTATATTGCTCAAAATCTTCAGCCTGGGGAGACCTATCTGACACCGATCAAGATGCAGGATTTCCGTTTAGCGACCGGAGCCCCAGTCTATGTAGATTTCAAATCCATACCTTACCGGGCCGATGAGGTAATTGAGTGGTATCGCCGTATCCAACTCGCTGATCGCTTCTATCAATCCACAGATTGTGGTGTCATGGAATCCATCCTTGAGGAAGAAGTAGTGAGCCATGTTGTCTCCAGCCGCTCACTGGCATGCCCATCTCTGGATGTAATTTACCAGGACGATAACTACTTGGTCTACCGCGCGGATCGCTGATCAGGTCAGTTTTCGGTGTTAATTAATGCGACTACTAGGTTCATTTTCGACACGAATCTTAACCAAGTATAGAGTTGGTATCTTACCGCGATCTTCTGATAGATCAAACACACGGAAAATTTTTTTAGATCGCTGCAACCTTCTACAAGGTTTTACGTATAACAATGTAGAAAGGAGCAATAATTATGACTGCCGTTTATCGAAAACTTTATCGATCTCGCCAAGACCGTAAGCTGGCAGGTGTTTGTGGAGGTTTGGGTGTATATTGGGGTATCGACCCGACACTCGTTCGTTTAGCTTTTGTGTTGGGAGCACTATTA
>Ga0209013_10005522_pt1 | contig 10874 bp, 10 predicted proteins | sample Cruoilmetagenom2_FD_187291 | JGI IMG/M metagenome (GOLD analysis project Ga0209013, IMG submission 187291) | Oil polluted marine microbial communities from Coal Oil Point, Santa Barbara, California, USA - Sample 2 (SPAdes) (version 2) | ecosystem: Environmental > Aquatic > Marine > Oil seeps ...
TCAGAAAATGAGTAATAAATACCATTGTCGTAATATGCAACATGCAAATTCCCACTGTCGTCTTCAACAATTAGTCTTGCGTTATTTCTTTCCGTTGCGGAAGATTGTGTGCTTTCCCCGATAGAATTTTGAGCATTAACAAATCCTGTGCTTATTATTATTATTAAAGCAATTAATATTTTTTTCATGAATAGTTACATTAAGTTTATTTTACAATAACTTTATTTGTTAATACCTGATTATCAGTTTGAATATTTACGAAATAAACACCTTTTTCATATTGCGACAGATTAATTTCTATTGATGGTTGTTTATTGCCTGCCCGTACGTAATGAAATGAAGGCGTGTCAATTGATAATTGCTCAATAATTTGTCCGTTAATATTTGTGATTTCAATTGATTGAATCTGCAGGTTCTCAGATAAATTATTTTTTGGCTGAATAGTAAAAATACCTGTTGTGGGATTTGGGTAACAATAAAGTGAAGAGCCGGTTTGATTTGTTTCATTTACATCGACACCTTGTTCCGGGTCAATTTTTACCAAATAATAATTATATTCCCCTTGTTCGTAAATATATGTATCCCCGGCAAGGATATAACCACCGTCAGTAGTTTGCACAACTGATCTTGCCCTGTTTAAATTATCGTCTCCAATTGTTTTGGTCCATAAAGTATCTCCGGCATTATCAATTTTTAACAGCCACATATCGTAATTCCCGGCGCCGAAAGAATCGGTAAAACCTGCAACAACAAAGTTATTGTCTGATGTTTGCTGAATTGCAAAACTACGGTCATCTTCCGGCCCGCCATGAGTTTGACTCCAAATTTCATTGCCGAGGTTATCGGTTTTTACCAGCCACACATCATAATCCCCTTCACCATAAGATTTTGTGTAGCCTGCTACTACGTATTCTTCACCTGATTGAACAACTGAATATCCATGCTCGGGTTCAGTATCACCAAAAGTATTATCCCATTCTAAATTCCCGTTTCCATCGGTTTTAATCAACCACATATCACTACTTCCTGCACCATAAGAATATGTGTATCCGGTAATTATATAACCGCCATCGGTAGTTTGTTTTACACAATGCCCCACATCGTAACTATCGCCTCCAAAAGTTTTTGTCCAAAGGGTATTTCCCAGGCTATCAGTTTTTATTAAATAAATATCCCAAATGCTGTAAATACCAGGATCTTTGCACCCTGTAATTATATAACCGCCGTCAGTGGTTTGTTCAACGTAATAACCCCAATCCCAACTTGTTCCTCCAAATGTTTTTGTCCATAATTCATTTCCTTCACTATCAATTTTTATTAGCCAGATATCGAACCCGCCAGCACCGTATGATGCTGTTGTACCTGCAATTATATAGCCTCCATCGGTGGTTAGCTGAATAGATTGCCCCCTGTCTTCAGATATGCCGCCATAGGTTTTCGACCATTCGGTAACACCGTTTTCATCGGTTTTTATTACTCCGACATCAAAAGAACCGGCGCCTGCTGATTCTGTATCTCCTACCATAATATAACCGCCGTCGGTTGTTTGTTGAACTTGCCAGGCCCAATCATAAAGACCTCCTGAATACATTTGTGTCCAGGTAGTGTCAGGAGCAGATTGTGCTGATAATATTCCTGAAAAGAATACTAATGAAATAATAAGCAATGTTGTATATAAATTTTTCATTTTAATAAAATTTTGAATTAAAAAATAGAATGTTTTAATCTATCTCGTAATACATGGCGTATTAGAAAGTGGAATTGTGTACAGAAATTACTTATTTATATCACCAAAATTCCGGGACAATATGAAATATAGCAATATCCTGGTAATTTTTAGAGGTAGGAATATTTGAATATAAAAAGACATTTGTTTTTTATCATGGGCAAAATTACGTTTATTTTTCGAATCCCGCTTCAAATATTATGGATTAATAGATTACTTTTCCGACATGCAGATATCTATAACTAACAGTGGACTTGTGTATTTATTTTTTCTTCATCGTGCAAAATGATTTGTTGTATATCGTTGTAGTTTCCCTAGTAAAGATCATGAGATAATGAAACTTTTGCTATAAAAAGTATCATCGGTAAAGAATGAATAAATAGCAAAAGGGTTTTAGCTTTTTTAAGTTAAGATATAACGTATTTGCTGCGATTTATTTAAAAATTACAATTAAATTAGCATCGGAATAAGAACATCTAAATAGTATGATTTCACCACTGTTCAGTCATTTATTAATTCCCTTTTTAATAGCCATGTTTTTGGCAGTTAACATGGGCGGTAGTGGAACTGCCCCGGCATTTTCTGCCGCTTACGGATCAAATATTATCCGAAAAGGCCTGATCCCCGGATTGTTTGGCATTATGGTTTTCCTCGGGGCTATTGTTGCAGGAAAGGGAACAGCAACCACCGTTGGTAAAGGATTGTTAGAGCCGGAAATGATGAGTTTTACAGTTGTTTCAATTATTCTTTTTTCGGTAGCAATTGCCCTGCTAATTGCCAATTTATTTGGAATTCCACAGTCAACAAGCCAGGCAACGGTTTTATCGGTTACAGCAGCAGCCATTTATTTCCGTGCATTAAATTCTGAAAAACTATTGTTTGAGATAATCCCTACCTGGTTTATTTTACCAATTATTGCTTTTTTTCTAAGCTTATTTATTGGGAAATATATTTACAAACCAATTAGAAGAAGAGGATATACCTTTTCTAAAAAGGTTAATGAAAGCCCTATTCTCAAGTATTTAATTATAACTATGTCACTTTATGTTGCCTTTTCAATCGGGGCAAACAATGTGGCCAATGCCGCAGGGCCAATTGCTTCCATGACAATAAATGAATTAAACATTGCGAATATTGATAAAAATTTCATCTTAATAATGATTTTGGCAACATTGATCGTAGCACCGAGCTTTGGGATTGGCAGCTCATTATTTGGACATAAGATTGTTAAAAAAACAGGCAAGGAAATCGTATTATTCGGGAAAGTTGAGGCGGTTATTATTGCATTTTTATCGGCAAGCCTGTTGTTGTTCGCTTCATTAACTAAAGGAATTCCAACCTCACTGGTACAATTGAACGTTGCTGCTATTCTGGGAATTGGTGTTGCTAAACTGGGTTTTAAAAATATTTTCAAAAAAACCGAAGTAAATAAATTCTTTGTCATGTGGATAATAGCACCAATTATCGCATTTGGCTTATCCTTGATGTTGATATATTTTGCAGATCAATTGGAATTATTATAAAACATTCATAATGAAAAAGCTATTTATTTTATTCTCAGTATTGCTTGTGAGCACATTCGCATCTGCTTATGAGTGGGACAGCATTGGGCCTTCCGATATACAGGTTAATAATTTTAATACTGTTTTTTACAATAGATCACTTGAAATCCTGTGTACTTCAGATGGATTTTTAATTAATGAAGGAGATAACTGGATAGAATACACTTATGGAGCGTTGCCTGCCTGGAACGCTGTCGGCCTTGACCCAAATAATATTTTAGTATTGCTTGGAGATGGAAGCTGGTCGGATGGTGTGTATAAATTCAATTTAACAACACATCAGTTTGATGTTGCTGAATTTATCCCTTTTCCTAATTTTCTTCATTACTGCGAGTTTAATAGCACTTATTATGCCGGTGGTGAATATGGTATGTGGAAATCAACTGATGGCTTAAGTTTTACATCAATTGATTATTTCGACATGAAAGATTGTGTTGCTTTTGCTTATTTCGAAAATCATTTTGTTGTTTCTGCAGACGGTAATATATACTGCTCCCCTGATAGTGGCGAAACATGGGTTCAGTCTCCAATAGGTTCACCGCCTATTTGTGATATGTCATTCCGTGATGATGGAACATTATTTGGTATTTTTCCGGATGATTCTTATTCGTCTGGTTTATGGAGTTCAATCGACTTTGGAGAAAACTGGGATGTGGAGTTTTGGGATGTGTTTATGAGTTCTGTTGGGATAGATGCTGATGGTAATATTTTTGTGGGTTGGGAAAGTGAAGGTGTTGCTCAATGGAACCCCATATCTCAGGAATTGGAATCTTTCAATGATGGCTTAGCTGATTTACACATCAATAAAATCACCACACATTCTGAAATTGACTGCATCAATATTGTTGCCTGTACTGATAGTGGAGCCTACTTGCTTACAAATTATCCTGTTGGGCTTGAAGAAGACAAGCGGGAGTATCAGTATTACAGTTTAAGTAATTACCCAAATCCATTTGATTTTAACACAACTATTTTTTTCTCGGTTGACGAAACCTGCTCAACAACCTTAAGTGTATGTGATGTGTGTGGCAATAAGGTAGAAACACTTTTCAGCGGTAGAGTAGAAGCAGGACGGGAATATAAATTTGTGTTCAATGGAGCTGCCCTTTCTGAAGGCATCTATTATTGTCAACTGCAAAATGGAGCAAAAATAAATGCAGTTAGGAAGATGATGTTGGTAAAATAACTGAATAAACTCTTTCGTTAATTTTCGTAACTTGCTTGATTATTCTAAATGTTTTATCTGTGGGCAATATCAATCACCGGAAACTGGCCGAGATCTTTACGGATACATTGCATCATAAAACTATTGCGGAGATTGTTCGTTCCCATTCGATAAACAAACTGGATGTTAGAGGTGTTGCCCTGAATGGATTACAATTACAAAACAGCAAAGTTATACTGGACATTGGTTGTGCATTCGGTTTTTTTACTCGTGCACTTAAGGGCAGGTTAAATACTGGCTCCAACATACTGGGTATTGATCTTTGTACGAAATACAAAACTTCATATCTTGAGTCGTGTAAAATAGCCGGTTTACAGGGTGAATTTTCCGGATTAGATGAAAAAACGATGAATACAATAGCTACAAATTCTGTTGACCTGGTAATTTGCAGCTATGCGTTGTACTTTTTTCCTGCAATAATTCCAGAGATTTCCCGGCTACTAAAACCTTCCGGGCTGTTTATCATAATCACTCATTCTGAAAACCACCTTAAAGAAATTATTGCCTTTCTCAGGGAAACCTTTGATATTCTGGGAATTCAAAAACCCGACTCATTTCCCTGTCAGGATTTGATAGACAATTTTAGCAACAGCAATGGATACCGATTACTGTCGCCATGGTTTGGCCGGGTGGAAGAAAAAGAATACCACAACTCATTGCGTTTTGACAGCAACGACTTTGAGGATCTGGAAAAATATTTCAGGTTTAAACAACCTTATTATATTCCTGATTACCTTGATAACAAAGACATGGTACTTAACAAAATAATCAGTAGTTTGCGTGAACATCTTCGATCAGTGAGCCCGTTTAATATTACCAAAGACGACACAATATTTATTTGTAAAGAACCTTTATCCTCCAAATAAATGCCAAAGAAAAAACGAAAATATTGTCCATATTGTAGTGCCGTCATTATTACCAAGAAAGAGGGAGATGTGCTTCGTGAATATTGTCCGGTTTGCAAAGTTTTCTTTTATGATAATCCTTTACCTGTTGTCTCCTGCATTTTGATGAAAGAAAGAGAAGTGTTGTTGGTAAAACGAGGTAATCCCCCTTATAAAGGAAAGTGGTGCCTGCCATCTGGTTTTGCCGAGACCGGCGAAAGCATACAGGCTGCTGCCCTGCGCGAACTTGAGGAGGAAACAGGCCTTCAAGGCAAGATTACCGGCCTGGTGGATGCAGGTTCAACTAAAAATTCTTTTTATGGTGATTTGATTTTTCACACTTTTGAGGTGGAACCAACCGGCGGAATACTTAAAGCCGGCGATGATGCTGTTGCCGTTAAATATTTTCCAATTCACAAAACTCCTGTGCTTGCGTTCAAATCCAACACGGAAGCCATCAACACTTTTATTAAGGCTAAATCCGAATTCTGGGCTATTATTGATTCTTTTTCCCTTTCTGTTTCTTCGAGGGATATCATAGAACATCAACCTAATTTTCTCTCTGATATTTTGGTTGAGGTGATTGAAAAGAATGCTGAACTTATATCCGATCATTGGGTAAAAGATGTCATTTTTAATAAAACTACCCCTTCATATAATTTGTTGTCGCCTGAAGAACTTTCCCGACGTTTTAACGATGATGCAAGGCAATACATTAAATGGCTTACCGGTAACTATAATTACAAAAAAATGAAAACACACTACCGTACTTTAGGTACCGTAAGAAAAAAAGAGGGCTATACATTAAGCGAATTGATAAGTGCTTTAAGTCTTATCAGGAAATACATCTGGGAATTTGCGCTTTCGCAGGGAATGTGGAATAAGGCAATCGATATTTACCGAACCCTTGAATTGGAACGCCGGATGATGCTTTTTTTCGATAAAGCTTCTTATAATGTTTGCAGGGGATATGAGAAATAATCTTAGCAGTTCTCTCTACTCAAAAGCCATTCAATTTTAATTCTGGATATTTATAACCCTGTCATACACCTTTCCATTCGGTATTATCCGAACGTAAATCAATAAAAACATTGAGTAATCTCAAATTTCCCCTTAAGGACTTAACAATTACTATTGAACAAATCATGATCATTGCTAAGTAACTTTGTTCAGATTTTATTATAAACGGTAATTAAAATAAGGAGGTGTATTATGGCTTTAATAATCACTGATGAATGTATTTCTTGTGCTGCCTGCGTTGAAGAGTGTCCAAATGATGCAATTTCTGAAGGGGATCTTATTTATGAAATTAACCCCGATATCTGCACCGAATGCGTGGGCTTTTATGATGAACCCCAATGTGTAAATGTTTGCCCTGTTGATTCGATTATCCCCGATCCTGATCATGTAGAATCAAGGGAACAATTAATGGAAAAGAAAATAAGGATACACGGTGGATAGTATTAATTGCATTTTGAAGTATGTAAGAAATCCGGTTTTTTAACTGTAAGTTGCAATACTTAATATAATTGGCGTTAGAGCGGGGGCAAAGCTTTTTGGTGAATTTTTTATCTGAGATATTGAATCAATAACAACCTAAATGATAGAAAACTTAGTGAAAAACTTAAAAAAAATATTCAAATGTTGAGTAGAGGTTTTATGAATTAATTATTAAGAGATTACCCAACATTATAAAAAACAATACAACGAGACTTTAAAATGAAAAAATTAATTGTAATTCTATTGGTTTTAATATCAACAAACTCTTTTGCACAAGAAAAATTGGGATTATTGATAATTGCACATGGTTCCCCTGCAACGCAATGGAATCAACCTGTTCTTGATATAGAAAATCAGGTTAAAGAATTGCTGAGAATAAAAAATGTTACAGACTTTGATGAAGTACGAATTGCATTAATGGAATTTGCTGAACCATCAATTGCTACTGTTGTAAAAGACATGGAAAATAAGGGTATTACAAAAATATTTGCATTGCCATTATTTATTGCATCTTCCAGACATTCGCTTTATGATATACCTACAATACTTGGTTTGTATTACGATGAAAAAATGGTAAGCGAACTTGAAGAAGAAGAAATAAAAACTGTTGAAACAAATATTAAGATAACAATTGGGCCATCATTAAATTTTAAAAATGTAATAAAAGATATTCTATTAGATAAGGTTAAACAAATATCTAAAAATCCACAAGAAGAAGCCTTGGTAATAATTGCACATGGCGATGAGGACTTTATTAAAATATGGGAAGAACTTGTTGATGAAACAGGTAGTTTTATTCTTGGACAAACAGGTATTGAGTATTTTGATAAAGCCTTTGTCGAAGTTGGTCAATCATTTGCTGTTAATGGTGTTAAGCCAATTCTTAAAGCAAGCGAAGAAAAAAATAAAGTAATTGTTATAGGCATGTATTTATCAATGGGAGTAAAAAATATGGCGTATACTTCAGGTTATTTAATGATGGGCCGTACAATGGAAACAAATAAAATGTTTGAAGGGAAAAACATATACTTTGCAGAAGATGGTTTGTTACCTGATAAAAGGCTTGCAGAATGGATTGTTAATAGAAGTATTCATTGGTTAAATAAATAACTCTACATCATAAATAACAATACACATTGACAGATGAAATTACGTTGGGTGACAATTAAAAAATAGGCGAAACAGCAGTAAATTCAAGGGCTGTAACCAGCTTCAACTTTCGTGTGGTTTGAAAGTGATGAAGTCAAAGTAGACCTGATCTCAATCGAAACCCATGGAAGGAGAGGACATACGCATCTTATAAATGGAAGTCGTTGGGCAGAGGACAGTGTAAAAAAGATATATTATGATTACCGAAGATAAAAAGAAACAAATTGAAATTGAAAACAAAAAAATTGCCGATAATATTCACAACACTAAACACCGCATTGTAGTATTTAGTGGCAAAGGAGGTGTAGGCAAAACAACGGTGAGTGTGAATCTTGCTTATGGTTTGCATCTTCATGGTAATAAAACCGGAATTCTTGATGCTGACATAACAGGACCTGATGTTCCTAAAATGACGGGCATTCAAGGTGAATTACACACCGATGGAAACAAAATTATCCCGCAGGAAAACCATGGGGTCAAAATTGTTTCTATGGCTAATGTACTGCCGCCCGATCAGGCGGTTATTTGGCGCGGACCATTGCGTTCGAAAATGCTGAATCAGTTCTTAGGCGATGTCGAATGGGGTAACCTGGATTATCTTATAGCAGATTTGCCCCCAGGTACCGGTGACGAGATACTTACTATGTCGCAAAATATGGAACCAGATATGGCCATCATCGTTACCACACCTCAGGAGCTATCATTAATAGATTCTGCCAGGGCTATCAGTATGGCAAAAAAAATGAATATTACTGAAATTGCTCTCATCGAAAATATGTCCGGGTTAATTTGCCCCAAGTGTGGTCACAAGATTGAATTGTTTGGTGTCGGTGGTGGTAAAAAACAGGCTGAAGATTTGGGTATTACTTTTCTCGGTGCAATCCCAATTAATCTTGAAGCGCGAAAACTTGCAGACAAAGGGAAACCTATCATTATGGAAAACGAAGAAGCTGATATATCCGTCACGATTTTTCACATTGTAAAGGAAATCGAAAATATGTTCCATGAAAATCAAAATTCTTTATGATAATACCGCATTCTTACCAGGTCTTAAACCTGATTGGGGATTTTCCTGTCTTGTAGAAACTCATAACAGAACAATCCTTTTTGATACCGGTTCGAACGGTTCTATACTTCTTGAAAATATGAAAAAACTTGATATAGATCCGTTGTCAATTGATGAAGTGTTTATTTCTCATGCACATTTTGACCATGTTGGCGGTCTTTCAGCTTTTCTTAATGAGAATAATAATGTGACAATTTATGTTCCGATTTCGCTAAGAGGGATTCGTAATGTAAAGGAAATAATCTATGTGGATGAACCCAAAGAGCTTCATGAAAATATTTTTTCTACCGGTGAACTTGACCATATAGAACAATCAATGGCAGTAAAAACAGACAAAGGATTGGTCATGATTGTAGGGTGTTCTCACCCTAAAATGGAAAATATTCTTAAAGTTGCCTCACAATTCGGGAAGATTTATGCAATTATTGGCGGTTTACATAGCTTCAATACATTTGAGTTGTTTAAAGACCTTGGAGTGATCTGCCCTACTCATTGTACCCAGCACATAGCAGAGATTAAATCTCTATATCCTGAGAAATATAACGAAGGTGGTGTAGGGAAAACCATAGAAATATAAATATTATGAAAATCAAAAATAAATTATGGAAAAGATTATAGACATTTGATTTATTCAACTATAACATTACATCATTGAAATAATGTGGAATTAGCAATTAAAAACTCAGATTCATAATAATGAACAAAAAAGAGTGATTTTATTATTGTTCCATGTGCCCTTAATAGACAATAATGAATTATATAAAAAATGTATTATTTGGTATTATCATAATGATGATTACAAGTGGTTGTAATCAAACCACAACAAAAGAAGAATCACCAACTGAAGAACAACTGACGTCTATGTATATGAGAGATATTGGACATTTCATTGATACAACATATACAGATTCAACTGACCTGAGTTCAATTGTTGATTTTAAGTATTTGGATATGAACAAAAAGATTAATGATTGCAGTCTGGAAAAGTCAACTGAGCTGTATTCCAAAATAATACATTCCGATTCGTGCACTGAGTTTCCAATTTTTGAAGTCAAAAACTCAAACATTTCTGTACTGGTAATAGGCAAAAAAAGCCAATGGGCTACTATTTGGGCTATGTACTTAGTTGATAGAAATTCTAAGACAATTAAAAAAGTTGAAATTTATTATAAAGCGGAAGTGCCTGGTTTAGGAGTTGGAATTTCAAGTACTGAATTTGAAAATCAATTCATTAATCTTCCAATCCAAGTAAATGGTCATTCTTTCGGGTTAAAACAAGATGAAAAGATTATCATTCAAGGTGAAAGTGTTATTGACGGAATAAGCGGAGCTACATTATCAAGTAAAACCATCATTGAAGTATCAAATAACTTAGAATTATTTAAAGAATACTTACACTAAAATATATTTAATGAAAATCAGTAATGTAAATGAAATGAGGAATTTAGATCGTCAGGCCATTGAAGAATATGGAATTGCCCAGGAACTTCTTATGGAAAATGCCGGTCAGGCTGCTTATTTCACCATTTTAAAAGAGTTTGGAATAAAAAATAAAAATTTCGTGACTTTTTGTGGCGCAGGCCATAATGGTGGTGACGGATTAGTGGTAACAAGAAAAATTTATTCCAATGGCGGAAAAGTAACAGTTTTTATTCTGGGAGATCGTTCTAAATTTGAGGGCGCTGCAAAGCAAAATTTCGATATCGTCAATAAATTGCAAATTAATGTAATTGACCTGCAAGATGTTTCATTAGCATTAGAA
>Ga0209013_10005523_pt1 | contig 10872 bp, 9 predicted proteins | sample Cruoilmetagenom2_FD_187291 | JGI IMG/M metagenome (GOLD analysis project Ga0209013, IMG submission 187291) | Oil polluted marine microbial communities from Coal Oil Point, Santa Barbara, California, USA - Sample 2 (SPAdes) (version 2) | ecosystem: Environmental > Aquatic > Marine > Oil seeps ...
AAGGTCGGTTCCAGGTATTGGCCCAGCAGATCGTCAATCAATTTCCCGCGGGATGCTTTGGGGTTAAATTCTATAGCCAGGGACTTCATGGCCTTGGCCAGCTCCACCCCGGTTTTATGATCGTTGATATCGATGCCTGTTTTCTCCAGGATCCCCTGGCTCAATTCGACCCGCTGCCAGGGTTTGGCAAGATCGATCTCATGATCCTTATAAACAAATGTTTTTGTTCCCAGGACTTCCTGGACGACAAAAGCCAGCATCTCTTCAGTGAGATCCATCACTGCCCGGTAATCAGCATAAGCCCAGTAAAACTCCATTTGAGTAAATTCAGGATTATGTTTGAACGATACTCCCTCATTTCGGAAGTCCCGCCCAATTTCATAAATTTTGTCAAATCCACCCACCAGGAGCCGTTTCAGATACAGCTCAAATGAGATCCGCAGGAATAACTCCTGTTTCAATTGATTGTGATGAGTGGTGAAAGGCTGAGCTGCAGCTCCACCATAAATGGGCTGCAATATTGGTGTTTCAACCTCCAGAAATCCCTTTGAATCCATAAAATGCTGGATTGCCCTGATTGTTTTTGTTCTCAAACGAAAAACCTCGCGCACATCCGGATTCACTGCTAGATCCGCATAACGCTGACGATAGCGGGTTTCTGGATCGGTAAGAGTGGCATGGGACACAATCTCCCCATCTACTTCCTGATCCTTGGCTGCTGGCAGTGGGGTGATGGCTTTGGCAGCCATCTTGAATTCAGATACCCATAAAGATAATTCTCCAGTCCGGGTGCGGAACACTTTACCGGTGGCCTGAATGAAATCCCCCAGATCAAAATGATCTTTGAAGAAAGCCAACTGCTCTTCCCCAATATCATTGGCACGGAAAAAAAGCTGGATCCTGCCGGTTCCATCCTCAATATGGGCAAAAGTTACCTTGCCCATTGGCCGAACCGACCGGATTCTACCAACCAGAACAGCCTGTATTTCAACCTCTTCTGATTCACCCTCACCAGCCAGGAATAAATCGATCGCTTCCTGAATAGAATGGGTCCTGTCTACCCGCCTGGGATAGGGATCTATACCCAATTCCTTAAGTTTGGCAATTTTCTCCAGGCGTACTTTTTCCAGGTTTGTATAATCTGCCATAATATCTTCCTTGTGATTAAAAAAACCCCGTGCCTTGGTTCAGGACACGGGGGAGAATTCAAAATAAAACGATTCAGCTAATTTTGAGGATTTTCACCGTGAAAATCCCACCCGGTGCCGGAACATCCATCTTATCCCCTTTGGCATGCCCCATCAGAGCGTTCCCCAGAGGGGATTCGTATGAAATTTTTCCTTCTACAGGATCAGATTCAGCACGACCAACAACAATATAGGTCTCTTTTTCCTTCTCTTCTGTTTCGATGGTTACCTTAGTACCGATCTGAATTACATCAGTCTTTGGAAGTTCATCAACAATCTCAGCCTGGGCCAGAATGCTTTTAAGATAAGCAATACGGCCTTCAACAAAAGCCTGGGCATTTTTGGCTGCTTCAACCTCAACATCCGCATCCACGCCCAAAGGACTTCCGTCCAGGGCTTCCCGTAATCGTTCAGCCACTTCCTGCCTGCGTTCTGACTGCAAATATTCCAGCTCAGCCTTTAGTTTATCATACCCTTCCTGGGTCAAATAGGATGCTGCCATAATTCGTACACTCACTTCTTAGGATAGATATTCTTAATATAAAAAGAGCTTTTATTAGAGTTTTCTCGCCCTAAAAAGCCCTACCCTCTGAAAAGTGCGCTAATTCTATCATAGGTAATCACCAACTGCAAGGTGATAATAATGCTTAAATTATTAGTGGTTTTCGACTGCCCTCCAAAGCCCAAATCTACCTAAAAATGTGGAGAAATCCCTGATCTGCATCCCAAGATCCTCATCATTTGCCCAAAAGGTGCTGACCTGAGAACGGTAGGCCTGGGCAGCCAAAATCCACTTATCCAATCCAGCTTCAGAAACAGGAAATTCTTCGAACTGCCATTCTTTAGAACGGTCCATGAATTCGAGGATTTCTTTACCATCAACTTCCCTTGCGTAAGGGTAGTCTGCATAGAAGGTCAACGGGATTCCCAATCGATTGGCAGCCTTGCGGGTCAGTTCATGATCTACATGATTGCCAATTCCCAGCGGAGCAACTACCCAGGCATCTTCCGGAAGCTCCTCCCGAAGTTGTCCAGACAACCGTTCGATCAAATCCGCTTCTCTGGAATCCAATCCACCAAAAATATCCCCTTCGCTGGAATAGTAGAACTCCCCAGCAGATGTCTTCCGATAAATGCAGTCAAGGTAGGAAAAATAGCGTGGGGTTGCGCCAATGATCTGGCAGGCCTTTTGATCTTCATCACGCCGGATTTTAACCGCATCCAAACCCAGTCCCCAATTGAGGTGCAGCTCCCTCGCCAGAGGTGAAAGATCATCTTCCGGGGGATCCCCGGCATTAATGGTCCAGATCTCTACATTGTGACCGTTATTTGCCAGATCCCAGACCAGTCCGCCGCACGAGAAGGAAATATCATCCAGATGGGGAGAAAGGAAGATCCATTTCATGACCTTTTTGTATCACATTCAATCCAATCGTTCTACCCTGATCCAGAGCTTTTTTCCATTCGTGCTAAGGTGGATAGTCCCATGTTGATCTGTTCGGAGCAGGGAATATCCTTCTAAACGATCGATCAGGCCGCGATTTGGCAGGCCCTGGCTATCCTTGATGCCCACACTTAAAAGGACTAATTGTGGATGAAGATTATCAATCCAAACCGAAGGATTGCTGGATTGATAACCATTGTCTGCCAGTAATATTACACTCACCTCCCCAATATCCCTTCCTTCCTGAAGGCCTGCTCTGATCTTACTCGTGATCCCAAAAGGCAGAACCGCCCGAAAATCTTCATATTCAACCAGCAGCGTTCCGCCCCGGGAGCTTTCAGAAAGAATATCTATTCTCAAACTGTCGTTAAAAACCAGGGTTTGGCCCTCTTCGCCAAATATCACCGGAATCCGGTTTTCATCCAATATGGCCCGCAGATTCTCCGCCTCCCAGCACAATGAGGGATCTCCCAACCAGATAACCTTTTTAGGCTCAAAACGGGGCAGGTTTCCAGCCAGGGCATCCAGATCCTGAGCCTGAGGTGAAATGACGAGCAGCAAGTCCATATCCCTCTTGAATGGGGGCAGTTTACGTCCCAGGTGGTCGGATAGAAGCTTTGTGCTGGGCCCTCCATTGATCAGTATCCGATCTCCTGACGGGCTTTCCAGATAGATAGCGCTGCCAGTCCCAACATCCAGTAGATAAAAATGCAAATTCCCATCAGGTACCGAAAATATCATCCTCCAGATGAACAAGGCTAAAAGGACCAGGCTCCCGGTAACCAGGGATGGCGTGATATAGCGGTTTAATTGAAGCAGAAGCGGGTAATAAAACGTGATCAGAACCAGGACAGCATAGAAAGCCATGATCCATATGATATCCACCTGGCCCAGATGTGCAGTTTTGATCGGAAACCTGCTGATCCATTCCACCACTCGGATGGTATATAAAACAAACGGATATACCAGAGGCGCTGCCAGTTTTCCAAGTGGAAACCAGACCAGAGCCAGGATCAAGGCCAGCCCACCTACTACCATGATGGGTGGCTGTACCGGCAGAATGGCCGGATTTGCCAGGAAAGTAGTCAGCGAAAAAGAATGAAAATGATAGATCATTACCGGCAGTGTGGTTAATTGAGCAGCAAAAGTGAACAGGACAAATTCACTGACAGGTTGAGTAATCCTCTGCGCGACATCCTGGGGAAATACCCGAGAGCATAACCGCAAGAACCAGTCCGTAAGGGGATCGGCATACAAGACCAATCCCAGCGTTGCGGAAAGTGAAAGTTGAAAAGAAATATCCCAGGGAAGCTGGGGGTTAAACAGCATCATCACCAGGCTGGCCAGGGCAGCAGCATTCAATCCATGTTGCCTGCGCCCGATCTGTTGGGCAAATATTGACAACCCTCCCATTACCGCAGCCCGGACCACTGCCGCATCAGCGCCAACCAGGATAGTATAAATGCTGATGCCGATCAGTGCTGCTGCGGCACCTCTGCGGGGGTTCATGATCCGGCTGAAAAAACGGGAAAAGAATCCAGCCACAATTGTTATATTGAATCCCGATATGGCGATAATATGGGTGGTTCCTGTTTCACGGAAGGCTTTCTGGACCTGTTCTGAAATTCCACTTTCAACCCCGAGCAGGATCCCTGCCAGCAGGGATGCCTCCGGATCCGGCCAGAGACGATAAATATTGTTCAGGGCCCTGGCCTTTAAACTGTAAATAGCCCCCAGGATTATTGAACCTTGCCCTGAATCCAGCACCTCGACCTCAGCCCGGGACATGTAAACATCTATGCCCTGTCTTTTTAAGTAGCCCCGGTAATTGAAGTCCTCATCTTCTGGTGGAATTTTAAGGAAACCCACCACCAGGACTCGATCTCCATATGACACCCGGGTTTCAACCGGCACCTTGGCCAATAATATTCCTTTGAGAGGTGCGGGGGGATTCCCCTTATTTTCATCAATGCTTTCAGCCCTGATCTGAAGATTGACGATCTGATCTCTTTGGTCTGGAAAATCCGCCACGACCCCGGTAATTTGCACAGGAACTGAGCTGCCGACGTAATTCAAGATATAGGCTGGATCCTGATAATCAGGCAGAGAATTCTGATAGCGGACAGCTCCAACAAAAAAGGCCAGGATCACAGCCAGGATCAATACCCAGGATTGTGATGTGAGATCCCGGATCTTCTTCCTGGACAGCCAGAGAGAGATACCTGAACCCAGGCTGAAACATGCGCCAACCAGGACCCAGGTGAATGTATTCCAGGTAAGGTTGTCTGCCGCAATCAAACCGGCAGTTAAAGAAATTGTGATCCAAATAACCGGCATTATATTTCCCCCTATTTTCAAAAACTATTTCCCTAGCACCCTGTGGTTAAAACCATGGGCTAGGGTACAGCAAACCGCCCTTAAGGACGGTTTCATATTTTGTCAAAGCTCCCATTTACTCCTGATTGAATCTTCTCTGTGATGAACCTTTTGGTTCGTGATGTATTTTATTATGGTCGACAATGATCCAGGGGATACGGATATAGCCCCATATCCTGCTTGCCATTTGAAATAGGAGTTTGGCCTGATAATATTTGCTACAGTAAAAGAAGAATAGCCCTTAATCTCCTTAATTAGCTTTGAAACACTAATCACGGGGTTTACATTGATCAATAAGTGAACATGGTCGCTCGTTCCACCAACCTTGAGCAACTTACTATTGTGATCATTCACCTTCTCGGAGATTAATTGATGCAAAATGGGTTCAAGATCTGGATCGATGATTTCTTGTCGTTTCCAGGTTGACCAAATAAAATGTGTATATAAGTATGTGTATGATGATCTCACATCTCCCCCAATCTTTATTTAATAATACAAACATTTGAAATCCCTCTTAAGAGGGATTTGGTTTTGTTTAGCCGCGATTTTAATCGCTGACGAAAACAATGGGGATAGATATTTCCCCCTATGCATGAGAGCCGGATTATTGAATGTCCCCCATTCGCGACTAACACATCCCAGCCCACAAATTTTACGTCGGGTATTAAATATAATCCCTTATCAATTGAAAATTAAATTAAAATTCCCCCTCCGGCATGTTTCGCTTTAGGTTATTCGATATTTACAAGGATAAAGTTATCCCGCAAGGATCGTTTTTCCTGAGCGGCTTCATTGGCGCGATACATCAGCTGCTGAGCCAGGATCGCGGTGCCGAAAACAAATAAGCCTCTTGGTGATGGGGTCTCTTCTTGCAAGATGACCTCATCTGGAATCTTGAGCCGTTTGCATAAATTTTGGATATCCATTTCCGAGAAGCTTCCTTCCCCCATATCTCGGATGAATCGGTTGCGAATATGCCAGATCAAAACCAGGTCATGATATTCGGTTCTGCTAATCAAACCCAGGCCATAAGCTGCTTTGATACGAGCCTCAAAACTGCCTAGTGGATTTTCCTCCCCCAATAGCATTTTGGAGATCTTTTCATCATCGATAATAAAACATTCCAGCAGGCGGGCCAGGTGAGTATTCAGGTAAGTGGTACCCAATATTGCTACAGCCCGGTCGCTTTTTTTCTGGAATTCATCTACCAGCCGCTTCCATTCCCGTGTTGATGCTGATTTTTGATCTGCCATTCCCATTTCCTTAAAACGATTTCGTGATCTCAGGTCTTTTAATTATACATGACATCTCGTTCTGGTCGAGTTGTTAATCCTGATAACTAATTCCCTTGACTTGCATCCTCATAGATCCAATCGAACTCTCCCAAATATATAGCGGCCAAAGTTTCGTTATGGATTATCAGGGTATTTTCATCATTCCTGATTTCTGCGCTGCGTGTCATATTATAGGAACCGGTGATAACAATCTTGTTATCAATAATAATGACCTTGTGATGCAGTTTTTCAGGATGCACATCCAGGTAGACATCCAGCCCAAAATCATTCAAGCGTTGATATTCACCCCCCAAACCAGTCCTTTCCTGATAGGCATCCAGCACTCCCCGGATCTGAACTCCCTGGGTATCCTGAAAAAGCAGCGCATCAGCAATACCATCAGAAGTAAAGGAATAATAAAGAAAATCAATTGATTCTTCAGCATCCAGGATCAACTGCATAATGCGCGCTGCCGTAGAGTCATCTGGTGAAAAATAGGTTTCAATACGGACTCCATCAATCGTCAGGTCAGGATGGGGTGTGTTCTCCAGGCTGATCTCGCCAAAAAATCCGTCCAGGAACATTTCCTCGAATTCCATGGAATAGTTTTCCGCCAACAGAGCAGATCGAACCTGGATCAGATTATTCAGATGGCGGTAAGCGCCGTTCATTGTCATATTCATGGATCCGGTCCAAACTTCTCCTCCATCTATCACAAAGAACTTATTATGCATCAAGCTATCAGTCTGGTCAAAAACTATCGGGATGCCAGCCTCTATCAACTCTTGGATTTCTCGCTGATCCTGGGAATCTCCTTCTATTACCATCCTGACGGAAACACCCCGATCATGAGCCCGGATCAAGGCATTTCGGACCGACCAGAGATTTAGATCATAGAGAGCTGTGTCAATCCCAGTGCGAGCCTGATCAAGAGCTTCAACCAGGAATTGGTCAGGTCCTCCTTTGAAATCGTCATTGGCAGGCGCTGTAAAATATATGCTGATAATTTGATCAGGTGAGTTATTAGCAGACGCGGTGGCGCTGGGTAATGGGTCAAGCCAGCCAGGTTTTTCGGGTTTGCACCCAGCCAAAAAGAAAATTAAAAGAACCGGCCAAAGCCATTCCAGGGTTTTGAATGAGGTAATCTTGTTTTCAGACAATTTCCCCCCTTAGGACATTTTTAAACAGCGGATCAAAACAGATCTACTGTGAGATCGGATGCGGTGCTCAAACAGGTAGACCCCCTGCCAGGTTCCCAGCGATAATACCCCTTCATCTACGGGAATGCTCAGACTGACTGCAGTGAGAATGGCCCGCATATGGGAAGGCGAGTCATCCCGACCTTCCAGTGTATGGCGGTGCCAGGGCTCTCCTTCCGGTGCCAAGTGCTCCATAAATGCTTCCAGATCCTGCCGGGCTGAAGGATCATAGCTCTCATTGATCACCAACGATGCACTGGTATGGGAGATAAAAAGATGGCAGATTCCTTCCTGGATATGCCAAGATTTAATTAATGGTGTGATCTGTTGGGTAATTGGATAAAGCCCCTTTCCGCGGGTCTCTACAATGATCTTATCTTTAAACCAATCCATAACAAACCTTCCTTCTTCCATTGTAATGGATTTCCTTCAAAGGAAACAAAAAGAGCAGCGATCTCTCGCTGCTCTTTCGACTGTCTAAAGTGGAATAACTAGAATACGCTGTCGGAATCCTCGCTGATTTCATCTTCGCTGTCGGAATCCTCGCTGAACTCATCTTCGCTGTCGGAATCCTCGCTGAACTCATCTTCGCTGTCGGAATCCTCGCTGTCTTCCGGCCCTGTGCTGAAGGAAGTTACGCTTTCACCCAGGGCTTGAACATCCTGCGCTTGAGGTCCCTTATCGCTTTCAACAACATCAAATTCAACCCGCTGACCTTCGTCCAGCGTTTTAAATCCGGCTCCATTAATTGCGCTGTAATGGACAAAGACATCGCCTTCGCCATTATCGCGCTCAATGAAACCATAGCCTTTTCCTGCGTTAAACCATTTTACAGTACCGGTCTCACGCTCTGCCATAAAAATCTCCTTCGAACTAAATGGTATCAACCAGCAGTGCGTCCCCCCTCGTTCTAAACAACATAATTGCTCAAGAAACGGGCGTTCTGCTACAGGAATCAGAAAAACTAATTCCACTCAATAAATATAGCATGAACGAGAAATCTCGTCAACGGAAAATTAACCTCAATGCGCGTCATAAAACAAGTGCATATCAGGGGCATATTATGGACAAAATCCAGTTACGATCGATCTGCTTGTTATACTGATAAGGTCAATAAACAAGTAAATACAAACCCTCAACAAACACCGCTATAATATGGATAGGTATTTTCATTATGGCTATATCTTCAACTATCTTGATCATTTTCGCTATTCTGACCTTTGGAGCTGGGGCTGCTTTTGTGGTTCTGTCTCTGATCGAAAAAGAAAAAAGGGCGGCTGTTCGGGCTGCAATGATCACCGTCCCTATGACAGCGATCTATCTGCTGGCTCTCCTGCTTCCAGATAAGGTCCAACTTGCAATTATCTTGGTCTCGTTCATCCTCATGGTGATAGCTGGCATCCTTTTTTTCGTGCCCACGAGAGTCCAACAAGCGGAATTCAATCAGCCCACAGATCAGGTGGATGAACGGGAGATCATCTTTGCCAGGGCTAGGCTGGAACCCGGTACGCCTGATTATGAATCTTATTACCGGGATCACCCACATCAGAAATCCCAGGATGATGCATCCAGGGAACAGACAGGTTTGCTCTCTCCTCATGCCCGCTTCATGGATCCCTTGCACAGGGCTTCCGCAGTGGGGAGTTTTACACTGACAGAAGCGCTCCGCGAGGCGGTGGATGGCCCTATCTCAGATGAAAAGAATCAATCCTCTGTAGAAAATTTGACAAAAACAGTAAAAAAGCTGGCCAAATATTATGGCGCGCTTGATTGCGGGATCACAGTCTTAAAACCTGCACACATCTACTCTCATATTGGGCGTGGAACCGGAAAGTACGGGGATAAAGTCAACCTGGACCACACCTTTGCAATTGCTTTTACTGTGGAAATGGATTTTGAGATGACTGGATATGGTCCCTATGCGCCCGAGGTCATGGAATCTGCCCGCCAGTATGTTGAATCAGCCCGGGTATCGATCCAGCTGGCAGCCGCCATCCGCGACCTGGGTTTTCCTGCCCGGGCTCATATCGATGGCAACTACCGGGTGATCGCACCTCTGGTTGCCCGGGATGCGGGGCTGGGAGAGATCGGCCGGATGGGATTATTAATGACCCCCTTACAGGGACCTAGGGTCCGAGTTGGCGTGGTAACCACTGAAATGCCCCTGGATCCTGACAGCTTTCGTGGAGAACCAAGCGTATTGGACTTCTGCAGGATCTGTAAAAAATGCGCTCACAATTGCCCCAGCCAATCCATTCCCGAAGGCGAGCGCGAGATCAGCAATGGGGTCCTGCGTTGGAAGATCAACCCCGAGAGCTGCTACCACTACTGGACCATAGTCGGCACTGACTGCGGCCGCTGTCTGGCGGTCTGCCCCTATTCCCATCCAGATAACCTGCTCCACAACCTGGTCCGCTGGGGTATTCGAAGATCCGGGAACTTCCGGAGGGTCGCCCTCTTCCTGGACGATTTCTTCTACGGGAAAAAACCACCTTCCCGGGGTAAGACCTTTTTGCCCTGAAGGTTATAAATGAATCTTTATTAGGAATTACCCCATCAATCCAATCTGGAAGTAAAATAGAGGAATACTGATTGAAATCAATAATAGTAAAGGGAATCACTTTTATTAAAGAGAGGTGTTTATGGATCCTGTAATTTTATCTCGATGGCAGTTTGCCACAACTACTATCTTCCATTTCTTCTTTGTCCCGGTTACGCTGGGATTGGCAATGTTCCTGGCTATCCTGGAAACAAAATATGTTATCAGCGGGGAAGAGATCTATAAGAAGATGACCAAGTTCTGGGGCAAGATCTTCCTGATCAACTTTGCGATCGGTATTGTCACTGGCATTGTCCAGGAATTCCATTTTGGGCTTAACTGGTCCGAATACGCCAGATTTATGGGCGATATCTTTGGCGCCCCACTGGCTATTGAAGGGTTAATGGCCTTTTTCCTGGAATCCACTTTCATTGGCGTGTGGATCTTCGGTTGGGATAAACTCTCCAAAAAAGGCCATCTGGCTGCGGCCTGGCTGGTGGCGATAGGCTCAAACCTTTCTTCTCTCTGGATCCTGGTCGCCAACTCTTTCATGCAGAATCCGGTTGGATATGCCATCCGCAACGGCCGGGCAGAAATGACCGATTTTGGGGCCTTGCTTGGCAACCCTAATGTCTGGTATCAGTTTCCGCACGTGGTCACATCCGGCATTGCTGTTGGTGGCTTCATAATCATGGGATTCAGCGCTTGGCACTTATTAAAGAACAAACCCCAAAATAAAGAGTTCTTCAAGCTCTCATTCAAGTGGGCCGCTACCTTTGCCTTCGTTGGTTCAGTCCTTGTGGGATTAATTGGACACACCCAGGGCCAGTTCCTGGCTGTATCCCAACCCCTC
>Ga0209013_10005524_pt1 | contig 10871 bp, 4 predicted proteins | sample Cruoilmetagenom2_FD_187291 | JGI IMG/M metagenome (GOLD analysis project Ga0209013, IMG submission 187291) | Oil polluted marine microbial communities from Coal Oil Point, Santa Barbara, California, USA - Sample 2 (SPAdes) (version 2) | ecosystem: Environmental > Aquatic > Marine > Oil seeps ...
CGGTCCACCGGCGATGCTCTCCCACCAGCGAATGTCGATCGGAACGCCGTTGGCCAGAGCGACGCCATCGAACTCGAGGTGATGCATGTCGAAACCGACATCGAGGTCCGAACCCGTGACGTCGAAACCGAAGGGCCAGCCGGTGACACCCGCCCCGGTAGTCCGGGAAGTGCCCGACAGGGCCATCGGAACGGGATCCGAACCGGAGAGCGCGACGTCGAGTACAAGATGCGACACCGCCGTGCCCGAAAACTGGTCTGGTTGGGGAAGTGGTTCGGCGAGCAGCTCGAGCGGCCTCGAGTCGATGATCTCGAGGGCAGTTCGCAACGGGCCGTTCACGTCGGCTTCGATCCCGAGCCGGGTGTGATCGGAAAGGGGGGCGATGGTGACGTGGGCCGGCCCCAGGGCGATATCGCGGGCGGCGCCGTCCGCCACGTCGAACTCGAAACCTCCCAGGTTGAACCGGCCCTGCCCGGTGATCTCCGTTACCGGAGTCATCGGTCGAAGATAGGCGACCTCGAGATCGCGAAACCCGAAAGTGCCGTCAAGACCATCGACCCGAAGAGCGCCAGCCGGCTGGACGGGCACCGTCAGACCGGCCTGAACCTCGATGTCGTGGAGCTCGCCCTTGGTGATGTTGGTGGTGATCCACTTGCGGACATCGGGCACGGCGATCAGGGGCCAGAATCGATCGATGAGTGAGACATCGAGATCCGGAATCGATGCGGACAGGTGTGAGCTGAGGACGCCGTTCTCCAGATCGGCGGTGCCGCGAATCCCGAGCTCGAGGTCGCCCAGGTCGATGGTCGATTCGTCGAGCCGAAATCGTGTCATGGCGTCGGCGGCCGAGGCTCTGAGTTCGATCCCCGCGACATGCAGTGGGTCGTCAAAAGCCTCGGGGATCCCGATCTTGCCTGGGCCGGTCCGAAGGGTGACGTCCGCGGAGCGGGGCGAGAACTCGGGGTCGAACTCGGCGGAAAGCTCGAGGGTGAGGGGGAGCCGGAATCGACCGAGATCGGGTACCAACCCGGCCAAATTCGATGGATCGAGGTTGGTGACGGTGGCAGTGCCGGTCATTCCATCGTCCACCCGCCGGAGGGATCCGGAGACCCGGCCTTTCCCGGTGTCGAGCGCGAGGTCGGCCAGGTAGATCCGTCCATCGGTGCTCAGGGCGCCAGAGACCGTGGCGTCGACCGGGAACTCGAAGACGGCAAGGCTTTCGAGACCGGGGATGCCGCGGGTGAGCTCGGGGATTTCGACGTCTCTTAAATCTACGGTGGCCTCGATTCGATCGGTCGACCGCGCGAACGACGCGGTGACGTCGATCTCTGAACCCTCCGAATCTGCGGTCGCGTCGAGATCGAGTGACAGCTCGAGACCGTCCGGCGTTCTCGCCAGCCGGATGTCTGCGTCGGCGGCCACCCACGTCCGGTTCCACACCCGGTCATTCCATAAAAGCTGGGAATCGACAATGCGGAGCTCTTGCAGCAGCCCGAGAGGGTTCTCCGGGTTGGGTGGGTCGAACAGCCTCTTGAGGAGGTCTGTGACCCTTGGGTCTGCGGTTTCAGCGGATGGAGACTCGGCAGCGTCGCGGGCCTCGAAACCGACGGCAACCCGTCCGTCCTCCATCCGCACGAGCTGGACCCACAGCCGTGCCAACTCGATTCGGGTTGGGGCGACCACGCCGCGCACCAACTGAGGGATTGCGAGCCCTATCGAGACCTCGTCGAGCACCACCATCGAACGGCCCTCAGGATCGATCACCCGAACCGGTCCGGCGCGGAGGTCGAGAGGCCGTCGCCACCCGCCCCACGTCATCACCGGGTTGCGGATCTGAACCGAAGGGGCGTCAGATTTACCGCGGAGCGCGTTATCGAGGCGGGGCTCGAGAAAACCGAGCTCGATAGGGCCTTTCGAAAGCCTCCAGTACCCGAGACCGGTAATGATGATCACAAAAACCAGTAGCGCTACCGCCGCGATCGCCAGCCGGCGGAGCCACCGGCGGCGCTTGTGAGGTTTCTTGACAGGTGGGGGTTCGTTTTGGGGCATTATTCCAGCGGCAGCAAATGTACCAGACGCCGATCCAGTACAGGCTACAGAATTGCCTCCGTTGGATCTTCGGCGGAGGATAGAGCCAAACCTCCCAGCAGGCACAACACCACGCAGCAAATTGCTCGGGCGCAACGGAGCGCATTTCACCCAGCTTCGCGACATCATCAAAAGGCTCTTCGATCGCGGTGCTCTCGAGGTCCACATGCGGCCGGCGTGCCCGCCCCTGCTGCATTCCTGTAAATTTCTCAATTTCTCGCAATCCAAGTCGGAGCTTGATCTCGCTGGACGGAGGGCGATCGTTGAGCTCGAAGGGAACGGCGACGCCCGGCTCGACGAGTACGGCGACCCGGATTCGGACCTTCACACCGCCATGGTGGATCGCATCGGCGGGCGGCTCGAACTCACGAGTCTGCGGTACCAGCGTCTCGACGACATGATCGAGGCGATCGGACTTCCTCGGGACAGACTCTGCACATATTGTTGGAACGCTGAGGAGTTGTACGGGTAGGCGCTGAGGCCGAGGCTATCGACAATTGATAGCCCGCAGTTCTTCTTCTGTTGAAACTGCACTTCAGTGCGTTTTGTCGTAGAATGATGATCGAATGGGTTCATTTTCGCTCTCACGCACGAAAGGCTGGGTCCTTCCCACCGCTGTGTTCGTGCTGGCGATTCTGGTCCCGATCCTCGCAACAACATCTGACCGACCCCCAACTCTTCTCGGAGAGCCTCCTTCGGCAACATCCCTTTCCCCAGTTGATCAACACCCATCAACCAAACGGTGCGGGTCCGAGGCTCCGCGCGCCCTTCCCGCTGGCCTGACCGGTCCCGAGTGTGGCAACGCCTCGTACGACAGCGGAGTTTCCGATGATGCCGACTGGTTTGGTGGTGGATTAGCCGGGGATCCCGACTACATGTTTGCGGTCCGTTTTGATCTCGCCGATTTTGGCTACCTTCCGGGGGAGGCGGAAATTGTCTCTTTTTGCGCCGCGAACCAGATTGACTTTGGAGGCCCGTGGCCGAATGAAGTCTTTATTTACCTGGACTCGGGTGGCCTACCCGACGACAGCGTAATCCTCGGCCGCGGCACGATCTGGACCGGCGACGGATCAGGCCCCTCCGAAGTGGTGCTGTTGACGCCGGTGACCCTGGACGGCGACTTCTGGCTCGTCAACCGTGGCGACCCCTCATGGGCGGGGGAGGACTTCAATATGGAGTTCGACGTCGAACCCAACACCGGCCACAGCTTCACATCGAGCACCGGTATCTCCGGATTAATGCTCTCTGATCTTGGAAACTACGCCCTTCGAGCTACCTTACAGGCGGCGAGCGGTGCCTGCAGCTACGCGATCAGCCCGACTGCTACATCCGTCGATTACGTGGAAAGCACCGGTTTGGTCAAGGTGTTCACCCAGGCTCTCTGCGGGTGGTCCGCGGTTTCGTCCGAGCCGTGGATTACGATCACCGCAGGAGAGGCTTCCACTGGCAGCGGTACGGTTGGGTATGTGGTCTCGGAGAACGCGGGCCCGGGGCGAACCGGCCAGCTCTCCATCGCGGGCCACAATTTTTCAATCACTCAAGCCGCCCCCCCGCCGCCGGCGGATTTCGGTATCTCCGTCAGCGAACCCAAGATCGGCCAGTTCGTGACCTTCTCAGTGGACCCGATCCTCGATGTTGTCAGCTGGGATTTTGGCGGTCCGAACTGCTGGGACAGCCACCAGTTTGTCGTTTGCTCGATGCTTGAACCGGGAACCTGCAACTCGATGGATTGGGCGTACGTCACCGCCGGTGAAAAGGCCGTGACAATGGTCCTCGCCGACGGCAGGTCGATGACCAAGCCGGTAGTGGTGGAAGACTCCGGCGAGTGTTGCTCAGCGACCGGTCCTCCTCTGGCCGCGTTCACCATGAGCACGGAACAGGCAATGACCGGAGAGACGGTAGTATTCGCCGATGCCTCGGCCAAGGCGGCCCGAGCTCTTGCGCTCACGGCTGTCGATTTCAGCTGGACTCCGATCTCGCCTGCGGCTGGAGAATCGACGATTTTTCGAATCTCCGGAGTCGACGGCGACATCGAGGCGCGGTGGGAGTTCGGAGGAGCCGCGTGCGGCAAGTTCGACAACCCAATTGTGTGCTCGCCCCTGTTCACCGATTGTCATGCAACTGCGTACGCATTTGCGACTCCGGGAAGTAAGACTGTTAAGCTGACGGCGAAACAGGATGGTGTCACGGTGGGAACCGCCACCCGCACAGTCATAGTCTCCAACCTCGGTTATTGTGATGACGGCGTCTGCCGATACACGTTGACTCCGACTTCCGCTACCTTCCCCGCCGAGGGCGGCACCGGCGAGTTCGAAGTAGATACGGCACCATTCTGTGAATGGGCCGCCTCAACCCACAGCGATTGGTTGGAGGTCTCCCCGGAGGGCGGTGTCGGCGCTTCCAGGGTGAGTTACTCGGTCGCTGTTAACCGGTGGACGGCGCCACGATCGGGTGCGATCGAAGTGGAGGACTGGACGCTGAGCGTCAGTCAGGATGCGTCACCCGGCAATACAAAACCGACCGCCTGGCGGTGGACGATTGTGCTCGATGAAACGGTCATTTACTCCGGCACAGGTGAAGAGCTCGATTACACTTTCCATCGACCTGGAATCTACTCGGTGATGCTCGAAGCCTCCAACTGCATCGGTTCCACCTCGTTGACGAAAACGATCGAGGTGCTGGCCTCGCCCGTCGACCGATCGGTGATCCCCGCCGCGGTCAGCCTCGCAGGTGCGAATGGCACTCTGTGGGTGTCGGACTTCCGTTTCTTCAACCCCTGCGGTGAGCCGCTGGAAGTGCGGCTTGGATTCGAGCCCGAAGGCACCAACAATACCGATGTCGAGCTCTCGAGTGAGGTATTTCAGTTGGGAGCAGACGAAACCTTGATCTTTCAAAACGTCCGAGAGGCCATCCCAGGTCTCGAGGAGGAGAAGATTTCGGGCTCGGTGCGGATCGACTCGTCGAGTACGAGCGGGTGCAAGGTGATTTCCGTGTCGCGGACTTTCAACGATACGCCTGCCGGCACCCGGGGGCTCTTCGTACCCGCCCTGCCGGTAACGTCTTCAGGCAGCGAGGTGCTCGAACTCATCGGACTGACTCACGACCAGGGTTTCCGGACCAACGTTCGTCTGGTCAATTTTGATGACGACGACGCCACGGTACATCTCGTTGTGGTCGACGCCAATGGAAATCCGATCAACGATGGACGGGAAGCTCTCGTGCCCGGTCACAGCACCCGCCAGATCAACGCCGTTGCCAACTGGACCGGTGCTCCCGACAACATACAGCTGTTCTCGGTTCGGGTGACAGTCCCCCCCCTGGGACCGGTCGTTGAGGCCATTGCGACGGTCGTCGACAATTTCACTGGAGACTCCGTTCTCCACCTCTCTTCCTTTACCATGGAGAGCAAGATCTGGTTGGTCGGCGTAGCCCACCTCACCGGCGTCAATGACTCTCGCTGGCGCACCGATTTTTCTGTCTTCAACCCGACGGCGAAAGACCTCCTCTACGATGGTCATTACACCGAGGGAAACTTCCCCGAAGATCCACACTACCTCGGGTCAGTGAGCCTCGCGCCGAAGGAGGTGCGACGATACCTCGACATCGCGGGCTCGGTGATGGGCGAAGAGAAAACCCGCGGCTATATCGTTTTGAACGGCATCGACGGCGCTGCTCCACAGGTTGCAGCCCGTACATACAATCTTGATATCCCAGGAGGCACCAGCGGGCTCAACCTGCGTCCGTTCGGGAACGCCGATCTCCTGCAGGCCGACGAGATCGGTTACATCGCAGGCGTGTCGACCTCTGTGAACGTTGAATCGGGTTTCCGCACCAACCTCGGGATCCTCAACACGGACGAGAATGAGTGGACAGGGGCCAGAATCACCCTGTATGGCCTCGACGGCTCGGTGGCCGGCGGCCCTCTCGACCTCCTCGTCCCACCAGGCGAACTTCTCCAGTTCGAGGTCTTCGGGAGGCTGGGCATCACCGACCAGACCATGACTGGCACGATCAAGGTCGAGGTGTTGGTCGGCGGCGCCGCCGCGATCTATGCGACTGAGATCGACAACCTGACCCAGGACCCCATCTTCATCCCCGCCCAGAAGGCCGTCTTCGGTAGCGCGAGTCAATAAAGGGTTCCGGACCATTTGAAAGAGTGCTCATAACCGGTTACAGGAGGTTTATCCACGCGGCGCCCTTGCCGGCGCCAGTCTTCGGCGGAGAGCCGATCCAGCCAGGGCCATCGAGATCCCAAGGGCGGTGTACGCGGATACGAGAACGCCAGCTGGGATTGGGCGATCGATGAAGAAAGCAACACCCATGATCAGGGCGGGGAGGATCGAGCCGAAGGCGGTCAGCCACGCCCACCGGCGGTTGCGGCACGCCAGACCGACAACGACGCCGCTGAGGGCGATGAGTCCCGGCAAGTGAAAGAGGGTGGAGCGTCGGATCGAACCGTCGAAAACATCAATTCGTTCGTCGAGGGTCAAGCCGTTCTCGGCAGCTGCACGTGAATCACTGCGGATCCGTTGGGTCTCGGTACCGTCAAGTTGGTTCATCGCCAGGGTCACGAGCAGCGCCACCACTGCGGCGAGGAAGAGGTCGGGGACCACGGATCGAAGCCATTTCTTCATTTCTCATTTCTCGGCGTCATTGTAACGGAGTCGCTGCATCGAGAATGGGAACGCCAGACTCGCCATCACGAACTCGCTGGCGCCACTCGCGGCGGTTGGAAGCGGTTGCCAGAAAGAGACGCCGACCAATGCCGGGCAGATCTATGAAGGCTTCGGCAACTACGAGCGCACAATATCCACCGAGTCGGCGGCAGCCCAGCAATGGTTCAACCAGGGTATGCAGCTGATGTACGGGTTTAACCACGACGAGGGCGAGCCCGTCAGTCTCAGGTTTCGAGATTTTAGATCGTGGGATTGGTGATCGTGTGCTACTATCAGCCAGAACCCGGAGGGCAATTGAGACTGTCCGGAGGTTAAATGAACCTCATCGAGAAAGTGGGCGCCGACACGACACTTGACTGCGTTGATGACGCGGGTATCGTCACAACATCGGTCAGGCTGGTAATGCCGTGAAAGCGCTCGCTCGAATGTTCTCCAAATATACATATCTCTGGGCCGGTATCGTCTTTGCCGTCGTCAATTGGTTTGCCGAGTCGTTGCTCCACGTGTGGATCTTCGACGAGGGGACCTTTCGCTCCCAGGTCTTTACGACCGACACCCACGAAATCTGGATGCGGCTCGTCGCCGGCTCGCTGCTGATCTTCTTCGGCTTTTCCGTCCAGCAAGGGATTAACTTTCGCCGCCGCACCGAGAAGGCCCTGATAACGAGCGAACGAAAATATCGCACCCTCATCGAGGAGGCCCTCAACCCGATTTTCGTCTTTGATGCCAAGGGCCGGTTCCTCGATGCCAACGAGGCCGCCCTCCGGTTCCTCGAGCTTGACCGGGAGCAGGTCTTGTCAATGAAATACCAGGACATTCCGAACACGCTCGATCTGACCGTTCCGGACGACGTCCCGTCTTCCCCGATCCTCGGTCAGACCGAGGTCGATCACCGAATCGGCGGTGCTACGAAGACGCTCCTCCTGAACATTGTCCCGCTGGCGATGTCCGAAGACGCGCCCTGGCTCTTCTACGGGATCGGCCAGGACATCACCGACCGCAAACTGGCCGAACACAATCTCAAACTCGCCCACGAAGAACTCAACCAGATCTTCCAGACGGCCTCGTCGGCGATGCGCCTGATCGACAGGGATTTCAACGTACTCAAGGTCAACGAAACTTTTGTTAGATTCTCCGGAGTCTCTCGAGACCAATCCGTCGGCACAAAGTGTTTCGAGGTCTTTGCCGGAGACCGGTGCCACACAGACCAGTGTCCGATGAAGCGAATTCTCGAAGACAAGCAGGAGATCGAGTACGAAATCAGGGACAAGACGAAGATTGATGGATCGGAAGTCTCCTGTCTGCTGACAGCGAGACCGTTTGTCAATCCCGACGACGAAACGATTGGTATCGTCGAATCATTCAAGGACATCACCGAGATCACCAAGATTCAGGAAACACTCCAGGCCGAAAGCGACAAGCTCCGTCACATTCTCTTTCAACAGTTCGAGGGTGTGAGTATCCTGCGGAATGATCACACGATCGAATATCAAAACGAAACCCTCACAAGGGAAATCGGCGACTGCTCGGGAATGCCGTGCTACACAGCGTTCAAGGGTGCCGACGCGCCGTGTTCTACGTGCTATATGCACAGGGCGATCGAGACAGGACAACTCCAGCGATGCGAGTTCGAGGCCGCGGATGGGCGCACCCTCGAACACACCTACACTCCTTTCAGCGACACGAACTTCGAGGAGAAGGTCGTCGTTTATCTTCGTGATATGACCGAGGTCAAGGCCTCGCGGGCGGCGGCGATCCGCGCTGAACAGCTGGCGGGGGTTGGGGAGCTGGCGGCGGGCGTGGCACACGAGATCAACAATCCCATAAACGGCATCATCAACTACGCACAGATGCTCATCAACCACCCTCGTCGCTCTCTCAAGGTCAGGGAAATCGGCGAGCGAATCGTCAGGGAAGGAGACCGCGTTGCGCGGATCGTGGCCAGTCTCCTGTCGTTCGCCCGTCGTGGGTCAGATCTGAAGGTCGCGATGTCCATCGAAGAGATCCTTTCGGAGTCCCTCACCTTGGTGGGCGCGCAGATTCGAAAGGACTCCATCAGCCTGGACGTCGATGTGGCGCATGACCTCCCGCCCATCATCTGCATCCCGCAGGAGATCCAGCAGGTGTTCTTGAACATATTGAACAATGCCAGATTTGCGCTCAACGAGAGCTATCTGGAAACTGGCGAGCCGAAGAAGCTCGCAATTTTCGCTACCCTTCAGGAAAGGGAGGACGACCGGGTGATCCGCATCTCCTTCCGCGATTCGGGGACCGGTATCTCGTCCGACATCGTCGATAAGGTGTTGAATCCGTTTTTCTCGACCAAGCCCAGGGGGAAGGGAACCGGTCTTGGACTGAGCATCAGCCACGGCATCGTGCACGCGCACGGTGGTGACCTGACAATCGAGACCACTGACGGCGAATTCACGACGATTAGCGTCGAACTCCCGGTGGCGGTCATGTGACCGACGCAATCAATGACCCCACCGGAGGCGAAATCCTTGTCGTCGACGACGAGGAGAGCATCCGCTTCACATTCCGGAGTTTCTTGGACGACGAGGGTTTCACTGTATCCACGGCCGCCAACTACAACGACGCCATGGAGATGGTGCACACCTCTACGTTCGATCTGATCTTCATCGACATCGTCCTCGGGGGGAAGACCGGTATGGACCTCCTGAAGGCCGTCAAGCAGGACGCTCCCGACACCGAGGTCATCATCATCACCGGCGCCCCGACGGTGGAGACCGCGGCAAAAGCGCTGCGGCTCGGTGCGCTGGACTACATCGTCAAGCCCGTTCGTCAGGAAACCCTCCTGCGAATCTCTGAACTGGCTCTCAATCACAAGAGGTTGCGGGAGGCCAAGGAGGCGTACCGCCTCAATTTGGAGGCGATCTTCCGCAGCGTGCGGGACGCGATCATCACCGTCGACGGAAAGATGATCGTAGCCGAAGTGAACCCGGCCGCAGAGGGGATGTGCGACATCCGCCGCTCTGAAGCGGTCGGACAGCCGTTACAGAGCCTGTCGCACTTCACCGCCGGTAAGTGCCTTCAGGCTCTGGAAGATGCGGTCGTTCAGAACAAGGACGTCGCGCTCTCCCGCATCGAGTGCAACTCTCACGAGCACCCGGGCCAGATCGTGAGCGTCACCGCCACCCCCCTCCTGACGCACGACGGGACCAGCTCGGGCGGCGTCATCGTCATCCGCAACGAGACCCCTCTGATCGAGCTGGAGCGATGTCTCGCCGAGTCGAGGCAGCTCGGCCGAATCGTCGGCAAGAGTGAGGGTATCCGCAGGGTACTCTCGATGATCCAGGCCCTCGGGGACGTTCAGACCTCGGTCCTCGTGACCGGTGAAAGCGGAACCGGGAAAGAGCTTGTGGCCGATGCGCTGCACGGCGCCGGCAACCGCAGGGAGTCGAAACTGGTCAAGATCAACTGCGGCGCCCTGTCCGAGGACCTCCTCGAGAGCGAGCTCTTCGGCCACGTGCGTGGCGCCTTCACCGGAGCGGTCAAAGACAAGGTCGGGAGATTTCAGCGGGCCCACGGCGGCACCATCTTCCTCGATGAGATCGGAGAGATGAGCCGGAGGATGCAGATACGATTTCTCAGGGTCCTCGAGACCATGGAGTTCGAGAGGGTCGGCGATTCCACCCCCATCAAGGTGGATGTCCGGGTGGTCGCGGCGACCAATCGCGATCTCGAGGAGAAGACGAAAGTCGGGGAGTTTCGGAAAGATCTCTATTTTCGTCTCAAGGTCGTCGAGATCAACATTCCCCCTCTCAGAGAACGGCGGCACGACATTCCTTTGCTGGTAAGGCATTTCCTGCACATGTTCAACAACAAGTTCTCGAAGAGAATCGAGGGCGTGGACGATTCCGTGATGGCGATGTTCATGAACCACCCCTGGCCGGGTAACGTGCGACAGCTGGAGAACATCCTCGAGCATGCCTTTGTCCTCGGAAACCGGAGCACCATCACGCCGCGCGAGCTGCCCGAAGATTTCAGGTCGACCGCAGCGGTACCGTCGCCGGCGGGCGATGACGACGAGTCCGCCGAGGCCCGGAACATCCTCGAGGTTCTGCGGCAGGCCAGGTACAACAAATC
>Ga0209013_10005525_pt1 | contig 10867 bp, 9 predicted proteins | sample Cruoilmetagenom2_FD_187291 | JGI IMG/M metagenome (GOLD analysis project Ga0209013, IMG submission 187291) | Oil polluted marine microbial communities from Coal Oil Point, Santa Barbara, California, USA - Sample 2 (SPAdes) (version 2) | ecosystem: Environmental > Aquatic > Marine > Oil seeps ...
TTTAACTTTCCAACTAAAAAACATACCTAAATGTAGCTTTTATCAAATAAGTATTGTCGGGTGTTTCTTGTAATATTTCTTTATTGAGACTTTCTCCCAAACTATCTTCAGGGTCTCCAAAACCAGTATTGCCTTGCGACCAAACCAAGAAAATTTCAGATCCGGGGATGTATTCCCATCGAACAACCAAATTTGATCTAAATTGTACAAAGGCAAAATCAGGGTTGCCAAATGAATAATCAACTGTTCCGTTTCTGTTCTCATCTACATGATATGTAGTGCCATCATAGGAGATTTGCTCATCATCATATAATTGGTACCGATTATTCAAATCGCTTGCAACAGGATTGGTGATATAATTAAAATTTGTATAGTTGGCTTTTGAGATAAAAGGTTCTGCATAATATTGAATGGATAAATTGGGGTTTATCGAATAATTAATTCTTATGGAAGTGCTAAAAGTTCGATTGTCAATTTCACCTGTAACGTATCGCGCTTCACCATTGAAAGATTTCTCACTTACGTATTGTGTTTTATTCGGATTTCTAGAATATTCTGGGTTGATAGAAATATTTAATGCATTGGTTGGCTGGTAGATAATACCTGTTTCAATTTTGTAAAAACCAAAATGGTTTTGTTTGGCTTGAGATAAAACATACCCGAATCTAAACCTAACTTTTTTTCTTCTGTCCGTTCCAAAAAACCACCAGTTTATATATTCATCTGAAAAACGAAACCTTGGCCCACCTCTTAAAGTAGTATTTGAATAAATTCTAGGTTTATACATAAAACCAATATCTGTCCACCAATTGTTTTTGAATTCCCCAAAAGTACTCCATCTAAATTGTAATCTATTATAATTTCCATCAAAATCATAGGTCGTAAATTGGCCAAAATTTGAACGAATATCTCTAAAAATACCAACTGGATTGAGAATTTTATAATTTAAATCAGCGTATTGCTTTATTTCATCTGCTTGACGTAAAAAACCAATATCATTTAATTCTAGTTCTGGAGACCGCCAAATAAAACCACCGCTATATTGCCAGTTACCACTACCAGATTTACCAGCTTCAATTTTACCACCAGTACCTGTCAAAGATGTTCTGTTCGGATCTACACTAACATGACTAGCATCAACTCTTTGAAACAAATGTGTAAGCGATTCCTGAGTTCGGGTAATAGCTTCTTTACTTCCTTGAACATGACTTAAAATTACATTTCCTTCGGCATAATATTTTCTATCTTTCCACTGGTGTTTAAAATCTAAGCCACCTGTATAAGCCTTATCTCTTAGGAAGTCTAAATTCCCTTCAATTCTTCTATTGGTAGCTGTAAATATTCCTCCAATAAAGGAATTTTTTTCATTAAAGTCTTTTTGAAGTCTACCAACAAAATAATTGGTTAGAGGTTCAACAATCTCTTTTCTCTTTTTATCACCACCTTTGATTTCGGCATATTCTTTGGCAGTTACACTTTCTAAAATACCAATAGATAAACCATTTTTTGTTTTACCGCTAAATTTTGCGGCACCTAATATGGTTGTATTAAGGGGTACGTCACCAAATTCAACGGAAGATAAATTAGGATATCCTTGAGGCTGCCTACCAATTCTTCTTGAATAGAATACATTATCTTGATTATCGGCAAATTGGTAATTAAATATATTTTTATTTTCAACAAAGAAGGGTCTTTGTTCCTGAAAGAAAATTTGAAAACCATCTAAAGAAATTGCTGCCGGATCAGCTTCGACTTGTCCGAAATCTGGATTAATAGTAAAATCTAAAGTTAAATCATTTGTTATACCAATTTTACCATCAAGTCCTCCATTAATAGTAAAATCATCACCATCTCTAAAAGGATTGTTTTCTTCTTTCGGGTAAGTATCGTATTTTGCTAATAAAAATGGTTGAATCTCAATTTGCTTTTGAGGTTTTAAATTCAATAATCCGTGTAATTCTCCATATTCACTTACCCAGCCAGGAGCATCTTTGGGAATTCTTTGCCATAAAGACCTCTCTTCTTCTCTAAACAATCGTCTCATTACTTGTAAGCCCCATATCTGTTCTTCACTTTTACCAAATCGTAACTGACTTAAAGGAATTCTTAATTCAGCAGTCCACCCTTGAGTATCAATATTTGTTTTAGTATACCATATTGGATTCCAACTATCATCAAAATTTTCTCCATTTTCTGAAATGGCTTCATCTCCTTTAACACCAGCAGCGGTAACTGTAAATGAAAAAGCGGTTCTTAAATCGTGGTAACTGTCAATATGAATTTCCATATAATCTCCTTCAAAACCATCTCTTCTTGATAATCGTTTTACAATTTTATCAGGCTCAGTATCTAATACTTTAAAAGCGATATACAAGTTCTTATCATCATATAAGATCTTAAATTTGGTTTGTTGGGCAGGTTGGGTATTCTCGTCAGGACTTCTTTCAATAAAGTCACCCTGCCATTCTACAAGATCCCAAACATCTTCCTCAATAAAACCATTAATAATAGGGGCTTTAGACGCACCAATAGGTTGGGTTGTGTAAATCCTTTTAGGCACTTTATTATCTGTTTCTTGTCCATTAATCCATGGAGAGACAAAGACGCACAAAAAAATTAATAATATATTTTTCAATTTTATGAATTAATTTTGCTTAAAAGACGGTTTTTTTATAATAATGTTACAATTATTCGGAAAGTTATAAAACATCCTCTTTTTTTCTAGAAAAACAAATCATAATTTAAAGTTAAAAAGCATATAAATATTATTTGTTTCTTGCGAAGAATAAATCTAAAAATATAACTAAAATCCTATTTGCTAAATAAATAAATAGTTGTACTTTTGCAAACTCTTTGAACAGAAGAGAAAATGAAGTTTAATCATTAACAAAAAATTTAATTGTGAATACATTAAGTTACAAAACAGTATCAGCTAATAAAAGCACCGTTAATAAAGAATGGGTTTTGGTTGATGCAGACGGTCAAACGTTGGGTCGTCTAGCCTCTAAAATTGCTATATTAATTAGAGGTAAGCATAAAACTAACTACACGCCACACGTAGATTGTGGAGACAATGTAGTAGTTATCAACGCAGAAAAAATTATTTTAACCGGAAACAAGTGGAACGACAAAACTTATGTACGTCACACAGGTTATCCTGGAGGACAAAGAACGCTTACTGCTAATGAATTGTTTGGTAAAGATCCAGTTCGTGTTGTAGAAAAAGCAGTAAAAGGAATGTTGCCAAAAAACAAACTTGGTAGCGCTTTGTTTAGAAACCTATATGTTTATACAGGTAGCGAGCATAAACAAGAAGCACAAAATCCTAAATCTATTAATTTAAAAGATAATAAGTAATATGGAAATTATTCATAAAATAGGAAGAAGAAAAACCGCTGTTGCTCGTATTTATCTTTCTGAAGGAAAAGGTAAAATAACTGTAAATAATAAAGAGTATGACAAATACTTTACTACAGATACCTTGAGATATAAAGTATTACAACCTTTAAGCTTAACGGATAATGTTAAAAGTTTTGACATTAAAGCTAAAGTTGAAGGTGGAGGTGTTACTGGTCAAGCCGAAGCAATTCGTTTGGCAATTTCAAGAGCACTAGTTGAAATAGATGAAGAGAATAAAAGTGTGTTAAAACCTGAAGGATTAATGACAAGAGATCCAAGAATGGTTGAACGTAAGAAATTCGGTCAGAAAAAAGCACGTAAGAAATTCCAATTCTCTAAACGTTAAAAAATTAAATAAACTGTTGTCTGAAAAGTTTAGCATCCAAATAAATAAGATCGATTTTTCGCTACTTATTAATTGCTAAAATAACGGAACGTAAACTAAAACAAAATGGCAAACATTGAAATTAAAGAATTAATTGAATCAGGTGTACACTTTGGTCACCTAACAAGAAAATGGGATCCTAATATGGCTTCGTATGTATATACTGAGCGCAAAGGAATTCACATTATTGACCTTTACAAAACAGCTGCAAAAATTGAAGAGGCTAATGTTGCTTTGAATAAAATTGCTGCTTCAGGTAGAAAAATATTATTCGTTGCTACCAAAAAACAAGCAAAAGATATTGTTTCAGAAAAAGCAGAAAGTGTTAATATGCCTTATATTACTGAGCGTTGGCCAGGAGGTATGCTAACTAATTTTGTTACTATTAGAAAAGCGGTTAAAAAAATGGCTCATATTGATAGAATGAAACAAGATGGGTCTTTTGAAGCACTTTCAAAAAGAGAAAAATTACAAATTAATCGTCAAAGAGCTAAATTGGAAAAGAATTTAGGTTCAATAACGGATATGACCCGTTTACCTGGAGCAATTTTAATTGTTGATATTAAGCGTGAGCACATAGCTGTTGCAGAAGCACAAAAATTAAATATTCCAATTTTTGCAATGGTAGATACAAATTCAGATCCAAGACCTATTGATTTTGTAATTCCATCAAATGATGATGCGTCTAAATCTATTGATAAAGTTTTAACGCATTTAACAAATGCAATTTCAGAAGGATTAGAAGAAAGAAAAAATTCTAAAGAAAAAGAGGCAGCAGCAAAAGAAGCGGCAGTAAAGGCCAAAGCTGCAAAGGCTGCTGAAGTTGCCGAAGCAAAAGTTGAAGCAAAAGTTGAGGAGAAAGAAGCTGAGGTAAAAAAACCTGTTGCAAAGGAGAAGAAAGAAGTTGCTAAAAAGGAAAAGTAGAGAAAACTTGTTGAATTACAATATTTAAAGATTAAAGTTATGGCAAAAATTACAGCTGCAGAAGTAAATAGGTTAAGAAAAACTACCGGTGCTGGTATGATGGATTGTAAAAATGCATTGGTCGAATCCGATGGTGATTTTGATTTAGCAATTGAGATATTACGTAAAAAAGGTCAAAAAGTTGCTGCAAAAAGGGCAGATAGAGCCTCAACAGAAGGTGCTGCTATAGCAATAGTTAATGATGATAATACATCTGGTGCAGTAATTGTATTAGGTTGTGAAACGGATTTTGTAGGAAAAAATGATGACTTTGTAAATCTTGCTAAAGAATTAGCAGAAAAGGCTTTACAAAGTGCTTCGAAAGAAGAATTATTAAATGCAGATTTTGGAGGAATTACTGTTGCTGAAAAATTAATTGAGCAAACTGGTGTAATAGGAGAGAAGATTGAGCTTTCAAGTTTTGAAAAAATCAATGCCCCTTTTGTTGGTTCGTATATTCATGCTGGAAACAAAATTGCTACCTTAGTTGGATTGTCGGCAAATGTTGACGGTGTTGATGAAGTTGCAAAAGATGTTGCGATGCAAGCTGCAGCTATGAGTCCTATTGCTCTTAATGAAGAAGGAGTAGATAAAGAGGTTATTGACAAAGAAATTGAAATTGCAAAAGACCAATTGCGTCAAGAAGGAAAACCAGAAGCGATGCTAGATAAAATTGCTCAAGGTAAACTTAAGCGTTTCTTTAAAGATAATACTTTAGTGAATCAAGCATTTATAAAAGATGGAAAAGTTAGCGTTTCCGATTATGTTAAATCAATTGGCGATATTGAAGTAATTGACTTTAAGCGTGTTGCGCTAGGTTAATTAATAAGACTATTTTATAATTGAATCCTCAAACTAATTGTTTGGGGATTTTTTTTTGCTCAAACTCAAACAAAATCGAATTAAATTAATGAAGTGGGAACATTATTTTTAAGCAAATTATGTCAGATTATGATTGGTATATTTTAGTATATTTGTAAAACTTTCAATTTTTTCTATGAAATATAAAAGAATTCTATTAAAATTAAGCGGTGAGGCTTTAATGGGTGAAAAACAATATGGGATAGACCCTAAAAGATTGGCCACTTATGCTGAAGACATAAAAAATATTACCGAAAAAGGAGTTGAAGTAGCCATTGTAATTGGTGGAGGAAATATATTTAGAGGGCTTGCCGGTGCAACCAATGGTATGGATCGAGTACAAGGTGACTATATGGGTATGTTAGCAACCATTATTAACGGATTAGCATTACAAAGTGCACTTGAAGAAGCAGAGGTTAAAACTCGTTTACTAACCTCCATTGAGATGAAGCAAATCGCAGAACCTTTTATTAAGAGACGTGCTGTAAGGCACCTTGAAAAAGGTAGAGTCGTTATTTTTGGAGGAGGTACTGGAAATCCTTATTTTACTACAGATACTGCGGCGGTCTTAAGGGCTATTGAAATTAATGCAGATGTAATTTTAAAAGGAACTCGTGTTGATGGAATTTATACTTCTGACCCTGAAAAGGATAAAACAGCAACTAAATATAGTAATTTGACGTTTAAGGAAGTACTTAGTAAAGATTTAAAAATTATGGATATGACGGCTTTTACTTTAAGTGATGAAAATAAGTTGCCAATAATTGTTTTCGACATGAATAAAAAAGGCAATTTATTACAAGTGGTTTCTGGCGAAAATATAGGAACCTTAGTAAATCATTAAACCAAAGAAGACCTTAAATACTTTAATCATGAATGAAGAAATAAAATTTATAATTGATAGCACTAAAGAGCAAATGCAAGGTGCAATAACTCACTTAGAACAAGAACTTACAAACATTAGAGCAGGAAAGGCATCGCCAATGATGTTAAAAAATGTAAAGGTTGATTATTATGGAGCCAGCACTCCCTTAACGCAAGTTGCAAATGTTAACACTCTTGATGCACATACAATAACGGTTCAACCTTGGGAAAAATCATTAATTCCAGAAATTGAAAAAGGAATTATGGTTGCTAATTTAGGGTTAAACCCTATGAATAATGGAGAGAGTGTAATTATCAATGTTCCAATTTTAACAGAAGAAAGAAGAAGAGAATTAGCAAAACAGGCGAAATCTGAAGCAGAAGAAGCTAAAATAAGCATTAGAAATGATAGAAAAGAAGCTAATAACGAATTGAAAAATTTAGATATATCTGAAGATTTTTTAAAAAATGCTGAAATAGATATTCAAGAACTTACCGATAAATATTCAGTTATAGCTGATGAGCATTATGTTATAAAAGAGAAAGAAATAATGAAAGTTTAGAACAATCCCTTTTCTAATTATTATTTTTTTATTAAATAAATTATATTCCATTGAATCTTGTAATCATAAGATAAAAGATAATTGTTGATGAAATTTTGGCAGGTTATATCTAGGTTTATTCTTACACAACGTATATTTATATTGGTTGTATTGGCTCTTATAACCCTGTTTTTAGCTTCGAATATTAAAAACATTAAATTTTCTCATACAGAAGCCAACCTACTACCTAAAGACCATGAAGACAATATCAAGTATGATAATTTTTTAGAAATATTTGGAGAAGAAGGTAATCTAATCATATTAGCTATTCAAGATAGCACAATATTTAAGGCTGCCAATTTTAATAAATGGAATGATTTTTCTAAAGAGTTTGATAGTTTTTCGCAAGTAGATTTTACGGTATCCATTGGAGATATCAAAAAACTAAAAAAAGACAAAAAAAATCAAAGGTTCATTGTAGAACCACTTTATGAAAATATACCTTCAACAAATAAAGAAGTCCAAATTATAAAAGATGAATTGTTTAATAATTTACCTTTCTACGATAATTTTTTATTCAATAAAAGTACAGGTACCATAAGAACTGCTATTTATTTAGATAAAGAGATAGTCAATTCAAAAGCAAGAGAGCGATTTGTATTTGATGATTTAAATCCAGCAATTGAAAAATTTGAAAAAGAAACTGGATTAGATGTTCGTGTTTCGGGGATGCCTTATATACGTACAATGAATGCTCAAAACATTATTGATGAAATTGGCATTTTTGTAGGCTTGGCACTATTGGTCACTTCTTTAATTTTTTGGATGTTCTTCCGTTCTTATAGAGCTACTTTTATTACCATGTTGGTTGTAAGTATTGGTGTGATATGGTCCGTTGGATTTATTGGTTTATTCGGATATGAAATAACTGTTTTAATGGCATTAATTCCACCTTTGATTATAGTAATAGGAGTGCCAAACGCCATATTTTTAATTAATAAATACCAGAATGAAGTTAAAAAGCATGGAAATCAAGCCAAATCTTTACAACGTGTCATTTCCAAAATAGGTAATGCTACTTTAATGACCAACCTAACAACTGCTTCTGGTTTTGCTACATTTATATTCACGAATAGTCAGTTATTAAACGAATTTGGTATTATTGCATCCATAAATATTATGGCAATATTTATTCTTTCCCTATTAATAATTCCCATTATTTATAGTTTCATGCACAAGCCAAAAGATAAGCATCTAAAACATTTAGAAAGAAAATGGATAGATTCAATTGTAAGCTGGATGGAGAATATGGTAAGACACAATCGGATTGCAATTTACGTTTCAACGGTTATTATTATTATAGTTAGTATAATTGGAGTTTATAAAATAAATGTGTCTGGAAGCATTATTGAAGACATGCCAAAGGGTAAACAATTCTACAAAGACATTGTATTTTTTGAAGATGAATTTGGAGGAATTATGCCTCTAGAGGTTTTAATAGATACGAAAAAGAAAAAAGGGGTAATGAATTTGTCTACACTAAAGCGTATGAATAAATTAGATGAAGAAATTGATGAAATACCCGAACTATCAAAATCAATATCTATACTGAATATGGTAAAATATTCTAAGCAGACCTTTTACAACGGAAATCCGAAATATTACCAACTACCTACGGAACAAGAAAAGAACTTTATTCTGGCCTACACAAAAAATTCTAATAGCAATTCTGACATGCTCAAGAATTTTGTTGATTCTACAGGTCAATACGCTAGAATGACAACGTATATGAAAGATATTGGTACGGAAAAAATGGAACAAATTGAAAAAAGAATTCAAGGTAAAATCGATAAAGTATTTCCAAAAAAGAAATATGATATTACACTTACAGGAAAAGCATTGGTATTTTTAAAAGGAACCAATTACCTAGTAAAGAATCTTGCAATTTCTCTTTCACTAGCTATTTTATTGATATCCTTATTTATGGCTTGGATGTTTAAATCATACAAAATGATAATCATATCGTTAATACCAAATATATTACCTCTATTAATTACAGCTGGTTTAATGGGGTATTTAGGTGTTCCGATTAAACCTTCAACCATCTTAGTTTTTAGTATTGCATTTGGAATTTCTGTAGATGATACCATTCATTTTTTAGCTAAATATAGACAAGAACTGGCTTATCATAATTGGAATGTTAGAAAATCTGTTTATGCTGCTTTACACGAAACGGGTGTAAGTATGTTTTATACTTCTATTGTTTTGTTTTTCGGATTTTTGGTTTTTACAGTTTCAAGTTTTGGAGGTACAAAAGCATTAGGCGGCTTGGTTTCAATTACCTTGTTATTTGCTATGGTTTCCAATTTATTATTATTACCATCGTTATTATTATCATTAGAATCAAAAATTGCAAATAAAAAGACATTTAAAGAACCTGCAATTTCTATTATCCCTAAAGAAGAAGATAGAGAATAAAAAAATACAAATATGAAAGGAATTATATTAGCAGGAGGTAGTGGTACAAGATTACACCCACTTACCCTTGCGGTTAGTAAGCAATTAATGCCTATTTATGATAAGCCAATGATTTATTATCCATTATCGGTATTAATGTTGGCGGGTATAAAAGAAATATTGATTATTTCAACTCCAAATGATTTACCATTGTTTGAAAGGCTGTTGGGTGATGGTAAAAACTTAGGCTGTAATTTTCAATATGCTGTTCAAGAAATCCCAAACGGATTGGCTCAAGCTTTTGTTATTGGAGAAGAATTTATTGGAGATGATGATGTTGCATTAATTTTAGGAGATAATATATTTTATGGATCGGACTTAGAAAATCGGTTAAAAAAGGCTGTTAACCCAGAAGGAGGTGTTGTTTTTGCTTATCATGTAAAAGACCCAGAAAGATATGGTGTTGTTGAATTTGATGAGAATTATAAAGCAATTTCTATAGAAGAGAAGCCAGAAAAGCCAAAATCAAATTTTGCAGTTCCTGGTATATATTTTTATAATAATAGTGTAGTTGAAATTGCAAAGAATATCAAACCTTCATCACGTGGTGAATACGAAATTACAGATGTTAATAGAGTGTATTTAGAACAAGGTAAATTAAGGGTAGGAATGATTGGCAGGGGAACAGCCTGGTTAGATACCGGAACATTTAATTCATTGATTCAAGCGCAACAATTTGTTCAAGTTATTGAAGAACGTCAAGGTTTAAAAATTGGTTGTATTGAAGAGATAGCTTACAGAAAAGGGTTTATAAATGATAAACAACTAAAAGAAGTTGCCAAACCATTATTAAAGAGTGGTTATGGAAATTATTTATTAGAAATCTTAGAATAATTCTATTTTCATAAATCAACAATATCATTACAATCCTTATATTTGCGCATAAATTTTTATAGAATGCAAAGATATAATGTAGCTGAATTATTACAATCAGATAAATTTTTACAAGAAATAACTCTAAAAGGCTGGGTAAGAACCTTTAGAAGCAATAGATTTATTGCCATAAACGATGGCTCAACCATTAAAAACATACAAGCAGTTCTTGATTTTGAAAACACTTCAGAAGATGTAATCAAAAGAATTACTACTGGTGCAGCCATATCAATAAAAGGCACATTGGTAGAAAGTCAAGGTAAAGGGCAAACAGTTGAAATACAAATTTCGGAAATTGAAATTTTAGGAGATTCAAACCCCGATGAATATCCAATTCAGCCTAAGAAACACAGTTTAGAATTTTTAAGAGAAAATGCTCATTTAAGAGCCAGAACTAATACTTTTGGTGCTGTAATGCGTGTACGGTCAGCTTTATCATTTGCTGTTCATCAATACTTTGTTG
>Ga0209013_10005527_pt1 | contig 10866 bp, 9 predicted proteins | sample Cruoilmetagenom2_FD_187291 | JGI IMG/M metagenome (GOLD analysis project Ga0209013, IMG submission 187291) | Oil polluted marine microbial communities from Coal Oil Point, Santa Barbara, California, USA - Sample 2 (SPAdes) (version 2) | ecosystem: Environmental > Aquatic > Marine > Oil seeps ...
CCGATCCCTCCCGCAAGCACTTCAGGACAGCATGCGAATGACGCAACCCAGCGTTTTGAAGCGGAAGCGCTGGAATACTTGCTCCAGATCATAGTCCGATTAGGTAGACTGGAATAAACTTGAAACTGGGTTATTAGCGATGCTCGAAACCGGGAGGATTTGAGAGATGCAAAGCCCAGCCAAAGAATGCCGGCTGGTTGAGTTGGATGTCGAAGAGCCCATCTGGGATCAGTTTTTCTGGGTGGCGCCACTTGTGCTGATCGGAACCCGTGAAGCCGATGGCAGCCACGATCTTGCGCCGAAGCACATGGCCATGCCCATGGGGTGGCAAAATTACTTCGGCTTTGTTTGCACGCCCCGTCACCATACTTATCAGAACATCAAGCGCAACGGTGTGTTCACCGTGACCTACACGCGCCCGTCCCAGTTGGTCCTGACCAGCCTGGCGGCTTCGCCCCGTTGTGGTGACGAGGACAAACCCGCCCTTGCTGCATTGCCGGTATTTCCAGCCAGCAAAGTGGATGGTGTGCTGGTTCAGGGTGGCTCGGTGTTCCTGGAATGTGAACTTGACCGGTTCGTGGATGGTTTCGACATCAACAGCCTGATTGTCGGCCGCGTGGTCGCGGCACGCGTAGATGAATGCTCGGAACGGATGGCGGACCGGGATGACCAGCTCCTGGTGCATGATTCTCCCCTGTTGGCCTACCTGCATCCGGGCCGTTTCACAACCATTGACCAGAGTTTCTCATTTCCTTTCCCCCGGGGAATGAAAAAGTGATGGGTATTGATGGTGAACAGGAAGCCTAAACCGCAGCGGCCCAGGCCAACAGCCGGCGATATCCTGAAATACCTGCAGGGCAAGCGCCAGGTCATGATCGAATTGCTGAAGCACACATCCGAGGCTGAATCGCCTTCGGATGTGCCGGACGCCCAATACGCCATCCGGGAAATCATCATCAAACAGCTACAAATGCTGGGATACCGGGCGCGGAGAATTCCAGGCCAGGCCAGCGGAGGGATGCTGTATGCCCTACCCATCAACAGGCGGCGCGGCGCTCCTGCCCAATTGATACTGGGCCATTACGATACCGTCTGGCCTCTGGGTACGCTGCGTGACATGCCTTTTGAATCGAAGGGTGATGTAGTGCACGGGCCTGGTGTTTTCGATATGAAAGGAGGTATCGTCCAGGCTTTGTTAGCCCTGGAGGCACTGCAGCACTTCGGCAGCAATCCAACGGTCACACCGCTCATATTTCTGAATTCCGATGAGGAAATCGGCAGTCGCGAAAGCCGGCGTTATATCGAACGGCTCGCCCCACTGATGGAGCGCGTACTGGTACTGGAGCCTGCCCTCGGGCCCTCCGGCTTGCTCAAAACCGCGCGTAAGGGCATTGGACGCTTCACAATCACTGTACAGGGTGAGGCCGCCCATGCCGGCCTCGACCCGGGCGCAGGAGCGAGCGCCATTCTCGAACTTTCACATGTCATCCAGGCAATGTTCTCCCTCAACGACCTGGACCGGGGGATTACGGTCAACGTAGGAACGATAGACGGGGGTCTGAGGCCAAACGTTGTTGCGCCGAAGAGCGAGGCGGTCGTGGATGTGCGTGTTGCGACGCAGAAAGACGCCACAGAAATTGAGGCCGCCATTGTCGGGCTGAGATCCGCAACACCAGGCACAACGCTGCAAATCGAAGGTGGCTTCGGGCGGCCAGCGATGGAACGAACTCCCGCCAACCGCCGCTTGTGGCACCTGGCCTGTCAACTTGGCACGGACCTGGGACTGGAACTCGAAGAAGGTATGGCCGGTGGCGGTTCAGATGGAAACACGACCAGCCTTTACACCGCCACGCTTGATGGCCTGGGTGCGGTCGGTGACGGCGCACATGCGCATCATGAACACCTGTTTCTCGGAAAAACCCTGGAGAGAGCCGCATTGTTGACCCTGCTATTACTGGCAGAACCACTTAACCCGCATATTGCACGAAGGCGGGTTAGGGCCAGTCAACACGGGAGCGAACCGGTGTGAAGCCGCATTATTTTTTCAGCACAGTCACACGGAAATCTGATTTATGGCAGGTTCCGTTCGACACCGAGCCACTGGGACGTGAATACTGGTCTACAGGTGATTTTGTAGTCGGGCGTACCACCGGGAAACGTAACCGCCTGTATCGTTGCGAGACAAAGTCCGGCCGCATGGCTGACATGGTGCGAGGAGACCTGATGATTGGCGCACTGGGCCGGCGTGCGGCGACACTGGAAGGTGTCGGCGATTGGCGGGATGTGGGGGATAATCTCGAGCTTGAAGCACTAACCAGCGCCGGGCTGATTGGCAAGTCCACGTCCATATCACCGTTGCTGCCCGAACTCATGCGCCTTGAGTACCTGGGTCACGTTATGCGCAACGGCGGCAAGCTCACTATGCAGGACTTTATTGAACCCGTCGCTCCCCGAATACTCGACAAACCGGTCATCCTGTTGATCGGCACCTCCATGTCGGCCGGCAAGACCAGCTCCGGACAGGTCGTTATCCGGGCCCTCACCTACCTGGGCCTTAATGTGGCAGCAAGCAAGATGACGGGCGCCGCACGCTATCATGACATCCTGAAATTCCACGATGCGGGCGCCAGCTTCGTGATTGATTTCGTTGAGGCTGGTTTACCTTCGACCGTTTGTCCCGAACCCCGTTTTCGCGAGGCCTTAGAGTGGATGCTGTCGAAAATCGCGGCAAACGAACCGGACGTGCTGGTGGTCGAAGCCGGGGCGTCTCCCCTTGAGCCCTACAACGGCGCACTTTTGGTCAAATACCTGAGCAAACTGACCTGCCTGACGGTACTGTGTGCATCCGATCCGTACGCCGTGCTGGGCGTGCAAACGGCTTTCGGCGATCACCTCAAGGCCGACCTGGTCTCGGGACCTGCAACCAATACCACTGCCGCAGTAGAACTTCTCAGCCAAATCATCGACTTGCCGGCCCTGAACCTGCTGGACCGGCGCACCTATCCCAAGCTGACGGAATTGCTTAAAGACGCCCTGGATCTGTAAGAGCGTGCTTGCGCGCGAACTTCCAGAGCAATCGGCCCCAGGGAGCCTCTTACAAACGCAAACCCGATCAGATCATGGTGACTAGCAACAGCGCCACAATATTAATGATCTTGATCAAGGGGTTGATCGCGGGACCGGCCGTGTCTTTGTACGGGTCGCCCACGGTGTCACCGGTAATCGCCGCTGCATGAGCCTCGGTTCCTTTGCCACCCAGGTTGCCATCTTCAATGTACTTCTTGGCGTTATCCCAGGCGCCACCGCCGGTGGTCATGGAAATAGCCACAAACAGGCCGGTCACAATAGTGCCTACCAGCATTCCGCCAAGGGCTTGCGGGCCCAGCAGCACGTAGACGATGATTGGCGCCAGCAGGGGCAACAGTGAAGGAATGATCATTTCCTTGATGGCGGCCTTGGTCAGCAAGTCAACTGCGCGGGAGTAGTCCGGCTTGCCGGTGCCTTCCATGATGCCTTCGATTTCGCGGAACTGGCGGCGGACTTCTTCAACCACCGAGGCTGCAGCGCGTCCCACGGCTTCCATCGCCATGGAGGCGAACAGGTAGGGCACCATACCGCCGATAAACAATCCAATGATGACGAGGTGACTGGAAAGATCGAAAGACATGCCGGATATGCCGGCCTTTTCCAGGCTGTTCACATAATCTGCAAACAGCACCAAAGCTGCAAGCCCGGCAGAACCGATGGCATAACCCTTGGTGACGGCCTTGGTGGTGTTTCCCACGGCGTCGAGCGCATCGGTGGTCTTGCGGACGTCTGCGGGAAGCTCAGCCATCTCGGCGATACCACCGGCATTGTCCGTAATGGGTCCGAAAGCGTCCAGCGCAACAATCATGCCTGTCATGGACAGCATGGACGTGGCCGCGATTGCAATGCCGTAGAGACCCGCCAGCTCAAAAGCGCCCCAAATGGAAAGGCACACGGCGATTACCGGCAAGGTGGTGGCCTTCATGGAAATACCCAGGCCGGCAATAATATTGGTCGCGTGGCCCGTAGTGGACGCAGCCGCAATTTTCTTCACCGGGCTGAATTCGGTACCCGTGTAGTACTCGGTGATCACTACCATGGCGGCGGTCAGCGCCAGGCCAATCAGCGCCGCATAATAAAGGTTCATCGAATCCGCACCCATCATGGCTTTGGTGACCGGGTAAAAAGCGATCGCTGCCAGGACACCGGAAGCAATGACACCTTTGTACAGGGCGCTCATGATCTTGCCGCCTTCTCTGGTCCCTACGACAAAGGTACCCAGGATCGAGGCGATGATGGACAGACCGCCCAGCACCATCGGGTAAATCACCGCGTTCGGCCCAAGTACGCTCGCGGTCAAGCTGCCCAGCAACATGGTAGCGACCAGGGTTACCGCGTAGGTCTCGAACAAGTCGGCGGCCATGCCGGCACAGTCACCCACGTTGTCACCCACGTTATCGGCAATCACAGCCGGATTGCGTGGGTCATCTTCGGGGATACCTGCCTCAACCTTTCCCACCAGGTCGGCGCCCACATCGGCGCCCTTTGTGAAAATACCACCACCCAGCCGGGCGAAAATGGAGACCAGTGAGCCACCGAAAGCCAGGCCGACCAGTGAATGGATGGCGTGCTCCTGACTCATGCCCATGTTTTGCAGCACAGCAAAGTAACCCGCTACACCCAGCAGACCCAGGCCTACAACCAGCATGCCGGTAATGGCGCCGCCCCGGAATGCTATGTGCAAAGCTGGACTGACACCCGAACGCGCCGCTTCAGCGGTACGGACATTGGCACGTACGGAAACAAACATGCCGATATAACCGGCCAGGCTGGAAAACACGGCGCCGATGGCAAAACCAATGGCGGTCGGCCAGTTGAGCGCCCAGCCCACCACCACGAACAGCACCACACCTACGATACCGATGGCGGTGTACTGCCGGTTCATATAAGCCTTCGCACCCTCCTGAATCGCCGCAGCAATACTCTGCATTTTTTCATTGCCTGCGGGCTTCTTCAGCACCCAGGTTGCCGTTACAAGCCCGTAAACCACGGCTAATACCGACGAAGCCAGCGCCAGCAACAACGCCATCTCATTAGTCATTTGATTCTCCTCACAAACCCTGAAAATTCCTGTGGGTTAATTTTGATTTGGCCGCATCATAGAGCGGTTTTGCTAAACAGGCCCACCGGGGCCTGTAAAACCGCCGTATAGTAGCAAATTTCCCAATAAAACGCTGCCTGTCCTTGCAAATAATCCCGGAAAAATCAGACTTCAAAAGCTGGCAGCTTTTTTTTCACCAGCACATTGCGCAGACGAACATACTTCGGCAGACCATTGCGGTCATATGGCGGATAGTCTTCGCCCCGGATCAATGGCTCCAGATAGCGTCTGGCAGCAGGTGTAATACCAAAACCATCGGTCGTGATATAGCTTTTCGGCATCTTTTTTTCGCGGTTTGCGACGCGGCCCAGTGAAGCCTCGCCAATCTTCCAGCGATAAGGATTGTTGGAGACCCGCTTGATCACCGGCATGACACCAGTTTTACCTTCAAGAGCAAACTTCACAGCCGCCTCACCCACCGCGTAGGCCTGGTCCACATCGGTCTTCGAGGCTACATGACGTGCAGAGCGCTGCAGGTAGTCTGAAACAGCCCAGTGATACTTGTAACCGAGTTTTGATCGAACGATTTCGGCAACAACCGGGGCAACCCCACCCAACTGCGCGTGCCCAAAGGCATCCCGCAAACCCGCATCTGCCAGGAACTGGCCACGCGAATTGCGCACACCTTCGGATACAACAACCGAACAGTAGCCGTAATTTTCCACGGCATGTTTCACCTTCTTAACGAATTCACGCTGCCGGAACGGCACTTCAGGAAACAGGATCACGTGTGGTGGGTCTCCTTCCTCCCGGGCCGCCAATCCACCCGCAGCGGCGATCCAGCCCGCGTGCCGTCCCATGACTTCCAGGATAAACACCCTGGTTGAACTCGATGACATGGATTCGACATCCAGGCTGGCTTCCATGATGGAAACCGCCACATACTTGGCAACCGAGCCAAAGCCCGGACTGTTATCGGTTACCGGCAGGTCATTGTCGATGGTCTTGGGCACGCCAATGCACTGCACCGGGAATCCCATCTTCTTGCTGATCTGGGAGACCTTGTAGGCAGTATCAGCCGAGTCACCGCCCCCGTTATAAAAGAAATACCCGATGTCGTGCGCCTTGAGTACCGCAATCAGGCGCTCGTACTCCCTCTTACTTTCTTCGATGCTCTTGAGCTTGTAGCGGCAGGATCCAAATGCACCTCCGGGCGTATGCCGCAGGGCCGTTACATTGGCCTTGCGCTCTTTCGAAGTATCGATCAGTTCTTCGCGCAAAATGCCGATAATTCCGTCTTTGCCGGCAAAGACCTTGCCGATCCGGTCGCTGTTGGCGCGAGCAGTTTCAATGACACCACACGCGCTTGCGTTGATGACCGGCGTAACGCCTCCGGATTGTGCATACAGTATATTTTTTTTCATTGGTCAAAAGGCTCTTGAATGGCCCAAAAGTCGCATTGACTTGCGACAGGTGAGCAGTTAGCGTTAGCCCTTATTCTAGTGGACGGGAAGCGTCTTATGCGAATTGTATTGCTGGGGCCGCCGGGATCGGGAAAAGGCACGCAGGCTGAACTACTGGTTGAAAAACTGAAACTGCCGCATATCTCCACCGGCGAACTGTTGCGTAGCGCGGCTGAAGCCGGAACCGAACTGGGTCTCAAGGCCAAATTGGTCACAGATCGGGGCGACCTGGTTTCAGACGATATTATGCTGGGCCTGATTACAGAGCGATTGTACCGTGACGATGTGAAGAACGGTTTTATCCTGGATGGCTATCCCCGCAATATCACCCAGGCCAAAGCACTGGATGAAATTCTGGAACGCCAGGGGCAACCCATGGTAGATGTATTACACATCGACCTGGACGCCGATGTGGTCGTGCAACGGATTGCCGGCCGAGCCGAACAGGAGCACCGCAGTGACGATGTCGAAGAGGTTGTCCGTAACCGCTTGCGGATCTATACGGAACAGACCGCACCCCTGGTCGAATATTATGCCGCCAGGGGCGTGCTTTCCAGGGTACTGGGTCAGGGAACCGCTGAGGAAGTTTTTCAGCGCATCATGAGCGTGCTGTTAATGCACTCAGAGTCCTGATCGTTTTACGGATATTCGATATTCTCCGCCTGCGCTCCGGCCCCCAGGCCCTGCCGGCGGGCTGGACGCTTGCGGTCGGGCTCAGCATAGCCTACATCGCGCAAGGTCTGTTCGCTGACCAGTTACTCGTGGAAGAAGATTCCACACCACGCAGCCTGATCGCAATCACCGTCCAGTTTTTCGTCATTGCGACACTGCTTCAGCTGAAGAAATTTTCAGGCCGGCTGCCCCAAACCCTTTCTGCGTTGGCAGGCACGGGCCTGGTTTTCGGCTTCCTGTCGGTATTTCTTATCTCCCAGGCGGACCCGGAGAGCAATCAACCCATACTTGCTCTGGTCTGGTTCGGGGTTTTCCTGTGGAGCATTGCCGTCGATGCACATATTTACCGCCACGCTTTGTCCATCAAGATGAATCTTGGCGTTCTCGTGGCAGTGTTGATTTTTGCGGCCAATTTCATCTTGTTAGAAACTGTTTTAGGGTAAAACTAGTGCAGTGTCCTATATTATGTGGGGCTCTTAATCGCCACATAATATAGGACACTGCACTCATGCATATTCATATCCTCGGCGCTTGCGGCACTTTCATGGGCGGTGTAGCCCTGCTGGCCAGCCGGGACGGCCACCGGGTTACCGGCTCGGACCAGCACAGCTATCCCCCGATGAGCACCCAACTGGAAGCGGAAGGAATTGAATTATTCGAAGGATACTCGGCGGAGCACCTCGAGCCCAAGCCCGACCTGATTATCATCGGCAATGCACTGAGCCGCGGCAACCCGGCCATAGAACACGTGTTGAATACCGGAATGAAATATACCTCCGGTCCGAGATGGCTCGGCGAAAACTACCTGCGCGGCAAATTTGTTATCGCGGTGGCCGGCACTCACGGCAAAACCACCACCTCCGCCATGATCGCCTGGATTCTGGAGCAGGCCGGAAAAAACCCCGGTTTCCTGATCGGTGGCGTTCCCAACAATTTTGGCCACTCGGCCAGGGACGGTAAACAGTATTTCGTCGTAGAAGCAGATGAATACGACACGGCATTTTTCGACAAACGTGCAAAATTTGTTCATTACCGCCCCAGCGTCGCCATCCTGAACAACCTTGAATTTGACCACGCGGATATCTATCCCGATCTCAAGGCCATTCAAACCCAGTTTCACCACCTCGTGCGCACCATTCCGGGCAATGGGGTTATTATCTGCAATGGACAGGATGCAAACCTGGAATCTGTCATAGACGAGGGGTGCTGGAGTCAACTGCAGCTCTTTTCCATGCTCCAGGGGGCGGACTGGCAAGTGGAACAGCAAACACCGGATGGCAGAGAATTGGCGTTTTTCCGGGATGGCGAGAAGGTCGGCAACATCAGTTGGGATTCCTGCGGTCAGCACAATGCAATGAATGCCTGTGCTGCCCTGGCCGCCTGTGTCGCAGCCGGCGTTGAGCCACGGGAAGCGCTGGAGGGGCTGTCGACCTTCAGCGGCGTGCAGAGGCGCATGGAATTGATCTCGGAGATCAACGACATTCATGTCTATGATGACTTTGCCCATCACCCCACCGCTATTCGCCTTACCCTGGAAGGATTACGACGGAATGTCAGCAATGCCCGGGTGTTGGTTGCACTGGAGCCGCGCAGCAACACGATGCGCGCCGGGGTTCACATTGGAGAACTCGGCCCGGCACTGGCAGCTGCAGATCATGTCTGGCTGATGGCCGGCGATGGCATCGAGTGGGACCCCCAGGAAGAACTGCGTATTCTGGATGACCGCAGCCGCATCGTAACCCGCAGCGAGGACCTGTTACAGCAGATGCTGGACATGGTTAAACCGGGTGACCACGTCGTATTCATGAGCAACGGGGGATTCGATTCAGTGCCCCGCCGATTCTGTGAAGCACTGCCCGGGCGCTCGACACGGCCGGCAACCGTACTGTAAATGAAGATAAACAGGGCCAGAATTGCCAGTTCTACATACATGTCAGTCAGTAACTCTAAAACTTTTGCGGTACGTAGTTATACTCGTAGTCCGGCGCCTGGTAACCATCACTGCTCTGGCGCGGGCGTAGTTCCGGCTTGTCGTAAGGAATATCCTCATAGGGGAATTGGCTGAGCAGGTGTGAAATACAGTTAAGCCGTGCGCGTTTTTTGTTGTCCGAGTTGACCACATGCCACGGCGCCCATTCGGTGTTAGTTACCATGAACATGGCGTCCTTGGCGCGAGAATAGTCGAACCACCGGCTTTGCCCTTCAAGGTCCATGGGGCTGAGCTTCCAGTGCTTGCGCGGGTCGGTCATGCGGCCCTCAAAACGCTTGCTCTGTTCGTCCGCGCTTACCTCGAACCAGTACTTTATCAGGATGATGCCGTTATCTACGATGGTCCTTTCGAATCCTGGAGCAGTGCGCATGAACCGCTGGTATTCTTTCTCAGTGCAAAAACCCATCACCCGCTCGACCCCGGCCCGGTTATACCAACTGCGGTCAAACAGGATGATCTCCCCCGCAGCCGGAAAGCGTTCGATATAGCGCTGCAGATACATCTGCGTTTTTTCCCGCTCACTTGGCGCCGGCAAGGCATTCACCTGGAAAACCCGGGGACTGACCTGTTCAGTAATACGCTTGATCACACCCCCCTTGCCCGCCGCATCGCGACCCTCGAAAACGATAATCGCCCGTCTCCCCGTGGCTGTGATCCATTCCTGCAATTTGCACAACTCAACCTGCAGTTTGTAAAGCTCAGCTTCGTACTCCTTGTTGCTCAACTTGTTTTTCTTTCCCATGTCTTTTGTCCTGTTTATCTTGCGTTATGAATTGCCCACGTTACAGTTTCTCGCGCAGCAACAATAGGTTCCCTTGCTCGATTTTCTGATCGAGTTCCCCAAGGGCTTCGCGCACCCATCCCATGTCACGGTCACCGCCGGGTACTGAGCGCCAGTAACTAAACAACCCGAAGCGCTGAACCAATTGTTCTTCCGACAACTGACCGAGGTACAGAGCCTGGTGTTCCGGAAGCAAGCGTACGCCGGAATCCCACATGCGAACCGTCAACATGCTGCCCTTTACTTTCAGGTTCTTGCGCATCAGCAACTCCTCGGAACGCCCCTGGTATGCCCGGCCCAGCAGGGGAAGCGAAGCCTGGTCTGGTTCGGGATTCAGGGCCTGCACGATCCAGCGCCAGTCTGATTCGGGCACGCGTTCCCAACCGGCCTGTTCCAGCAGTCGTGCGATTTCGTCCGGATTGACCGCGATCTGTGCGTTGAACTGCCTTGATGCCACTGACGCGAGCCTCGTCCGCTCCTTTGCCAAGTTCCGCCATTCGCTGTTCCACCAGTGCTCTTCCCCGATTTCACGCTCCGCAATTGGGGCCTGGAGAAGACCCAGGTCTGTGCTCGAGTGCTCCTGTACTTGCCAGGCAAACAGCACCAGGAAGGCGCCGTAAAATATCAGGCTGGCGATCCCGCCGGAAAATCGCCGCTTGGCTCGCTGCCGGTACGCAATGCCCACCACCGTCGTCCAGGCAAGGCCGAACCCGATACCGATCAATGCTCCGCTCAACCACTCCATGCCCAGGTAAATTCGCGACAGGGTAAGTAAAATCAGTATCAGTGCGGCGGCGATGTAAGGCCACTGCCGATACCGGCGCCTGAGTTC
>Ga0209013_10005528_pt1 | contig 10864 bp, 15 predicted proteins | sample Cruoilmetagenom2_FD_187291 | JGI IMG/M metagenome (GOLD analysis project Ga0209013, IMG submission 187291) | Oil polluted marine microbial communities from Coal Oil Point, Santa Barbara, California, USA - Sample 2 (SPAdes) (version 2) | ecosystem: Environmental > Aquatic > Marine > Oil seeps ...
ATAAAATTTATTATTTATTCTATAATAAAAATTATACGGTGTCAGCACAACTTAATTTTAAATGTATATCGTCATCAGAAAATAATAAAAAGTCTCTGGCAGCTTGATAATCTTCTAAAGCCTCTCTTTCACTTCTTCATAGAACTCACACCACTCATCAAAGTCACAGCCCGAGTTCCACGGCATAGCATCCCTAAACTCCAGCACCAGGTCGTAGTATTCCTGTGGCATCCAGGCTGACTTGAAGTCGAACTGGTCAAAGTCTCCCCAGTCCTCAAGAGTAGTGAGCGGCTGCATCCCGTACTCAATATCCCTTACAGCACCGAATTCAATCCCGGTGACATGCAGTAATCACACTTGGCAGGCAGGAACCTGCTTGTGGCGCAGTTCTTGCACATCTGCACAGGCGCCATTGGCACACCAGGATTCAGCACCGTTGCATTCACCATTCCCACAATACTAGGGGGTTCGGGTGCAAGCAGGCATGGCTGGTCCACAAACCGCAAAAGGGCAGTCGAGCGTACCGTAATGCCTGTATATGGATAAGTATACCACTGGGGGTTATTCAGTTTGGAATTGAACCTGACAGCCGAAAGGTCGATGGGCACACCAGATACTTTTCCACCCAGCCCCCTGGGTTTAGGTGCATTTATCCTCTCACCCCTTGTCACAAAGTCCAGCCAGTCGTTGATATGCAGCTCACCCACCATGGGCCTGTCAAAAGGATGGGTCATTACATAGTTCTTGAACCTCTTCTGGAACAGGTCTTGGAACATATCGGCAGTGAAACCGTCCCATTTAAGTATCTCAGCCATGGCAGATGCACTGGCACCTGTGGCAAATGATGCCACATCAAAGGGGCTTTTTATTTTACCCATTGCAAGCGCCCGACCCAGCGTATCATATGCGGTCTGCGATACAGATTCCATTATAGCCATGCACATATCGTCCCTGCATATATGGTAATATGAAGGGCCGATATGGTGCCCGATATCACCCACGTGTGTGGGCAGCATCACGATATTTGCAACATGAACCCCGGCATCATGAGCAGCTTCAATGTAAGGAGTGAACTTCTTCTCGTACAATTCGAAATACTTGAACCTATCATAAGAACTGTGTCCCAGCGTCCCCATGAGTTTGAGCATTACCTTTGAGGGTTCTGTCCATATCCATTTCAGGTAACGTTTCTCTTCTTCTATGGCAGTCTGGACATTGCGGCACCGCTGCAACACCCTGGTATATCGGTCCCCGAACACATAGATTCCGTTCAATCCCCAGGACTTGGATGCCAGGATGGCTTGCTTGTATTTCTTATCAATGGGGGTACGGGCAATGATCTGGGCCAGCACATTGAATGTACTACCAGGAAGGGCAGCAAAATCCTTGGAAGATATGATGCCATAAAAACCGTTGTGTACCCTTGTGGCCTCAATACCTATGATATCATCTGACTCATCAATGGTCCTGACAAACTCTTCAACGGCATCCCTGAAATCAGGGTCCAGCCTGTACATCACATCAAGGGTGATCGGGGTCTGCTGCCATTCCAGGAAAGCACAGTCCAGTGCATTTACTGTCTTTGTCAGGGATGTCAGTATATCATAGTGTATCAAAAGCGACTGCTGGTACAGGTCCATGGCCTCCTTTGACTGGTCAGGATGCCGTTTAAAGTCCCTTACCGCATCCACAAAAGGACGGCAATGTTCAAGCAGGAAATCCTCGTGCCTGTGCTGCTTTATACACGAGACCTCTGCCTTCTGGGCAGAAATGGCATCTGATACCACTTTCTCTTCAAGACTCAACTTGCTCAATTCTTCGGACATTTCATTTACCTCCAGCCAGATCGTATTCTTTCATTTTCCACTCTTCTGGTACTCCGTCCTTTGACCATCCCCGCAGGCTGTAGTATTCCTTAAGCATGCTTTTGAGCCTGACAGTCTGCCCCCTGGCCGAACCGTCCGGCACCATCTGGTTAAGCAGCCTATCAGGTAAAGTATCATCTTCCTTTGTGATGCCTGCCTTTAGGTTATACATGCGCTCAAGATTGTATATCCGGGCACCTGTTCTCATCACATCAGCGCTGTCAAATTCAATCCCGGTCGCCGCTGAATACATTTCTGCATAATTATCTATACCCAGTGAGAACTGGCTGAACCTGCACAGTACAAGTGAATCCACGAACGTGCTCAGGTCCTGCAGGTCCATGGTCCACCGCGCCTTATCCTGCGTGGAGAACCTGTCAAGCAGTTCCTTTGGTATGCCCAGCACCTCGGGAGAAACCATATAGGCACGAAGGTGACATCCGCCCCTGTTAGATGTGGCATAGGCAAGCCCCATTCCTTTGGACCCCCTGGGATCATAGGCAGGAATCTCAAGTCCTTTTACATTCATTGACACTTCAGGGGCACCGTGTTGTTCACAGAACCTCTTTGAGCCCTGTGCCATTTCAGCGCCGATACCTTCCCCTTTGCCCATCAGGTGAATGGCATTTAGCATGGACTGGCTGTCGCCCCACTTTAGCCCTGTTTTAATCTTGCTCATCTCTTCAAGTTCCATGGCCGACGATATGGTAGAGCCCGTGGATATAGTATCAAGACCATATTCATCGCACAGCATTCCTCCTTCGGCAATGGAGTTAAAATCAGTATTATCAAGGTCTGCTCCCATTGACCAGACCGTCTCAAACTCAGGTGATTTCATCTCTCTTCCGTCGTCCAGTTTTACCTTGTGCCCGCACATGATCGGGCATCCGTAGCAGCCCTGGCGGCCCACAATAAATTCGTCCCTGATACGTTCGCCACTGGTCAGTTCTGCCTTGTCAAAGGGCCACTGGGATTCCTGGAAGTTCCTGACCGGGTACATGCCGTTCATATTAATAGCATGGACAAGTACGGTAGTGCCCCGGCTCGGCAGACTTTCGCCTGTGACTGGTTTTTCTTTTAAAAGTGAAGTAGCCTCAAAGACTGAGCGCTCAAACCCATCCCCTTGAACTTTTATCTCTTGTGAACCAGACACCACCACAGCCTTCAGGTTCTTTGAACCCAGTACTGCTCCGATACCGCCCCTTCCCAGCGCCCGCCTGGCATTTACCATTATACTGGATATGAGGGATTTATTCTCACCGGCGGGCCCGATGCACATTACTTTGCCCCCGTGCTTCTTCTCAAGAGTCCCATCGGTCTCACTGGTGGTCTTGCCCCATAGGGACGCTGCACTGCAGAGTTCGACACTTTCATCAGACACTGTAAGGTAAGTAGGCTCAGCTGCCCTACCCTGGATTATAATAGCGTCGTAACCTGCCTTTTTGATCCATGGTCCGAAATAACCGCCTGCATGGCAGTCTGTGAGTAAATTGGTAAGCGGTGATTTGAATGATGCACTAAACCTGCCTGAAGTGGGTGCCTTTGTACCTGTCAGGGGCCCGGTGGTGATCACGAGCTTGTTAGATTCCCCAAGCGGGTCAGCTTTAGGGTCAACTTCATCAGAGATTATCTTTGCGCCCAGTCCCCTGCCACCGATAAACATCTTCTTCGTATGTTCGTCAAGCACTTCATCTGTTATTTTCCCATTAGTGAGGTCAACCCTCAGTATCTTATCCATATATGCCATATTAGTTCCTCCTCACCCCATTGCAGGGATAATTTCTTTTCCGACCAGTTTGATCGCTTCCGTCCTGTCGGGCCCTATAGGCGAACCCACAACAATCTGGGTCACTCCCGCACCTACAAGTTCATGTATCTGCTCTATGCAGTCATCAGGGGTCCCGCAGATGGAGAACGCCGATATCATATCATCTGTAACTGTCTGAATTGCCTGTTTGAAGCCTTCCTTAAAAACCGATGTGAGCCTGGTGTAATCTTCCTCTGGTATGCCGTGTCGCTTAATCACATCAGGCGGCGAGCCGGCTGTGATAAATGCCACAACGGGCTTTGCGGCTGCTACAGCCTCTTTGCAGCTCCTGGCTACCGAAAAACTGGTATATGCACCCACATCGAACTGCGAGAAGTCCCTGCCGGATGCACCTTCTTTTAGCATCTTGAGGGCAAACTCAAAGTCCCTTGGATGTGAGGCATTAACCAGTGCCCCGTCCCCTAGCTCACCTGCCAATTTCAGCATACCAGGACCCTGTGCACCAATATATACGGGCACTGCATTGTTACCGAAATTAAGTTTTGCCTTCTTTATTGAGACCACTTCACCATTATAGGAGATGGCCTCGCCTGATGTGAGCCGCCTCACCACTTCAACGGTCTCCCTGACGGTCTGCAATGGCTTTGTCCAGTGCACACCCAGGTTCTCAAATGTCATCTTATCACCAGGGCCGATACCGAATACAGCCCTGCCACCCGATACCTCGTCGACAGTGGCGATAGCTGAGGCCAGTTGCGGGGCTGTCCGTGTGTATGGATTAGTGACCCCGGTACCCAGTTTAATGGATGTGGTCCTTGCCGCTATGTATGTGAGCAGCGAGAACGAGTCACGGTTGTTGTAGTGGTCAGTGATCCAGGCATATTCGATGCTGTTCTCTTCAGAGAACTGTATCATATCTGCCAGTGCATCTGCAGTTTCATTTGCTAAAAACTCAATACCAAAGTGTACCATATCCAGACCTCACGCCAGTTCGTAGGGGTGGTCCTCTGCATGCTCGATGCCAAAATCCTGCAATGAGTCTGCCATCAGGATATCTGTCATGGCAACGGCAGGAGCCGCAAATTTAGCGTTCTCCACCGGCCCTATGAACAGCGAGTTGGCTCCGGCCGTAATTCCGATGGTATTGGCCGAGATATCGGCTATCCTGCGGTACTCTTTTTCAGCATTCTTGTGAAGCCAGGCCCATGAACTTGGGATATTGTGGGCACCCACACCTGTTGCCAGGCCGTACAGTGCCTTGACCACTGACAGTAGCCTGAAAGAGGAACCAGCGCCCTGACCGAAGGGTTGTACTCCAGGGTCATAGAGTATCTTCTCAAACCCGCATTCCTTCGCAATGGTCAAAAGCCCCTTATCCACAAAACCGCCGCCGTCCTCCAATAGAGCTGTCCGTGCCTTTACCGACGGGTCCTGCATATTGAACCCCAGGATGACAGTGGCCTCTATTTTTGAACGGGTAAGTGCTGCAATTTCTTCCTCATCGATCATCATGTTGATGGCATTGTACATAGTACGACTGGCATAGCCGTTCCCTGATACATGATCCAGGCCCACTATCCTTGACTCAAGGTCTGCCGAGTCGATGATTATGGGGGCATCGGTGAGGTCTGCCATAAAATCCAGCCCCTTGACCATAAGCTCAGGGGTCAGGCCCACTACCTGGAAGATATAAGGTATGTGGTGCTTATTTCCTGCCTCCTCCACTTCACGGATCTTCGCTTCTGCCTTCTTCTCATCAAAGGTGTTGTTCCCCACGTCCACTATGTTATGACCATCATAGAAGATGGTGGGTACTAATACCGTGGGGTTCTCGCCCACATTGCCCCCTATCTTCACATTTCCTATATCGATTACCTTCTGCTCCCTTGCATACTTGAACATAATATCACCTATATCCTCATACCTAAATCCCCAGCAGGTTGACCAGTAACAGTGCCGCAACCATACCGTAAAGGATGCCAATCCAACGGCCTATCATGGTCCCCCTATGCTGTAGTATCTCGCCGGATGAGAATTCAACAGTGTTCTCGATCTTATCCAGCCGCTCCATCAATGTATCATAATCCATATCCGATCACTCCTAAAAGCAACAGCAGCAATCCTATCATAAGCCCGACAAGAAGGTACAGCCTGGCAGCGGGATGGCCCACCCCGGAAATGGTGCGCTGGTCCCGGCCTATGATCATAACCCTGCGCCCCATGTCCTTAACCATCCTGTCAATCTCCCTGGTATTTGGAATACCGATAGCTGGTATGGTCTGTTTCTCTTTCATATCAAGCGCCTCAACAATAATAGTATGACCGTTATCACAAAACCTATGACAAAACCCTGGAACATCCCCGAATACATGCCAGACATGATCTTCTGTACCTTGCCCAGGTCCTTGACATCTGATTCTATGGTTCTTATCCTGGCCTCCAGCGAGACCAGTTCCGGAGACATGACTGTCACGCCCTCTTCTTCAGTTTTACCGGTGCCGCCAAAGGATATCAGTAGCGGCTCGCCTTCGAACTCTTCCTTTTGTGCCAGGCCGTCGATGGCCTGCACGATGCGATCCATGTCCTCCACGTTTATCAGGTCGATCATCTCCACCTGGCTGCGCCAGATATTGATGGTATCGATATCAATATTGGTAATATATGGAATTGCGCCCTTTGCCTCGATAATGCGCCCATCTTCATCAATGCCGCTGCGGTGCATAGCCATAACGGCATCCCCTGACAGGTGGCCGTGCACCTCTGCGCCGCATATCACCAGGTACCGTATATTGGTGTTGGAAACAATATTGGCCACCACTTTTTCGATACCGATGTTCTCGGTCTTCATGGAACCGGCCAGGGCGGAGTGCTGTGTCAGGCGTTCCTTGTCCAGTTCACTGGCAAGGGTGATCACTGCTGCTTGAGATTCAGGGTCACCTGTTATGTATTCACCTGATACAGGAGGCCAGTTGGGTACAGTGGAACCCATCACAGGCTACCCCCATAGAGGATATAAAGAGCAATGGCACTAATGAGCAGTCCAAGGATGAGGCCGTATACAAGGTTGGTGACCTTGCCCAGGTTAAGGTATATGCCTTCCCGGTTGGGGTAGGAGATAAGGGGTGTGGTATTGGGGTCAAGAGAGAGCATAAGGTCACCTGCAACCGCTTCCAGTGTATCTATCCGGTCAGATACGACAGCCAGATTAGCCATCACATGCTCTTCGTCCATTTGGGCAATGATGCCGTTATACGGGTCAAGGGCAATCTTTTCGTCCTGGTCTATTACAGCATACATTCTGGCACCTCAATGTTCGGCAGGCGGGAAACCTGTCCATGACATTCCATATATTTCATTTTTCACCATGCGGTACCAACCCCTGATACATATTCCAAATCCCAGGGCACTTACCAGAATTATCCCGGCACTTGTCAGGGAAGGGGCCATGAGCAGCAGTAAAAGTCCGAATACTGCTGTGGTCATGGATGCTTCCACACCCGACAGCCATAGTGTTCTGCGCTGGTTCTCACCGGCTCCCATGCTGCCGTTGTACGGGTGCAGGACAGCCAGGGTCACGGCAATATACAACAGCGGGTATAACAGGGTCACCTGTTCAGGGAACAGTCCTGCAAGGAACCTGATTATCACGGCTGTGGATGCTGCCAGTATGGCGCTTTCCTTTATCATTACCGGGATTCTCATCTTGATGATCTTCTGGGCACAGATGCCTGTGATGGCACCGCCTGCCAAGGCTATGGCAATCTCAACCACAGGGTTCATTCCCAGCAGCATTCCGGTATATACGGCTGTTGCACCTACTGCTGTTCCCCAGTACCCTATGGACGAGGTGCCTGTGCCCAGGCCGTAGCTTGCCAGGCTGCGCACGCCGTTGGCACTGCCCACGAACGCGGGCCAGATAAGTGGAATTAAAATAAAGACATAGGCAGCAGTATATCCTTGAAGGAAGATGGCTGCCAGTCCTGTGATCATTGAAACTATGAATAATTTCTGGGACTGGATATGAGGACCACCCGATGTTGCAGGGATTCCCGCACTCATTCAGACCGCCCCAGTTGATGCATATGTTGATACCGAGTATATTATTAGTGCAAGGAATGTGCTGACGATAAGGCATGACAGGAATGTTTTTGGAATTGTCAGCATCTTCCTGTCAAACATGCCTTCGGTCTTTCCCACAAGGGTATATGCAGGCAGTACGCAGTTTATGAGGAATATGCCTGCTGCTGCCATCCCGGAAAAAGCTGCTGTTTCCTGGCTTATTGGTACGATCAGGAAATGTACTCCCAGGAACACCATGGCACCTCCTACTCCTCCCAATATTCCGCCAATGATGCCGCTTATTGCAGTTTGTGCGGGCATGCCGTGGCCGTCTGTGCCTGGAGTAACAAAGGGTTTCTGTTCCCATCCTGTGATCACGTCTTTTGTGCTGCTGCCAAGCAGTGACTGCCCGCTGGCGGTCTGGCCTGAGACAGGGGGTACGCCTGTGCCAAAGGCATTCGCCAGGTTGCCGCCCAGTATGGTCAGGACTATCATTAATGTGGAACCGGCAGCTCCTGAGGCCAGCATTGCAACCGGACCCGAATCAAGGGCAAAAGAAGCTGACAGGATGCCGGTAAGTCCGGCGCCGAATGAGAGCATGGATGGACCTGTGGCAATACCTGTGGATGCAGACATAGCACCCACTGCACTGGCAGGGATGAAATGTACGCATACACCTACCAGCACGCCGCCTGCGATGATCAACAACATTGCAGTTAGAGGGTCCATTTATTTCCCCTCCTCAAAGGGACCGTAGCGGTCCCGTGTATATTTTTCAAGAAAGATTATGACGATAAGTATGAGTGCGATTATTAAAAATTCAAGGATGACGGAAGTCCACACATTGCCGGATATCCTGGAGAAGGCGTCAATGAATATGAGCAGCCCGAAGGTAAGTCCGGTCACAGGTCCGCCAAAGCGCAGGGTAAAGTAGGGAGTGTCCACAGAGTTGCGGTAGCCGTATTCACCTTTCACATCAATGTCCCCTTGCTTGGATATGGCAATGCCTGACCCAAACTTGTAGTGCTGGTACAGCCGCTCGGCCCCGTAATGAACATCGCCAGTAGATGATGCAATGGCACCAAGGGTGAACCCGAGGAACATGGCTATGAGGGGAACGGGAAAGGGGCTACCCAGCAGGCCGTGTATCACAAAGGACAGCAGGGTGAGACACAGGGCGCTTAAAAATGTATAGGTCATGGAAAGAGGGAGGGGGGAGAGCAGGCTGTCCCAATAGAGTATTTGTTTAAAGTTTTTCATGCTGGCGATGCGAGAGATGTGGGCAAGTGAGCCGTACATTCCCTGTAAGACTGCTGCAATGAGCGCACCGACCAAGGCACCGAGAATAACTCCTGGTACCGGGTCTAGTCCTATGCGTGTATATAAAATGTAAGCTACTGTTGCAGCCAGTGCCGCCCATAGGGCATTCTGGGGGGGTTCCCCTGCTATGGCCTTGTTGTAATACCTGTGCAGGTGTTCGATCTGGGGTGCCAGTTGTACCTGTGAGTTGGGATTGCTGGCAGAACCGGCATCAGAATCTTCGTTCTCAAATATACCTGCTAAAAATGCAAGGAGCCCGGCAAGGGCACTGCCCAGTAGTAATATCTGGAACATGGAGAGTTAAAATACCTAACTTTCCGATATACATTTCTAATTTAATCGTTATTTATGATGTTTTGTAATTTATTGAAAGCCTGTTCTGCATCGCCCGGTTTTTTTGTGCCTAAAATATTGACCTTACCGGTTCTAAATATCATAAGCGTGGCATTATATTCGGGTATACGGTACACAAGCCCGACAAAACTTTCGGGATGATATTCAACATTTTCAAATCCGAACAGTACTGTCAGGTGTGCAAGATCAAGGGGTCTTCCCAGGTCTGCAGTTGTGACGATATTCTGCACTTTAATCTCAATTCCAGCATGATCAATATCAACTATTTTTAGAATATCTTTAAAAACAGGCTGCCACTTCTTTATATCCTCGATTTTTTTCAGGTTGCCTACGACTGTACCGTTTTTTAAAAAAATCGTGGTAGACCGTGGGCGGTCAGTCCTGTAAACTACGCCATTGAACTTCTTTGGATTGTACGGTACATTGAGTTTTATTGCAATATCTGCCAGATCCAATGGTATGCCAAGGTCGGCAGTGATGACCACATTTACCACTTTGAGCATCAGTGTAGAATTATTTCTAATGGTATTTTTACTTATGCAGCGAAAAACGGGTGATACCCGCCCCAGATAATTGGCAGGTCAGGATACTGCTCCTTTACGGCGGCGCATACATTGAGGCCGTCCCTTATCTGGTAACAGGTCATGCTGCTGACAGCAAGGCACAGGGCGCCTGGACAGGCTTCCAGTATCTGCGTGGTATAATCTGGATCGGTCACGGCATTGATGATGCGGATGTTAAAGTCGTGCCTGACCATGCGGGCCAGTGCAAGGAGGGAGAGGGGAACGTTGATGAGTGGGACCTGGAGGGATGTGGTCTTCTTGTTGAGTATGGCTACCTGGTGTTTTACCGGCATTGGGTTGAACAGTAGAATAGTGGGTTTGTTGGAAGGCATTAGATCACGATTTTTTAAATAAGGTAGGATGAGGTGGAGGATAAGTGTTGTGGTAGCGTTTGGAGAACTCGCCGCAAAGGGTGTGATGCTTACAAAGACAGTGTTAATTCAACTTTGCGTCCTTTGTCTGTCGACAAGAAGTTATATCACAGATTGCCTAACCGGCTACCCCTTTCATTGGGGTAATCCTACCGCGCAATGTGTGGATGGTAACGTCCACGTAGTAAGCCCGCGGAACAACGTGGTAAAATCAGAAAATCTGATTCAGGTCAAATGTGATTTTTTTTATACATTGTGGTGATTATAATCGAACTATAAAATTAGAAACGCCGGATTACATTCCATTAGTCATCGGTTAAGGAGTTTGAATGGCTCGATATGTATTGTTTTCCAATGAACCAATGATTTTTTATGATTGGACAATTTAGTTTTAATAGAACACAGATTACACGGATTTGACGGATTTTCACGGATTTATTTCCGTATCCGTGTGCATCCGCGTCCTCCGTACAATCCGTGTTCTATCACAATATTACTCTGTCGAATAAGAAAGAGCGATTACTCGCTCTCCCTCTTCTAAGAACGGTACGTGAAAGTTTCCCC
>Ga0209013_10005529_pt1 | contig 10864 bp, 7 predicted proteins | sample Cruoilmetagenom2_FD_187291 | JGI IMG/M metagenome (GOLD analysis project Ga0209013, IMG submission 187291) | Oil polluted marine microbial communities from Coal Oil Point, Santa Barbara, California, USA - Sample 2 (SPAdes) (version 2) | ecosystem: Environmental > Aquatic > Marine > Oil seeps ...
GTTATTCACCATAAAACCATTCGGTGTCAAATTCTTTCCAAAATGCTTCTGGTGAAACTGATTGTGGTAGTTGGTCCAAAGCCAGTTCACGTTTGATATGGTCTTTCACATCTTTATAAGAAAACGATTGACCTTGTACAATATCCTGTACATAGACAATACCGAAACGACCATCCGATAAGGAAATCGGGCTACTCCATTGTTCAACTTCCAGATTACTAGCTGCTTTTACGATGGAAGAATCCACATTTTTTTGACCTTCCGAAATAAATCCGATATCTCCGCCAAGACTTGCAGATGAAACATCCACCGAACGTTCACGTGCCAATACGTCAAATGAAGATCCATTTTCAAGCTCTTCCTCCGTATCTTGTGCATCTGATTCGGACTGTAAAACAATCAGACTCGTGCGATAGGTGGTAGGAATGTTATACAACGATTGATTATCATCATAAAACGCTTTTATTTGTTCATCTTCAATCACAACATCTTTCGTCAGTACTTTATCCAGAATAAGCTGGGCACGCATTTTTTGACGTTGCAAATCGGTGTTCAGTGAATGAACTTCCGAATCCGTACTGTCTTGAGCGGAACGGATTAATGCAAGTTCCAGATCAATCTCTTTGTCGGTAATGTTTATTTTGTATTTTTTCGCAGCTGTTTCCATCACTTTTGCATTCACCAGTTCCAGAAGTGTTTCTTTTCCGTACCGTTCTTCCATCGCCACCATCCAGTCTTCACGGGTGATTTCTTTCCCTTCAACAGATGCGACTTCTTCAATCCCACTAGCACCAATCGTTGTCGCTCCATTCGGAATTAGCCACGCGATGAACCACAATAAATTGCCGAGCAATAAAATGCCGAGAACGATCAGGACAGGCTTTGTTTTCAATCTTCTTTGTACAGGCCGACCTTCTGCAGGTCGACCCAATTTGTTATGATCTGATCTCATCTATATATGATTCCAGTTCTTCTTGTGAGAAGTGGTATTGTTCCATGCAGAAGTGACATTGCGCTTCTGCTTTGCCATCTTCTTCGATCATCTCTTGGATTTCCGTTATACCTAACCCTATAATTGCCGCACTAAAACGTTCTTTCGAACAATTACACTCAAACGACACCGGCATCTGGTCAAGGATTCGGACATTCTCCGCTCCTAATATTTCTTGCAGTAATTCTTCAGGAGATAAACCTCTTGCGATTAGTTTGGAAACTGGTTCCATCGTTTTCAATTTTTCTTCGATGATGGTAATCGTTTCATCTTCAATTCCCGGCATTAGCTGAATGATAAATCCTCCCGCTGCTAAAATTGAATTATCCGGATTGACTAATACGCCCAACCCCACGGAAGAAGGCACTTGTTCGGATGTTGCAAAATAATACGTGAAATCCTCGCCCAACTCACCCGAAACAATCGGAACCGCACCCGTAAAGAAATCGCGCATGCCCAGATCTTTGACAATCGTCAACATCCCGTCTGTTCCAACCGCACGACGCACATCCAGTTTGCCATGTTCGTTTAAGTCAAAGTGCGTGTGTGGATGCGAAGCGTATCCGCGGACTTCACCTTTTGCATTACTATCGACCATAATGGCACCGATCGGACCTTTACCTTCGACCTTAACCGTGATTTTGTCCTCGCCTTTTAACATCGCGCCCATCATGACTCCCGCAGTCATCGTACGTCCGAGTGCCGCAGATGCGGTCGGCCATGTTTCATGGCGTCGTTGCGCCTCTCCCACTGTATCCGTTGTACGGACAGAAAACGCTCTCACTTTTCCATCAAAAGCCAATGCTCTAACTAAATAATCACTCATCATTATTCCTCTTTTCTAGTTGTTTAATTCGTATATGAGGTGTAATCCTTTTAAGGTTAAATATGGATCAATGATATCAATCACTTTTGATTCCGCAGCAATCAAACCAGCCATTCCACCAGTAGCGATGACAGTTGGTTCTTTTTTACTTTGCGCTTTCATTCGCGACACGATACCTTCAACTTGCCCGACATAGCCATACACAATACCTGCTTGCATGGCGGATATCGTATTTTTCCCTACAACATGATCCGGTTGCATTAATTCAATACGCGGTAATTTGGATGCTCTCGCAAATAACGCTTCAATCGAAATGTTGATACCGGGCGCAATCGCACCACCCATGTAATCACCTTTTTCGTTTACAAAACAATAGGTTGTGGCAGTTCCGAAATCCACAATAATTAAGGGTGGACCGTATTCATCGATTGCCGCTACCGCGTTCACAATGCGATCCGCTCCAACTTCGCGCGGGTTTTCGTATTTAATGTTCAACCCTGTTTTCACACCCGGCCCGACAACGATTGGCTTCAAACCAAAGTACTTTTGACACATACGCTCAAGCGAAAACATGATTGGCGGTACAACGGATGAAATGATGATTCCATCTACTTGGTTAAATTCTATTCCTGCATGGTTAAATAACGCCTTTATTTGCATGCCGTATTCATCTTCTGTTTTGTAACGATCGGTTTCCATACGCCAATGGTGAATGAGTTTGTCGTTATCGTAAACTCCCAGCACAATATTCGTATTCCCAATATCTAAAACGAGTATCATCGTTGCACCTCATCAATTCTTTGTCCGACTGTCAAAATCTTTCCACTTTAGCCTTCCTTACTTTTCTAGAAGCCATCATACCATATCTCACTGCACATAAAAAAGCTGATTGACTTCCGCTTCGGGAGGTCAATCAGCTTTTTGGGGTTGTTGAATTATTTACGATCTTCTTTAATGTCGCGCGTTGGTTCCAATACTACTTCTTCCTTCGGCAAATCACCCGTTGAAGGGTCATTTGGAGCACCTGTAACATCCGGTGTCACTTCGTCACCTTTTGCCAGGTCCACACCATCTGCTTTAGAAGCTTCAGTCAAACGAACTGGTAATGTGCCATGATCTTTCAAGTGCATAATTTGACCAGCATCTAACGTTTCCACTTCTAGTAGTGTGTTTGCAATTAGCTCAAGCAATTCACGTTTCTCCGTCAAAATTTCTTTCGTACGGGCGTACTGCTCTTTAATCATGCTTTGCATTTCTTGGTCAATTTCGTAAGCAATCGCATCCGAGTAGTTTTGCTCAGAGTTGAAGTCACGGCCCAAGAAGACGTTTCCGCCTTGCGCTTGACCAAACTGCATCGGTCCGAGTTTATCGCTCATTCCGTATTCAGTGACCATGCTGCGCGCAATGCTCGTCGCACGTTGGAAGTCATTGTGAGCACCTGTTGATACTTCACCGAAAATGATATCTTCAGCTACACGTCCACCAAGTAAGCCCGAGATCTTATCCAGTAATTCTGGTTTTGTCATGAAATAACGATCTTCTTTTGGCAACATAACAGCATAACCGCCTGCTTGGCCACGAGGTACGATGGTTACTTTATGAACAATTTCTGCATCATCCAATGTTAAGCCAATGACCACGTGTCCCGCTTCGTGGAAGGCCACAATGTTACGTTCTTTAGCTGATATGACTTTACCTGTTTTCGCAGGACCAGCAATGACGCGGTCGGTTGCTTCATCGATATCCGTCATATCAATTTTCTTTTTATTACTACGAGCAGCCACTAAAGCAGCCTCGTTTAATAGGTTTTCTAAGTCAGCTCCAGAGAATCCTGGTGTACGTTGTGCAATTGCTTTTAAATCCACATGTTCATCTAAAGGTTTGTTGCGAGCGTGTACTTGAAGGACAGCTTCACGACCTTTAACATCTGGGCGGCCAACCGTGATTTGACGGTCAAAACGTCCCGGACGAAGAAGTGCTGGATCAAGAATATCTGGTCGGTTCGTTGCCGCGACGATGATAATACCTTCGTTCGCTCCGAAACCATCCATTTCAACAAGTAATTGGTTCAAGGTTTGTTCACGTTCATCGTGCCCACCACCAAGACCTGCTCCACGTTGACGACCAACTGCATCAATCTCATCGATGAAGATGATACATGGCGCATTTTTCTTTGCATTTTCGAAAAGGTCACGTACACGAGATGCACCGACCCCAACAAACATTTCCACAAAGTCTGAACCACTGATTGAGAAGAACGGTACGCCCGCTTCACCCGCAACTGCACGAGCAAGCAACGTTTTACCAGTACCTGGAGGACCAACAAGAAGAATCCCTTTAGGAATACGGGCACCAATTGCATCAAATTTGCGAGGATCTTTCAAGAATTCAACAACTTCAACAAGTTCCTGTTTCTCTTCATCTGCACCCGCTACGTCATTGAAACGAACTTTTTTCTTTTCATTGTCATATAATTTCGCTTTACTTTTACCGAAATTCATCACACGATTTCCGCCACCCTGAGCTTGGTTCAACAAGAAGAAGAACAGGATGAAAATGATGATGAACGGAATCAAGCCTGTAAAGAATTGCACCCATCCACTTGTTTCAGGTGCTTTCAATACTTTGACATCGTTTTCCTTCGCAGCTTCGTCAATTAAGTTTAAGAGATTTTGATTATTTGTCGTGACCATCGTGACGAATTCTTCGCCCTCTTTATAGCCCTCCATTTTACCTCTTACTTCATAAACCCCTTGATCTGGTTGCATAGAAAACTCTGTAACGTCTCCGTCTTCCAACGCCGTAATAAACTCGCCATAATCGATTGTTTTGGTTGGGTCTTTCCCGCTATTAAACGTGCCAAAAATCCCGATAATCACGAGGAAAATTAGTAAATAAAATATGGTGTATCGAAATATTCGATTCATCCCGAGCCTCCTCACAAAATATACAGAAAAACTAAAGATAATCTTATCATATGCACAAAAAAGGGTACAACGATAAGACTTGCCTTTTATTCGTAAATCTTCAAATCATGGCAAAACTTCGTCAGCGAATTTAAAACGAGTAAACTTCTTTCTTCAATACACCAATGTATGGTAAGTTACGGTATTTCTCCATGAAGTCCAAACCGTATCCGACAACGAATGCATCCGGCACTTCAAACCCAACGTAATCTGCCTGTAGATTCACTTTTCGGCCCGTTGGTTTGTCTAGCAATGTCACGACTTTAATCGATTTTGCTTTACGGTATTTAAATAGGTCTACCAAATAGCTCAGCGTTAAACCACTATCGATGATGTCCTCAAGAATCAGTACGTCACGACCTTCAACACTTGTGTTCAAGTCTTTTACGATTTTCACTTCGCCCGATGATACTGTGGCATTGCCATAACTCGATACGTCCATGAAATCAATTTCCATGTAAATATCCATGCGTTTCATAAGGTCCGCCATGAATGGCATTGCGCCTTTCAGTACGCCAATTGCAAGTGGAAACTTGTCGCTGTAATCAGCTGTTAACGTTTCTCCGATTTCACGGATTTTTTCTTGAAGCTGTTCTTCGGAAATCAATACTTCCTGAATATCTTTTTCTAACATATGGGTTCCTCCTCGAGCTTAGACGCTCTCTTTTTCAATCATTAACTTATGTGTCCAACCATCATGTGGTTGTTTGGTGAACCGTGAACCTAGTCGGATGCCAGGAACACCAATAATTTCTTCTTGTTGTGTTTCGAGCAATTGAATCAAATTACGCATTTGTCGAGGCACTTTTTCATCAATCAATAGGCGAGACAATCGTTTGGGCTCTTTCATCCCCTTTAACAACAGTCGATCTCCAGATTGTCTCCCTCGCACCTGAATCGGTAACTCACTTTCATCAAGTGTTACATACCATCCTCCATCAAAACGTATCGCATCGTCTCGGGCACACACTTTTATACGCAAGTTCAACCCAATCGATTGCCACGCTCCAACAACTAGCATTATAGGAAGAATTGACAGTGTTGAGACCCTTTCTTCAAAAGAAAAATGCATCAATGCATAATGACGGATACATTTGCCATTTTTCGGAAGATGAATCTCGCTTGAACCATCGCGTTCGAGACATTGGTCATGAATTTGATTAACCAATGAATGACTCAACCACAAATTTTCATTTGGATATAGATAGTTTAATAGTAGTAGAACGACCCTTTTTTGTAAAGCAACCTCGATATCTTGGAATTGTTGTAAATCAATGGTTATCGTATACATGGTTGATGGAACCATGATTTTCTCGAATTCCTTCACGGCCAACCTATGCAAGTATGTCTCATCTTGTTGCTGTTGATAGGTCCATTGACTTATGCTGGAAGCAACATTCGGGTTTTCCTCTTGGATTAGCGGCACAATGTGATGACGGAAACGATTACGCGTGTAGGTATCCTTTTTGTTACTTGAATCCTCACGATATGTATAGTGCTGTTCCTTCAAATAGTGTTCAATTTGTTTTCTTGTGACCGATAAAAGCGGACGAATTAACTCCCCATTCCCAAAGCTGCGTTTGGACAGCATGCCATTCGTTCTTGTCCCTCGGGTCAGACCCATGAAAACCGACTCCACTTGATCATCCGCATGGTGGGCTACCGCGAGTTTGTTATACCCTTGTTGTTGCATGACTTGTTCAAAAAAGTGATAGCGTTCTTTTCGGCAAACATCCTGCAAGTTGCCTTTTTCATGCTCCAGAAGTTCCAGGATGGGTAAAGTCTTGCCATAATATTCAATATCCAATTCACGGCATAAATTTTCCACAAAACGTTCATCCTCATCTGACTCTTCGCCTCTTAAGCCATGATTGGCGTGGACACACCCCACTCCTATACCGAACATTTCTTTCTGTTGCTGTAAAAAAGTGAGGAGCGCTACGGAATCTGCGCCCCCAGAACATGCGACAAGAAGCCGATCTCCGTCGCCTATCAATTTATGTTTATGACTAAACGTGGTGATTTGATTTCGAAAATCCAACTTCCTGGCACCTCCTATGTCTATCATTCATTTTACCACTCTTTCCCGGGAAATATTTCGATTTGATGGTGAAAATAGTGACCATTCTGGTACAGCGTGTTTTACCTTCACCACAATTAATGTTCGATCGTCTTCTGCTGCCGGGAATTTCTGATTGAATTCGGCGGCCAACAAATCAGCGAGAGTGCTTGTCTGCACCGATTCATATTTTCTCATAAGACGAATCAATTCATCCTCCTGATCCTCTATTGAATAATCAGACGAGAACATTCCATCAGACAGCATCACTAGTGTATCCCCAGCTTTTACCATGCGCTCTTCCGCGTCAACTGCCATGGTCGGCAAGAAACCAATCGGTACACTTTTACTGTCGATTGTCACACAGTCTTTTCCACGAAGTAAGTACGTGGACATACTGCCTGCTTTAAAGGACCAGAGCTTGCCTTGTTGTAAATCAAGCAACGCCAAATCCACTGTCGCATACATATCTGAATGGTGTTTAAGTGACATCACGTAGTGCAGGGTATGCATGGCAGTTTCTGGATTCATTTGATGCTGTAAACACTCGCGTAACAGACGAATGACTTTCCTGCTCTCATGATACGCTTCTAAGTTTTGACCCATTCCATCTGATAATACAAATGCAACTAACCCGTTATGCAAAGGAATTACACTGTGTGCATCGCCGGAATATAACGTATTTTGATACGACCTTGTGAATACGCCGTAATCATAAGTGAATCTCACAGCCGATTGGAAGGTAATCTGAATGTGTGCAAATGGATCCTGAATTTCAGAAGTACGAATAATTTCAAATGGTTCATCATATATTTCATGAAGGATAGGTACAATTAGTCGCTCCCCAATCATTTGGTTTGTTTCCCACTCTGCTTGTTTGACTGGCAAACAGCAAACGATTTTTCTCTCCCCTGGTTCTTCAGAAAGCATGTCAATTTGGAAATGAGCAATTTTGGCTTCGTCTAAACGTCTTGAAATTTTTTCTTCTTCCGATTCATGATTTGCTTCATTCAATTGTAAATCTGACATAAGATCACTCACATGTTGGCTCATATCACGCAGTTGGTACGCAAGCATTTTTTTGCCGTGCGCATAATGTCCAGCCAGCTTATTGTTGGCATACTCCTCTTCGAGCGCATCGACCAGGCCACTTGACCGTACACACTTTTCTTGAATTCGGTCATTCAGGCGGTAGCGGACACCTGATTTAGTATGCCCCCGCATTTCTTTCCATTCTTCAATAACTGGACCCATGCCTTGCCCTTCAGTGCCCCAACACTTATCTTGTCTAAAGCAGGATGCACAAACGGCATAATCGGGTGTTTGATTAGTTGAAGCGATTTCATTTTTTGTAGGAAAGCGGTCGTTGACAAGCTGCGTAATAAATTCTACAAACTGCTGGAAATCGGATAACTGGGTATTCACTTTATCCGTCAACCATTGCTGCCGTTTAAACAGCACGGATGATTGTTTTGGAAATAATTGATTTTGTGCATAACTGATCCACGATTTCGGAAGTACGAAGAAAACCACCGCGGCACAAGCTAACGATGCAAAGTAGACCTTATCCAGTGGTAAAGTCGCGTCGTATACCGTAAAGAAGATAGCCGCCCCGAAAGAACCGATGGCCATCCATACTCGGCCTTTGTTTTGAAACAACCCGGCACATAAACCCGTAAGTGCATACACGGCAATCATTCCACTGAAGGATAATTGAGACAAACTGAGAATTGTCCCCATGATCGTGGCAACTGCTGTCCCAACAAATAACCCTCCCACGCTAACCGCTCCAAAGAGAACGATATGAACCAGCACAAGCGGGACAGAGATTAACCCGAACAACAAGCCACCCATTCCGGTCAACATTAGAGCACTCACCATTACCGCGGCACCTATTCGTTCAAATGTCCATTTAGCGGTCGTCAATGCGTGCATCGGAACGAACAGTTGAAATAAGAAGACTGTCATAATTGCGGACAAAATGCTTTCATACAGGACCAGCAGAGCAACTGATAAAGGAATTTCCCCGCTATATGAAATCCACTGCCAGCCAACCTGGACAAGCAAGATGACCATGGCCACTTGTAATGGAATGAATTTCTTGTTTTTAAGTACATGACTAATCGCTTGGTATCCCCCTATTTGCAACACGTGGAGGACGGTTTGTCCAATTCCGAGCGTCAAGCTCCCACTAATTCCCCCTATCCAAACAAATGGTAAATAACGAGGGTACCTCCTCGCCACAATTGCCCATATGGGTAGAAAAAATGGGACCGCTGCTTCAAATAACACAGCTTTTGATAAGAAGAATGCAAAAAACAATATAAGAGCAGAGAGTGCAATCTTCAACTTTTTCTTTTTCAACATGAGTGACCATCGAATCCAAACGGGTATTTTCTTCACACCATCATTTGCCCACGATTTCATGAAACCAATCCCTTCCCTAGCGTTGATTTTCATTATAGGAGAGAGTTCGTTTGAAGTTTGTCTATCCATGACACCCTCCCCCAAAAACATTTCGACGAATTCTCGGAAGAAACGTGTTGAATTAATTGAAAGACCTCTTGACACTTCATATGTTCGATTGTATTATAAATAAGGTTCTTTCATAACGGCGGCCTAGCTCAGCTGGCTAGAGCGTACGGTTCATACCCGTGAGGTCGGGGGTTCGATCCCCTCGGCCGCCATACTTATGTACGCATCCTAAGTTCGCCGTATCCTGCGGCGACGGATGCATGACCTACATCCTGTAGGCCCAAGCGAAAAGTGCCACTCTAGCCCGGCACCGGTGCTGGAAGGAACTCACTTGGAAACCTGTTTCCAAATGAGTTCCTGAAGCTTAGGTGCGGGCTGGCGCTTGTAGCTAGACACAGAAAACGCAGAACGTTTAAATAAAGGCCCCTTGGTCAAGCGGTTAAGACACCGCCCTTTCACGGCGGTAACACGGGTTCGAATCCCGTAGGGGTCATCATAAAAAACCAGCAAGAGCCTTGTGCTCCTGCTGGTTTTTTCATTTCAAGAGTAAACCTCTAATTATCGCGAACCTGCTCAATTTGTCGTATATGATGTTCGATGTATTCAGAAAAATCAGTCAAATATACTTCAATCGACAAAGAAAGTTTTTCCAAAATGGAATGTTTTTCAGCAACCCACACCTCGTTATCGCACATTTGCTCTTGCCGCATGAGCCAACAAGTATGAAAACCACATACTTGTGGGTCTCATTCTTGGGCCCACAGGACGTGGGTCATGAAGGCGTTCCGACAGGATGTCGGGATCTTAGCCTTCCTTCCTTCAGATTGCGGCCGTGCAGGCGCAAATGCACTCTTCTGTTTCCATTAAATTGACTGCTAACTTTAAAGTAAAGTCTATTCATTGCTAATACTACCTTATAGATTGTAGTGAAAGGCGGCGACTCCTGCGGGATCAGCGGGACAGGTGAGACCCCGCAGGAAGCGTTAAAAAGGAACGAAGGCTAAGAACGTCACGACGCGAGCACAATGCCTTCGTGACCAACATCCTGTTGGCCCGAGGAGGCTCACCGCCCGCCCCGCGGAACGCGTCCGCCTGTAACGGAAATCAACAGAGGCGGTTACTCGGTCATCCATTCTTTCCTAGAACGCAAAAAAACACCCTTGCATAAAAGCAAGGGTGAAATGTAAAAAACACTTTTTCTACGATTAAAACAGTCAGCAAATTATCCTCGTTTCGCGCCTCGACCGCCGCGTTTCGATTCAGTTGCACGTTTTAAAGTGGTCAAACGATCTTCGCTATCTTTCAGGAAACGCGCCATTTTTTGCTCAAAATTCTCTTTGAACGGTGCTCTATCGTTTTGACGATTATTTTGGCGTGGTCGTTGAGGACGTTCTGGTCTCTCTGCTTGTGGCTTGGCTTTACGAATCGATAAGCCTATTTTACCGTCAGCTTCGACATTCATCACTTTTACTTCAACCATATCTCCAACTTTCAAATGCTCGTTGATGTCTTTTACATAGTTGTCAGCTACTTCACTGATATGAACA
>Ga0209013_10005531_pt1 | contig 10862 bp, 7 predicted proteins | sample Cruoilmetagenom2_FD_187291 | JGI IMG/M metagenome (GOLD analysis project Ga0209013, IMG submission 187291) | Oil polluted marine microbial communities from Coal Oil Point, Santa Barbara, California, USA - Sample 2 (SPAdes) (version 2) | ecosystem: Environmental > Aquatic > Marine > Oil seeps ...
CCGCAGACCAACTCGTTCATCTCCAGCCCGGAGATCGTGGTCGCTTACGCGCTTGTCGGCAACCTCACCACCAATCCACTGACCGACGAGCTCATCGCTCCCGATGGCAGCTCATACAAGCTGCAGCCGCCGGCGCCGGCGCCCGAGGTGCCGGAGAACGGTTTCGTCTTCAAGGCGGACGGATACCTGGCGCCACCCGAGGACCGTTCGTCGGTCGAGATCAGGGTAACGGACGGGTCCGACCGCCTACAGCTTCTCGAACCCTTTCCGGCCTGGGACGGAAAAGACTATGAACAGATGCCCGTGCTCCTCAAAGCACGCGGCAAGTGCACCACTGACCATATCTCGCAGGCCGGTCCGTGGCTGAAATTCAGAGGCCACCTCGACAACATCTCGGACAACCTCTTCCTTGGCGCCATCAACTCCTTCGCTGACGAACCCGGCTACGGCATCGACATCGAGACCGGCGAGGCCACGTCGCTGCCAAAGCTGGCGCGAGAGTACAAGGAGCGCGGCATCCGGTGGATCGCGGTCGCTGACGAGAACTATGGCGAAGGTTCGTCGCGCGAGCATGCCGCCATGGAGCCACGCCACATGGCGGGAATAGCGGTCATCGCCCGTTCGTTCGCGCGAATTGCCGAAACCAACCTCAAAAAGCAGGGAATGCTGCCTCTCCGGTTTGCCGATCCTGCGGATTACGAAAAAATCCAGGTTGATGACCGGTTGTCGTTGACCAGTCTGGCTGAGATTGCTCCTGGTCAACCGATTACAGCGGTTCTCCATCACGCCGATGGTTCTGAAGAGAGCTTCGCGCTCGAACACAGCTTGAATGACGAGCAGGTCGAGTGGTTCAAAGCCGGTAGCGCGTTGAACGTCCTGAGGACGAAGGACTAACGGCGCCCGAAAACCAGCGAAACGATGAGGCGCATCACATTCGCTGCGTTGACTCGAACTGTGTATTCTGCGAATATCGAAGGATGACCGGAAGCAGCCAAAAGCGCGCCACGGAACCCGTAGCTGACCTCGATTTTCTGAAGATTTTCCTGCCGTACGAGCTACGACTTGCCCAGCGCCAAGCCATGGTCTCGAGTTCGAGATCAGGCGACGGTACCCCGAGCTCGTGTCTCGGGCTTTACCTCGTGAGACTGGTGCCGATGTCCGGCGATTGGTTCCCCGCGGCGGCAGATGGCGGAACGCAAATTGGTGATCACATTCAGGATATGCTGCTCGAGGTCATACGCGATTCGGACATACCGGTGCGAATGAGCAATCAGGAGCAACTGGCTATTCTGCGCGACCTCGACCCACAGCAGACCTACGCCGTCAGCCAACGGTTTCTGACCTCCGCCTTCGATTCCGACCTTCTCCACGCCGCCAATCTACGGATCTGCGTCGGCTACGTCATTTACCCGCTGTCGAGCCAGCCCAACTATCCAACATCGCAGTGGGAGAACATCATCGAGCTCGCACGGAGAATGAGCACCCTTGGCGAGCCCTCCAGCCGCGCCTCCGGCAGCGGCCTCCTTCGCGGACCCGATATGACCGAGTCAGGAATCCCCGAGAGCGACCTCATCCCCCTTGCGATGCGCGATCCCGAAGCTCTCGTCAAACCAGGATTGCTGCAAATACAGAGGATTCAACTGCTGTCGAACGCGGAATAGCTCGAGAGGCTATACGGCTATTCGGAAAGACGGCTAGACGGCAGAACAGGATAGCTAACTCCGGAATTCGACTCGCTTGGAAATAAATGCGGCCAAAGCGCCAGAGGCCCGACGTTGGGATTCTGAAAGAAGGGCCTTCGAGTCGCCAGAAAGAAATCCGAGACGCTCTGAGAGATCAGTGAAATACCCGAGTTCTCGGAGCGACCCGAATGAGATATCCAGAAACCGATCGAATTCGACCTCGGTCCTCCGGCCGCAGCCTTCGACGATGTTGGCTGCAGCTGAAACTGCCCATCTACGCATCTGGCTGACGAGGCCGTAAAGCTCTTCCGCAGGGTATCCACGGGTGTGTTCATAGACTTCAACCACCAGTTGATCAGCCAGTCCGAAGATCTCGAGCTTTCGATGGTCTCTCATTGCGATTCATAATAACCGCAACGATGACCTTACGCCGTTTAGCCGTTTAGCCGTTCTGCCGCATAGCCGTCCTGCCGTAATGCTGTCCTGCCGCATAGCCGTATAGCCGTCTTGCCGTCCTGCCGTATAGCCGTGTTTCCGTATAGCCGTGCTTCCGTATAGCCGTCTTTCGGACCTCCCGAAAGGCAGTTGGTTGAATCCCCCGTTGGCTTTGACCGCTGTATGATCTCCTCATGACATTCGAGCTAGGTGATTGGCTGCCCGAGTTTCCGGTGCGCGAACACGCGCTCTATCTTGATCATGCGGCAGTCTGTCCGCTACCGAGTCCAGTCGCTGAAGCGATGCGTCAACGCATCACCGGGCAGGAGGAGACCGGCTATGACAACTACAAGGAGTGGCAGAACAACCACCTCAGTTGTCGCCACCTCGGCAGCCAGCTCGCCGGCTGTACTCCCGACGATATCTCTATCATTCGCAGCACCTCCGAAGGGCTGTCGCTGATAGCCGAGGGTCTGGACTGGAACGAAGGCGATGAGGTGCTGGTTGGCAACGAGGAGTTTGCAGCCAACGTGGCGCCCTGGCTCGGACTTGCGCGCAGGGGTGTCAACGTCGTGCGTTTCCCGCAGCCCGACGGCCGCATCGACCCGAAGGTCGTGGAAAAGCACTTGGGAGAACGGACCAGGCTGCTGGCGGTTTCGTGGGTCGCTTTCCATACTGGCTGGATCGCACCACTCGCACAGCTCGGACTCGTGTGTCGAGATCGCGGCATCACTATGGTGGTCGACGCCATCCAGGGTATGGGTGTCTTGCCGCTCCACTTGGTTGCGCTCGGCGTCGACGCGGTCGTGGCCGACGGCCACAAATGGCTCTTCGGTCCGGAAGGCGCCGGCATTATGGCAACAACCGAAGAACTTCGCGCCCGACTCCACCCCGTCATCTCGGGCTGGCGCAACGTCACGCTGGCGCCCCACGACTTCTTTCTGCAACGTCTCGAACATCACACCGACGGCCGAAAATTCGAGGCGGGCGCCACCAACGACATTGGCGTCGCCGGCCTCGCAGCAGGTCTCGACCTGATCGCCACAGTCGGGCGAGAGAACATCCAGGCCCGAATCGAAACACTCTCCCGTCTTTTGACCCGCATACTCCTCGCCCACGGTTGGGACGTCTTCTCCCCGGGTTCGGGACACCCGATCGCCGGCATCGTCGCCGCCCGTCACCCGAGCGTCAGCCCAGTCGACGTCCGACGTCGGCTTCTTGAACGAAGGGTCGTGGTGTCGGTGCGACAGGGCTACGTGAGATTTTCGCCCCACTTCTATACCACTCGCGGGGAACTTGAAGCGCTCGACCGAATCTTGGAGAAAGTGGGACTCTGACGAATGAGGAATTAGGAATGAGGAATTAGGAATGCCGCCCGCCCACCAAGGGCCTTTTGAAGTGGGGAGGAGTGGCTTGGAATTCCTAATTCCCTCCTAATTCCTGATTGGGTGTTTGGGCTAATCCGCTGCGCAGCGGAAGCCCGTGGTGCGATGATCCTCGGTCGGTTTGCGCGATGAGCGGCGCGAGACCCTCTGCTTGACCGGCGGATCGAAATACGAGCCGCCCCGAACCACCCTCCGGCGCTCGACGGACGGACCGGTTTCCTGCTCCCAGGGGGTTCCGTCTCGGGGTCCCCCTCCATAGCTGGTGTGGTAGACATCCTGCACCCACTCCGCCGCATTGCCAATAAGATCGTGGATGCCCCACGCGTTCGCAGCAAAGGTGCCCACCGGCGCCGAAGAGCCCCAGCGATCTCTTCCGACGGTATCAAAAATATTGGCGTGATCAGATTCCCATGTGTCTCCCCAGGGAAACCGTGTGCCGCTCCCGGCACGTACCGCCCGTTCCCACTCGACCTCGGAGGGCAGGCGTTTGCCTGCCCATCGCGCAAATTCACTCGCCTGGTACCAGCTCACCCACAGAACGGGATGCGACGCACGGTTCGGATCATCGAAAGCCTCGGTTTTGCTGGGCGGAGTGCATCGACCGGCGTCGATACAGCGGCGATAGTCATCGTTTGTCACCTCGTTGCGATCGAGCCAGAAACCCGCGACGTTCCGGGGGCCTGCCGGGAGTTCGTCGACCGCAATCTGGCGGTCGTACAGGCTGGCACCAAAGCGGAAACTCCCCGACGGCACCCACACCATCACCCGGCCATCGGACGACCAGATGCGAGTTTCCCCTGCGGCGGGCTCAATCGAGTCCCGGCCCTTCATCAAGCGGGGGTTGGACGGGTCAATCGCGAGACCCGCCGCGAAGCACTCTTCAGCCCGCTCACGCTTCCCGTCACGCGCCATGGCCGCGCCGCACTCACCCAGCGCGTCAACCAACCGCTCTTCCGTCTCCCGCATACGACGCTCGAAACGAGGACTCCTGGCCATCGCTCTCAGGTAGCGTGATCGTAATTGCACCAGCGAATCGGTGTTTCCCCCCAGCGCTTGCTCGACCATCTCGCCTTCAACCCAATCCAGTAGATCAAGGGCCACCGGATCGCGAGGGTCCCTGCGAAGAATGGAAGCGGCTTGCAGCATCGCCAAATTGGCACGCCGTTCCAGCATCAGCCAGGTGAGCGCGCGGCGCTCGAGGTATCTACGATCTTCGGCGCTCAAATCGACTCCCGCCAGCTCGCTGCCGGGCGCCGTCTGGAGAGCAAACACACGATCAGCAATGGACCGCACCTTTGAGTCGCTGATTTCCGATGATCGATCCATCGCACACCTGAAGCCGAGGTCATCGCTCCGGTAGCTTTCTTCAAACCACGAACGGGCGGAGACCCTCGCCAGATCAATGCTCCGCCTCCACGAACCGCCTCGCACCACTCTCCCCACCCCATTTCGCGTCGGCGAACCATCCGCCGGCAGCTCCCTGAATCCGGTCTGATAGCGATCCTGGCACCACTCCCAGACATTCCCTGATATGTCGAAAACGCCCCAACCGGTGACCGGGAAAGTTGCCACCGGTAACGGTCCTCGACCCTCTGGCATCGTCTCGTCCCAGACGTTGGCAAGCTCTGTGCGGCGGGCCCTGCCCCAGGGGAATCGCGAGCGGACGACCTTCGCGCGCGCGACGCGCTCCCAACCAGCCTCGGATGGCAGCCGTCTTCCAGTCCATCGGGCGTAGTTACGGGCCTGATTCCAGCTCACGCTAACAACAGGGTGCTGACCCCGACCAGGGCCACTGAATACGGAATCATCCGACGGTGGGCTGCAATGGCCGGCATCGACGCACAGCCGATACCGTTGATTCGTCACCTCGGTAGCTTCGATCCAAAAACCCGGCACGTCGACCCACCGGAAGTAGATCTCGTTCTCCCGGCATCGGCCATCATTCTCCGAACACCCCACGCGAATCCGAAGCGGCGGCTGGTAGATGAGCTCCGCCCGGTCAACCGTCGAACGCCAGGTCTGACCGTCTTCGGGATCGGTGGGCGGCAGGAGAATTCGTCTCAGTCGTTCGATCGCAGGGCCGGTCGGAACATATTTGGCGGCAAGGGTCCAGGCGGTGGCTGTCGCAGTCGGATCCGACCCTTGACGTTCGTCGGCCCAGGCAACCAAAGCGGCAGCAGTCCTCACCTCCTGGCCCTGCAGTCGCGATTCTCCACCATCGAGCTGGACCACCAGGCTGGCGTAGGTCTCCATCAGCACCGCCACCGCGGCCAAGTGTCCGTTGCTCACCTCGCGCAGAATTGATGCTTCAGCCTGCTCAACCACCGCCTGAGCCGACTGATCCTGAGGGTTGGCCTGAAGACGAGCGACCGCGTCGGGAAGCGCACCCCACGGTCCCGCAACCGCCATTGGGGCCGTAGCAACAACACACACACCGATGATCAGCCGGGAAGAAAGACGCATATTATCTGTCGCATTGTACCTGTACGGAAAAGAAAGGACCGCGTTTCGCCTTTGCGACTCATGGTTCTTCGTGTGGCGCGGTACACTGACGACATGACGCCCGAAGACGAAAAAGAACTGGAGTACTACCGCGCCGTCGAGGATCTGTTCGCGACTCTTCGCGGGGTGCCCCACGTCATTTCGCCAAAGGATTTCCAACTGCTTCGCGAGTGGTGGCGGGATGAGGTACCGCTGGCCGCCGTTCGCGCAGGCATCACCGAGGTATTCGCACGCCGCAGGGAACGAGGTGAGCCGGATCCGGTCGTCAGCCTATCCTACTGCCGGCACGCGGTCCGCAAACACGCCCATCGGATGGCCGAGATGCAGGTCGGAGCACCCGAAGTAGCCACCTCCTCTCCCCCCGATGCAAAGCCGGCCCTCGAGGCCCTTGCGGCCGGTCTCAACGCCGTCGCAGCTCGGTCGCGGTCGGTGAAACCACGCATCGCAGCCATCATCGAAAGCATCGCGACAGCTGTGGAAACAGCCTCTGAGCTTCCGGTCTCCGCCCTCGAAGAACACCTCTTCGCCCTCGAATCCGCCCTTCTTGCCAACTGTCTCGAAGCCCTCGACGAGCCCAGCCGACGGTCTCTCGAAAAACGAGCGCGACGCGAGGCCGAGTCGACAGCTGCAACACCGGAAGCCCGCGACAGGACCTTCCGAGCGCTCCGCGACAGGCTGTTGCGCAGCGATCTCGAGCTTCCGCGGCTGGAGCTCGACGGATGAGCGCTGGGGATCCGCCAACCGATCCGAGCATTTCACTTATCGCCGAGAAGTTGATCGGTGGCGGCCGCGCGATCGCCCACCACGATGGCGCCACCTGGATGGTGGCGGGAGCGCTGCCGGGTGAGCGCGTTCGTGCCAAGCTCACGAAGCGCCGTGCCGGCATTGTCGAGGCACGGACTCTGGACGTGTTATCGGAGCCCCACCCCGCACGGTTGCAGGATCCGTGTCCCCAGTCCGGCGTCTGCGGAGGATGCGATTGGCCGCACGTGGATCCCGAAGCAGGCGCAGATCTGAAAGCGGCCGCAGCGGCGGAGGCGGCTCGGGCCTTTCCCGAGCTGGCCGCCCGCATCGCCTCGGCGCCGATCCACCGGTCAGAGGGCAGCTACCGTTTGCGGGCCCGGTTGCACTGGGACGCCGGGCAGAAACAGCTCGGTTTCTATGAGCACCGCAGCCGCAGGGTGGCGTCAATCGACTCATGCCGGATCCTCTCACCCCGGCTGATGCAGGCCCTGCCGCGGCTCACAGACGCGCTCTCGAAGAGCTGCACGCAACACGTCGATCTCGAGTGGCTCGAGGGCACCGAGGCCGACGACACGGTTTCGGCTCTGCGCCAGGCCAAGGGCGGCCCGAAGACCTTCGACCCCGCTTGGGTTCCCGGGCCGGACGATCTGGAATCTGTCGTGTCTGGCTTCCACGCCCTTTCCAAAGCGGGTTGCCCACTCTCTGGTTGGGGTGCGACCGAGGTCACCATCGATCTGCCGATTCCGCTCGAGGTGCCTATCGGTTCCTTCTTCCAGGGCAATCGCCATCTCATCGGTCCCCTGTTCAGGCGCGTAGCGGATCTCGTCGGCGATGACGCGGAGCCCGTCTTTGACCTCCACGCAGGAGTGGGGTATCTGGCCGCTGCGGCTCGTTTCGCGGCCGAGCGCGATCTGACGCTGGTTGAACCGCACCGCGAGGCCGCGTTGGCAGCAGGTCGAAATCTCCCCGGGGCTCGGGTCGTCGTCGGCGCAACTGCCGAGGCGTTCGTCGCCGATGCCGGAGACCAACCGCCGGAAGCCCTGGTCATCACCGACCCGCCACGCACCGGTCTCAGCAAAGACCTCAGAAGCCACCTTGTGAGGTGGCAACCACACCGCATCCTGATGCTCGGGTGCGACCCCGCAACCTGGGCGCGGGACGCCGGTTTTCTGAGTCAACACGGTTATGAGCCGAGGGTGGTCGAGGTCTTCGATCTCTTCCCTTCGACCCATCACCTCGAGATCCTCGCGCTGATGGAGCGTGTGTGACTCATGGAGATGCAGAAGCGCGCGCCTTACGCCCGCTGTGGCTGCTGACAACCGGAGCCGCCCTCGGCGCCCTGATTTCGACTATCACAATCGTTGAACCGCCACCGTGGCTCCCAACACTGCTTGTGATTCTCGGTCTGGCGGCAACAGTATTTGCCCTCCGCTCGCGGAGTCGGGCCCGCCACGGGATGTGGCTCCTCGCCGGCCTCGCCCTGGTCGGCGGTCGAGGCCTCGGTCAGACCGATGAAACTCTGCATTTGCAGCGCCTGATCGCCAACGGCGAGATCTCAGTGCGTGCACAGCTGGTGATCATCGAAGGGTGGAACGAAGCCCGGTGGGGGCGCCGCACCCGAGCCCAGGTTTTGACGTCAAGGCAGGACGACAAGGAGCTCGAGCTGCCCCGACACTGCCGCCTCGAGATCCGTGGATCGGCCAACCCGAATACTCTACCTCGGCCCGGCTCCGTGGTTGAGGTCCTTGCGCGGATCCGCGGCAACCACCGCAGTCCCCTTCTCGTTGTCGCTTCCAACCGTCTTGTCCAGACCTCGGGTGATCGACGTCTTCTCCCCACCATCCGCGACCGACTCGCCCGCGACCTGCTGCGAGCGGCCGGCACCAATGCGAATCGCATCCGTACCTCGGAGATGGCCGCCGCGTTGGCCCTCGGCCGGCGCGATCTCGTGCCTCGCGACGTCCGCGACCGCTGGCGTCGCTCCGGCCTTGCCCACCTGCTCGCGGTCAGTGGGCTCCACGTCGGGCTTGTCGGTGGCGCGGTGTGGCTTCTGCTCGCACTGACCGGCGTCAGTCCGCGTAAGACCCGCATCACCGTCCTGATTGCTGTGCCGGCCTACGCCATCCTCGCCGGTGCTGCGCCCTCGGCCATGCGAGCGGCCCTGATGGCAGTCATCTACCTCGGCGCCCGACTTCTCGGCAGGGCGATCCTGCCGATGGCGGCGGTGCTCCTCGCGGCCACAATCCTGCTCATCGCCCAACCGTCTCTGATCGCCAATATCGGTTTCCAGCTCACCGTCGTCATCACCGCCGCTCTCGTCCGCTGGGTACCGGTTCTGACCACAACCCTTTTCGGCCCACGTTGGGTCAACGGAGCGGTGGCCGTGCCCGTCGTCGCCCAGACCACCGCAGCGCCACTCGTCGCCTGGCACTTTCGGACCCTGATTCCGGGTGCCATCATCGCCAACCTTCTCGCCCTGCCGTTGTTGGCCCCGATCATTCTCGGATCAGTGGCCGCAACTGTGATCGCCCCGCTGTGGAGCGCTCCGGCAGGCCTCGGTCTCGACTTCGTCACCTTTCTTTTCTCTCTTCTCCATTTCGTCAGCGCCCCGGCGCGAGCCTCCGAACTGGTGACACCACCGGTTCCGGTTGCAGCTGCTGTCCTGCTCGTCGTCGCCGGCTGGGCCGCACTGCAGGCGCGTCGGTGGGCGCGGTTTGGTGTCGTTCTGTGGATCTGTGTGCTCGCCATTTTCAGCCTCTCGTGGCTGCTTCGACGGCCAACCGCTCCAGCCACGGTCGAACTGCTGCCGGTGAGCGACGGCGCGGCAGTGCTCGTGAGTGACGGGCCCGATGCCGTGCTCGCCGACGCCGGCCGCTATCAGCGAGAAGCGGCGCAGTTGGTCGCGGAAAGCGGCCGCCGTAGGCTGCGGGCTGTGATCGCCTCGCACACGGACGAGGATCACGTCGGCGGAATGGTCCTTATCCTGCGCGCATTCGATGTGGATCAACTGGTCCTGCCGGTGTGGATGCTGACCGAGCCGTCGGTGGTGCCCATGCTTCGAGCCGCCCGCCGAACAGGCGCGCGAGTTCTTCCGGTTGCTGCCGGTTCGTCCGTCTCCCTTGGGTCAATCCGGCTCGACATCGCCTGGCCACCGGCTGTGAACCCGCCACGACACGAGAACGAGCGTTCGCTGGTTGCCAGAGCTCTTTTTGAACGCGGCTCGGCCTTGATCACCGCAGACATCGGTCGCGCGACAGAGCACACGCTTGCCCGAACCGGTCCGCTGCGGAGTACGGTTCTGGTGGTACCCCACCACGGGAGCCGTGGTTCGGCCTCGCCCGCCCTCCTCGAGGCCACGGCGCCGTCGATCGCGTTGATCCCCGCGGCTCCAGGCAACACCCATGGGCATCCACACTCAGAAGTGCTTGACCGTCTCTCACAGCGGAAAATACCGTTCAGATATCCCGCTCGCGACGGCAGGTGTGGAGCGAGGTGGGACGGCGAGGAGTGGGTGGCGTTTCCCTGAAGATTTCGGATATCGGATTTCGAATTTCTCGAACGCTCCAGCCGCAGTACCAACCTTGTTCTAACCGAAGGCCGGCAACAACCGGAAATGTGTCATCTCGACCGAGGGCCGGCAACAACCACCAATGTGTCATCTCGACCGAGGGCCCAAAGGGCCCGAGCGGAGAGATCTATGGAGCTGCGAGGCAACGCGCTCCTGCCCAGAGCCCATGGATTCCTCCGCTCGCTCGCTTCCGGCTTCGCCTTCGGCTACGCCGGGACAAGTCGCTCCCTCGGTCGGAATGACATGTTGGGAGGCCTCATCAGATTGGATGGTCGAATAAACAGGGGGGCAGAAGAAAAATCCGAAATCCGAAATTCGAAATCCGAAATCTGTTGCGAACCGGCACGCCGCCACAATAGTCTCTCCTGGATGACGCACTCGCTCACGCCGTTGCTAGTAATCCTCGGTCCCACCGGATCGGGGAAAAGCCGTCTCGGTCTCGAGGTCGCCGAGCAGATCGGCGGAGAGATCGTGTCGGCGGACGCGTTCGCGGTCTACCGAGGGCTCGACATCGGCACCGACAAGCCGACGGTTCGGGATCGGCAA
>Ga0209013_10005532_pt1 | contig 10860 bp, 6 predicted proteins | sample Cruoilmetagenom2_FD_187291 | JGI IMG/M metagenome (GOLD analysis project Ga0209013, IMG submission 187291) | Oil polluted marine microbial communities from Coal Oil Point, Santa Barbara, California, USA - Sample 2 (SPAdes) (version 2) | ecosystem: Environmental > Aquatic > Marine > Oil seeps ...
CGAGGAAAAAAGCAGTGGCCACCCTGGCACCCCTGAGTCAGAAATGCGTTACAAGGGCGCCCCTGTGCCAATCGATCCGAGTGCAGCCAAGGAATCACTCTCTCCAGGAGCGCCCAACGTAACACCAGAAGAATTCACCCGCGCCAAGCAGATATTTTTCGAACGTTGCGCAGGCTGCCATGGGGTTTTACGAAAAGGCGCCACCGGCAAGCCCCTCACCCCGGACATCACACTACCTAAAGGTACTGCGTACCTGAAAACATTTATTGGTTACGGTTCTCCGGGTGGTATGCCAAATTTCGGTACATCAGGCACACTCACAGATGCAGATGTCGATCTGATGGCACGTTTTCTTCAGCATGAACCGCCGATGCCTCCTGAGTTCGGCATGAAGGAAATGAAGGCAACATGGAAGGTTATGGTGCCACCGAACAAACGCCCTAAAAAACAGATGAATAATTACAATCTCGAAAATTTATTCTCTGTCACCCTGCGTGATGATGGAAAAATTGCACTTATTGAAGGTGATAGCAAGAAAATAGTGGAAGTGATTGAAACCGGTTATGCGGTACATATTTCACGCATGTCAGAGTCAGGTCGTTACCTGTTTGTTATCGGCCGTGATGCCAAAATCAATCTTATTGACTTGTGGATGGAGCACCCAACCAATGTAGCCACCATCAAGATAGGTATGGAAGCGCGTTCGGTAGAGACCTCCAAGTTCAAGGGTTATGAAGACAAATATGCAATTGCAGGAAGTTACTGGCCACCGCAATTTGTCATCATGGATGGCGATACGCTGGAGCCGAAGAAAATTGTCAACACACGTGGCATGACGGTGGATACCCAGGAATACCACCCTGAGCCTCGAGTCGCGGCCATCGTAGCATCACATGAGCATCCGGAGTTTATTGTTAACGTCAAGGAAACCGGTAAGATCCTGATGGTGAACTACGAAAACCTCGATGACCTGAAGATAACGACCATTGGTGCAGCACGGTACCTGCATGACGGTGGCTGGGATTCAACCCGGCGCTATTTCATGTCGGCGGCCAACAAATCCAACAAGATTGCCGTTGTCGATTCAAAAGAGGACAAACTGGTTAAACTCGTTGAAGTAGGCAAGATCCCTCACCCGGGACGTGGTGCAAACTTTGTTGATCCGAAATTCGGTCCTGTCTGGGCTACCAGCCACCTAGGTGACAAAACGATTTCGCTGATCGGTACTGATCCGGTCAAACACAAGGAAAATGCCTGGAAGGTTGTGCGCACTCTTGATGGTGCCGGTGGTGGTTCACTGTTCATCAAAACCCATCCCAAGTCAAACAACCTGTGGGTCGATACAACGCTCAACCCGGATGAATCCAATAGTCAGTCTATAGCAGTTTTTGACTTGAAAAACCTGGATAAAGGTTTTGTAAAACTGCCAATCGCTGAGTGGGCCAAACTGGGCGAAGGCCCCAAACGTGTTGTGCAACCCGAGTATAACAAAGCTGGTGACGAGGTCTGGTTCTCAGTTTGGAGTGGTGCAAAACAGGAGTCAGCCATTGTGGTTGTGGATGACAAAACCCGTAAGCTGAAAAAAGTGATAAAAGATAAACGCCTTATCACCCCGACGGGTAAATTCAACGTCTATAACACCATGCACGACGTATACTAGTCTCATTGATTACCCGTGGAGAAGATATGCTCCACGGGTTTTTTTTTGCCCTGAGAAAATATGAAAATATGTTCTGAACAAGTATGAAATTAATTATTCTATCATTTGCTTTTTTATTCTATTCAACTGCATCTGCCCAGGAAATTAATGGAAGGGTAAATATTTCCAAAAAAATAATGAAGATATATCAAGAGGATTGCCAAATAGAGTCTGAGAAACTTAAAGAAACTTTTGAATTGGCCGCAACCTATATAATTCATGGTGAGTACAATAATATGAAAGAGCAGATGCTTGAAGCCAGGTCAATTTCGAAAAATACAGACTGCCAGAAATCGATAGATAAATTTTTAAATTAAAAGATTTCATACTGTCCTGTGCTGTAACTACAGCTAAATAGCTCGAACCATTGCTGTCCCATAAACTTTTTATCGTCATGCCGGACTTGATCTGGCATCCAGGAAGCTACTGAAATGCATGGATTCCGGATCAAGTCCGGAATGACGGATTATATGATTGTTTTTCATGTCTCTTAAGTTTCTGATTATCCATAGAGGAAGCTAAATCAACACACTACATTCAGTCTTTAATTTCTTTATGGGACCGCAATGAGCTCGAACTTATTACATTGAGTAAATTAATGCCTATTTAAAGCGGAATTGTCGTGTTTTCCCGGAAAGTAGTTGAGCCCTGTCCAACCAGGCCTAAAAAAATCTGTTGGCCTGCCAATATCAACACCATGCCCATATTCTTTGAAATATGAATAGCATAACCAGTATGTATCGATTCGGTTAGCTAATTAGGGAGGAAGAGGCTTTCTACTGGCATCTTTAAAGGGTAGAATATCTATTCTTGTGCTTATTAAACAGATAATTTGCCAATAATCATTGCCTGTTTTGAGTATTTTAGAAATTTATGAAAAATTGATATAAATCAATGACCCTGAAATCAATAGGGAATATTGTTACAACTGTATCAGGTTATAACAATGAATCTAGCAATAATTTTGTGTAAAAAACTTTTGGTAACCCAAGTAGGAGTATTATTGATGAGTATAAAACATACGACAAAATACGGGGCAGTTATATTCGCTGCCTGCGTAGGGATGGCAGCGTCTTCGGGAGTTGCTTTAGCCGCCAAGAAGGAGGCATTCGTACCACTTAATGATGCTGAATTCGAACAGGCGAAAAGCATGTATTTCCAGCGTTGTGCCGGTTGTCATGGTGTATTACGTAAAGGTGCAACAGGTAAAAACCTGGAACCGCAGGCAAACAAGGCCAAGAAATCCAAAGGCACACTCAAGCTAGGCACGAAACGTCTTGCGAAAATCATTAAGATAGGCACCGAAGGTGGTATGAATAACTTCGATGACATCTTCAATGATAAAGAGATCGACTTGCTGGCGCGTTATATCCAGATGGAGCCACCGGTTCCACCAGAAATGTCTCTGGCGTTGATGAAAGAACGTCACAAGGTGTATGTAGAGCCCAAAGACTATCCTACAAAGCCAATGCATGGCCGTAACTGGGAGAACTTCTTCATCGCCATCGAACGTGATAAAGGGTCGATTGCTATCATTGATGGTGATAAAAAAGAAGTGATTGCGCATATTCCTACCGGTTATGCGGTACACGTACTGAAGACAGTCGAACATCACGAGACCCTGAAAGCCAAAGACCCGGGTCGTTTCTGGTACATTATGGGTCGTGACGGCATGATGACCAAGATTGATCTATGGGCTATGCCTGACAAGATGAAAGTGGCTCAGGTACAGGTTGCTTATGACGCACGTGACGTTGCCGTATCAGGTGATGGAAAATACGTTATCGGCGGCGGTTACTGGCCTCCTCATTTCGTTATCGCTGATGCCGAGACAATGGAACCACTGAAGGTAGTTTCTACTCGCGGTGTTAACGTTGACGGTGAGTATGTTAACGAGTCACGTGTTGCTGCGATCTATGACACGCCAATGGCTCCTACATGGTTGGTTGCTGCGAAGGAATTAGGTCAGATGTGGCAGGTTGATTACTCTGATCTTGATAACCTCAAGACCACCAAGATCAACAGTGCCAAGTTCCTGCATGATGGTTTCTACGATCCTACAGGTCGTTACTTCCAGATCGCAGCTAACGCATCTGACAAGATGGTAGTTGTTGATACAGTGACTCAAAAACTGGAAGCAATGATCGATACCGACAAGAAACCTCACCCAGGTCCAGGAGCTAACTGGATCGATCCTAAGTGTGGTCCTGTAGGTGGTACAACTCACCTCGGCGTTGGTAAAGTAACTGCTTGGGGCAACGATCCTAAAGGCCATAAAGACCAGGCCTGGAAGATCTGCTACGAAGTTGATACCGACGGTGCTGGCGTATTCCTGCGTACCCATCCTAAGAGTGATTACGTTTGGGCTGACCAGACTAAACACCCTGAGCCTGCTATCCAGCAGTCTGTTAAGGTCATCGATAAGAAGACCCGCAAGGTTGTTAAGACTATCCGTCTGACCGAGAAGAAAGGCTACGCAGCCGTTCACTTCGAGTTCAACAAAGCTGGTGATGAAGTATGGGTATCTATATGGAATCGTTCAGACAGTCTGGAACCTAACGGTGAAATCGTCATATTTGATGCTAAAACTCTGGAAGAGAAAGCACGTGTTAAGGGACTTTATGCACCAACCGGTAAGTTCAACGTGTATAACCGCGTTAATCACGTAACTTGATAAGCATATAAGTTACGATATAAATGAATCAGGGCGGGCACACATGAAAGTGCGCCCGCCCTTTTTTTCCATCGTCAGGTATTACTCAAGGGGCTTCTCCACAGGACCCTTGCGCAATCCACTGATAAAACTTCAAGGTGAATAATCATGGCTAATTCATCCCGAAAATTCGGCTTGATGTCACGCAAGGTCCTGCTGGGCACTACGATTGGTGCAGCATTATTCTTCATGATCGTGGGTGTTGTTTTCTGGGGCGGCTTCAACACCGCGATGGAAGCAACCAATACGCTTGATTTCTGTATTTCCTGTCACGAAATGGAAGAAAATGTGTATCAGGAATACAAAAAGACTATTCACTATACTAACCGCAGCGGTGTGCGTGCCACCTGTTCAGATTGCCACGTGCCGGACCCCTGGGTTCACAAAGTTATTCGTAAAGTGCAGGCCAGTAACGAGGTGTTTCATAAAATACTGGGAACGATAGACACACCAGAGAAGTTCGATAAAAAACGCCTTCAGCTGGCACAAAATGTCTGGCGTGCCATGAAAGAAACAGATTCCCGTGAGTGTCGTAACTGCCATGATTTCAGTTCGATGAACCCGGAAAATCAGAAAAAACGTTCGCGCAAGCAGCACATTAACGGCATGAAGGCCGGTAATACCTGTATCGATTGCCACAAGGGGGTTGCGCACAAAAAAGTACACGACCAGCTGAGCGATGAAGAACTGACGGCGCTGGAAGTACCGAACCCGGAGAACAAGCGCCCGATCCCACCGCAGTGGCAGGCATTCATCGATGCCAAGAGCGCAGGCAAAGGTAAAGATAAGAAGGCAGACAAGAAAGTAGACAAGACTGCTGCAGCCGAACCGGTTGCAGAAACTGTAACAGAAACAACGGCTGCGGAAACGGCCGAAGAGCCAGCAGCGACGACAAGTGAAGCAGCGGCACCGGTTGCTGCTGCAGCGGCCGCTTCAGGGCAAAACCCGGCGGCGAATATCGACTGGTCGAGCATCGAGCCTAAGGAGGTTACCTTGTTTTATCCTGGGCAGGCTTCTATGGAATGGTCCCTGAAAGGCAGTGATCATGGTGGCAAACGTGCCTTTGTAACGGGTGATCGTTGCTTCGACTGTCATGAAGACGAAGAAGTTAATATCGGTGACCTGATCGTATCCGGTGACAAGGCTGAATCTACGCCGATTCCCGGCAAGCGAGGTAGCATACTGGTCAAAACACAGGCAGCACACGATGCCGACAACCTGTATATGCGATTCCAGTGGGAAGAGGCTGAGCAGCACGTGCCGATTTCGTTTGTCGAAGGCGGAAAGATGGATCCTGACAACCAGATTAAGCTAGCCATCATGCTTGCTACAGACAGTGAAGATGACCCCAAAGTGGAATACGCAGAGCGCGCCGGCTGCTGGCAAACCTGCCATCATGATGCTAACTACATGCCTCACCAGCCAGATGATGCTGTTCGTACATCAAGTCCTTTGGCTCAACGTCTTGATCTGAGCAATGGCTTCACCAAGTACCTGAAAGAAAGCCGCACCGAGATCGAAATTGAAGGCAAAGAGGGTAAAAAACGCGGTGGCTGGGACAAGCTGAAAGATGAAGCCGAGCTGCAGGCCTTAATGGAGAACGGTAACTTCATGGATCTGCTGCGTTACAAATCTGGCAGCGGTGAATCCGAAGATGGTTATATCCTTGCTGAACGTGTAATGACCGGCGGCCAGGGCGTCCAGTTCACCGGTGAGCTCAAAAATGGGACGTGGACAGTTTTGATGACCCGCAAACTGACGTCTGATCAGCCGGGTGATATCAGTATGGCCACCGACCAGTGGTACAACATAGGCTTCGCCATTCATGATGATTTCAGCAGTAGCCGTTTCCATCATATCTCACTGGGCCTCAAGCTTGGATTCGATGATGAAGATGCGGAAATCAACGCGATAGGAAAATAAAGCAAGCTTATTTGTAAACTGGGCCGCGGGGGCATATCTGTCCCTGTGGCTTTTTTGTGAGCGGTGCCTCGGTTATGATTGCCTGAATAGCCATTAAATGAAGAGGACATGTTGATGAAGTGGCAATCCCTGGTACTGGTTTTTATACTGACAGCGTTTCTACCTGGCGTATTCGCTGATGATGCCAAGCCATTGGTGACCATCAAGGACTACAAGTTTGTGCCGCAGGAAATTACCATCAAACGTGGGCAGACACTGCGCTGGGAAAACCGTGAAAAACGCCAGTATCATAGCGTCTGGTTCGAAGCACTGGGGGAAGAGGAGCCGGATGACTACCTGTTTCCCGATGATGCCTATGAACGTGAATTCAAACAAACGGGTTCATACCCATACCGCTGTGGCCCACATCCTGAGATGACCGGCACGGTTGTTGTAATAGAATAACCCCACACTGCTGATAGAAGAGAGCATTCATGCCAGCCAAACCTGTTTTATTAATAATCGCTGCACTCGGTTTATTACTCTGCATCATAAATCCCTCATTTGCAGCAGCCCCTGCAAATCCGACCGTTATACAGGCAGATACAGTAAAACTCTATAAAGATAACTGTGCTGAATGCCATAATGAACATCGGCTGGGCGGCATGGGGCCAGCGTTGCTGCCGCAAAACCTTAAGCGCCTGCGTAAGAAGGCCGCTATCGATGTAATCAGTAATGGCCGTGTGGCGACGCAAATGCCTGCCTTCAAAGAAAAGCTTACCGGCAAACAAATTCAGTCGCTGGTTGACTATGTTTATACCCCGCTAAAGCAAACACCCGTCTGGGGCATGGAGCAAATCAGGGCCAGTCATATCATTCATAACAGGGAAAGTGATTTATCCGATAAGCCTGTTTTTAAAGTGGACGACCTGCTCAACCTGTTCCTGGTAGTGGAACTGGGTGATCACCATGTTACCCTGCTTGATGGCGACAAGTTTGAACCGATACACCGTTTTAAATCACGTTTTGCCTTACACGGCGGCCCCAAGTATTCACCGGATGGCCGCTTTGTTTATTTCGCCTCGCGTGACGGCTGGATCAGCAAGTATGATATCTATAATCTGAAGCTGGTCGCCGAAGTTCGTGCTGGCATCAATACCCGCAACCAGGCGGTCTCTGCTGACGGTCGTTACGTTATGATCGCCAACTACCTGCCACACACGCTGGTATTGCTCGATGCAAAAGACCTGAGCCCTATCAAGCTTTACGACGTCAAAGATGCTGATGGTAAATCATCCCGCGTCAGTGCGGTTTACACTGCCCCGCCACGTAATAGTTTTGTCGCCGCGCTTAAAGATATTCCCGAGCTGTGGGAAATTTCTTACGAAGATGATCCGCCTATGGGCTTTGGTATGTGGATGCATGATTATCGTGCTGACTCTGGTGAAAACTCAAAACTTGAGCCATTCCCGGTAAGGCGTATCAGTGTCGACGATTATCTGGATGATTTCTTCTTCGATCAGGAATATGTATCGCTGATAGGCGCTTCTCGCGAAGGCAAAGGGCAGGTGGTTGATATGGATGTAGGCAGAGTCATTGTCCCCGACCTGGAGCTACCGGGCATGCCACACCTTGGTTCAGGGATCACCTTTGAGTACAAAGGCCGACAAGTGTTGGCGACCCCTAATCTTAAAAAAGGCGATGTCAGTGTTATCGATATGGAGAGCTGGAAAACCATTAAGCGAATTAAAACACTGGGCCCCGGCTTTTTCATGCGCAGCCACAAAAACTCACCCTATGCCTGGGTGGACGTCTTTTTCGGCCCCAACAAGGACGCCGTGCATGTAATCGACAAACGTAGCCTGGAAATCGTCAGGACCCTGCGTCCGGCACCGGGGAAAACAGCCGCCCATGTAGAATTTACTCGTGATGGAAAATACGCATTACTCAGTATCTGGGATCCGGATGGTGCTGTGATCGTGTACGATGCGGCAACTCTGGAAGAAATAAAACGCCTGCCTATGAACAAGCCGTCAGGGAAATATAATGTTTATAACAAGACGCGATATTTAGAAGGGACTAGTCATTAGGAAAGAAGTTCCAAGTTCCAAGTTCCAAGTTCCAAGTTCCAGGTCTTTAGATTGTCGGCTAATGACTTATTCTGCAGGCATCAACGCATTTCGAAGATCATAAACAATGCGATGTGTGTTATGGCAGCGGGCACATACGGTGACAGCAATTTCACCCATTAGCTTCTGGCTGTCTTTCACACGTTCTTCGCTGATGCTCGTCTGCAGTGTTTCAAAACGTTGCTGGGTAGCCTTACCCAGTATACGCTCGTGTGGGTACTCGTCTTCTTTATGGCAACTGCTGCAGCTGTCACCGAGATTCTGGAGTTGGCTGGCCAGGTCCTGGGTGGCCTGCAGCGCAACTGGCTGGTGGCCATCATCCAGAGCGATCAGGATCCGGTTTACTGATTTGGACAGCGCTTCCATGTTGTCTACATAATTCTGCTTTTTTCCATCAAGATTATTCACCTTGATTTCATCATAATCCGGCGAACGATAGAGCGCGGTTACCAGTGGCTGATAGCTGTCATGACAATCGTCACAGGTGCGCTGAATCATATCCAGGGTTTTATCCAGGCGATAAGTATCACCTTTATTTGCAAACGTCTCGAGATCGGACAATAGCCTGGGTTTTATCTCTTTTTCCCACTCAGGCACCATGTCGGCAATTTTGTTGTAATCTTTATCCAGGCGCTTTATCCATTTTTCCATCGCCTCGCGATCATCCAGTCTGGCATATTCGCCAATGGCCTGCATTTCGCGGCGGAGTCGAAACATCGTGTGTAACCAAACCTGGCGTTTATTGGCTGGTTTATACCATTCTTCCAGTGAGGCCGGAGGAGAGTTGAGACTGACCCGGGAATCTGCAGCGATGAGTTTCATCGGAATGCTGATGACTAACGCTAGCAGTAGAAGAGTAGGGGTACGTTTCAAGATTCAAGATTCAAGATTCAAGTTAAAACCTTTGCGAATTTGTTTTCTGGCTCTAATCTGTGGACTTCAGACTTCAGACTTCCTACTTCACGCCTTTATCTATTAGAAAGCTACTGTACTGCTTGTCAGTGCCATTGATGTGGTTGATCAACCAGTTCTGGAGATATTCGACCGCATTGCTCATTGCTGTGTCAGGGTCCTTGTCATACTCAGCAAGCACTTCACCAACCTTTTCAATCATTGCTGCATGCTGGGCTTTGTGCGGTTCAAAATCAGGATAAGCATTTTTCTCCATCAAGCCTTCTTCGTAACTGAAATGGTCTTTTGTATAAGCGACCAGCTCGTCCAGCGTCTCACGTTCGAATTCTTCACCTGTCGAGTAATCTACGGCTGTCTGCAGTTGGTTAATCAAACCCAGAAGCTTTTTATGCTGTTGATCAATGGAATCGATACCAACGCTGTATTCATCTTTCCAGGTAAAGAAACGCTTCGCTGTCACCTTCCTGTGAATAAACGGAATCACTAATAATGCTGCGACCAATAGCCAGGTCAACGGACTGCCTGGTCCCGCCATGATCCCCAATACTAGTGCTATGACTAGCATCAAAATAAGCAGTGAAACTCCGAACATACACAGCTGTTTAGAACTGCAAATTTTGTTAGTCATGTGTGTTTTCCTTGTTTAACAATCATTTGAAGGCAGTGCTATCACAGTATCAGGCAAAAGATGATATCAATTAATACTTTACATTATAAACAATGACAATTGCGAACTGAAATGATTTACATCAAATTTATAGCAAAACCCACTCTTCACGAGCTGGAAAAAAATACCATGATAAATGGCTGTAACCTGCTGTTTTTTTTATAATTACACACTATTTTTGAGGTCAAAGTTGCTATAGTTTGACCTAAATCAATGTCATATAGACCCAATAAATACATTATCATCCCAGGCTAAGCACTTTTGACAGTGATAAACACACTGTAAAATGCAATTTTTACCACTAGAGGCGGTTATTGATGAAAAATACAGGCTTTGTATCACTGGTAGGCGCAGGACCTGGTGATGTAGAACTCATGACAGTCAAAGCTGTGCGCTTGCTTCAGCAAGCAGATGTTGTAGTTTATGATAGACTGGTCTCAGCCGATATTCTCAACCTTATTCCCTCCGGTATCAGCCGTATTTCTGTAGGAAAGGAAGTAGGCAGGCATTGTGTGCCACAGGAAAAAATAAACGAAACCATCGTTAGTCTGGCGAAGGGGGGGCGTCATGTCGTACGTCTCAAGGGCGGGGACCCTTACATGTTCGGGCGTGGTGGTGAAGAAGCACTGACACTAATAAAACACCAGATAGCTTTTGAAATAGTGCCTGGCATTTCTGCTGCATCTGGCTGCAGCGCTTACAGTGGTATCCCGTTAACGCATCGTGGTATGAGTCGCAGAGTGCAGTTTATTACTGGACATTTTAATGATGACGAACCGCTTGATCTCAACTGGCAATCTATCGCCGACCCTGATTCAACACTGGTAATTTATATGGG
>Ga0209013_10005533_pt1 | contig 10860 bp, 9 predicted proteins | sample Cruoilmetagenom2_FD_187291 | JGI IMG/M metagenome (GOLD analysis project Ga0209013, IMG submission 187291) | Oil polluted marine microbial communities from Coal Oil Point, Santa Barbara, California, USA - Sample 2 (SPAdes) (version 2) | ecosystem: Environmental > Aquatic > Marine > Oil seeps ...
CTAACATGTTTTTTCTCATTATAAACAAAAGTACCCCATAGGATAGACTTTTTTAAGTGTCTATTCTATGGGGTACATTTTATTTCTGTAATGGTTTTATATTTCATATCAACAGACCCAAACATCATTTTTTTGCCATCTTCTGTCATGTTTCCTAACCCAATTCTCACACCGAACTGGTCACGTAAATTCCCACTCAATATATTTGCGTCTGGTCTTTGCATTACCATAACTACCTCAATGCCTGCTTGTCGTCCTTTTAGAATGAGATTGAACAAATACCCATTTACTTCCTTAACTACTTTCTGAGAACTTACAGACGCAAATGCAGCATATTCATCAAAGACAATCACTAAAGGCTTAGCGTTCGGAATATCTTTCCATATTTTTCCGAATGAATTTTTATCGGCAAACCACTCTCTATATCGTTTCTCCATTTCCTCATTTGCTTCTCTGAATAATTTTGCTATCTCGTTTTCATTGGTGGCTGTATTAGTTACTTTCCCATATCGTTGAATATCAATTATCCGACCAACAACAGATAAATCTGCTGATTTTGGATCAGCGATATATACCTTAGCTCCCATGCGTAAATAATCAAGAATTAGCATATTCACTAAGTAAGTTTTTCCAGACGAAGTACTACCAACAACTAATGCATGAGGCGGGCTGCCAAGTTGCCATTTTATTTTTTCTGTCATTTGAATTTCATAACCATTAACTATTTCGCTTTTACCTACTGTCAATCTTTTATCCCGTTTAAGTCCAAAAACATAATCGCAATATTGGATGTTATCATATTTTTTATATAGTTCTATACCGAATAATGCAGAAAGCATAGTATCTTGTGTATTGGCTTTATCTGAGAATTTATCAGCATATTTCCACGCCCGAATAATTAACTGGTCATCAGTTACTTTGTATGAGAAATACGCTGAATTGTAAATAACATTTTTTCTCTTAACATTTCTCTTTTCATTTATTCCAACTTCTCGCTTTTCTTCTTCATAGAGTTTGTTAACTTGGATATATTTTTGCAATTTCTTGAAAGGCGAGCGATTAAATTCAATCCTAAAGCATACAAATTTCCAAGTTAGCCAAATCAACGAAATTATAAAAACGCATATACTAAGAAACTCAATAATACTTCTCGTATGTTTACTTATGAAGATTTCACTTAATGCTAATAAGGTATACGCAAGTCCAAGGTACAAGAAGCGAAAATGAAATGGGGTTTTTGAAAAAGCTGAAACCTCGGTGAATCCGTCTTTCCTTTTCTTTCTCATCCATTATTCCTCCACCACTACACATTTATCTGCCTTTGCCGATAGTTGAATCCATCCATTTGATACATAAGGGGTTATAACGAGATTTTCAAATACGACATACGTATTCTCTGGAACTTCTGATTTTTCAGTATTGAACAGAGCACGAGGCTCATCAATTTTAATTGTTACCTTTTCAAACTTCTTTTCTAAACAAACGACAGTGTAAGAATAATGCGAAATTTTTTCCGTTTTTTCAAAATTCCCCTCTGAATTTTTTACACGCTCGTAAACTGCGTTTACATCAACTAACAACAATGTTTCTCCAAGTGTTGCTACTGAATCAATAATAGGTTTAATCATTTTAAAATCTCCTTTATGTTTTTAATAGCTGTCGACTAGCTTAAAACTAGTTTATAACGTTAGAATAATATAAGCAAGCTTTTTTGAACATAAACTATTAAATAAATATTTTAAACTAATGGAATTAATAGGTTAGATTTTTAAAAAAAATATAAGAAAAAAAGCAGAATAACATCAGAAAAAGAATTCTCCACTATATATATCGCACTTTATAGCTAGCAAACAAAGAAACACTTTGATAAAATTAGAATTAAAATGAGGTTTATTAAAACTGGGGGTGTAAATATGACAAAGGAAAAAGGAAAGCAAATTGCATTTTACTTGACACAGCGGTCAGCAAAAGAATTAGATGAAATTCAACAAATAGTCGCTGAACGTGAGGGGAGTATAACAAAAGCCTATATTCTTAACCAAGCGATTTATAATTACTATAAATATATAAAGGACTATTACGGAATATCCGAAGACACGGAAAAGCCCACCGATAAGTGAGGTGAAAATTTAAAAAAGTTAAGGTGTTAATCATGCCTATATTCAGAAAAATGTACTATGGCCTGGATAGTTTTATTGATAGTGTTGATAAGTTAACTGAGAGAATTTAAAGTATCTATGATAAGTAATGAAACCTGGGTGTGTTAAAACAGGAGTATAAAAGCCTTTTTTAAGAAAATTAGTATCACCAGAAATATTTAAGCTGTAAAATTTGGATTTTCACTCACTTATGCAACACCTTCAATGATAAAAAAAACCTTTTATATCACTAATGTATTGCTATCAGTGGTTTTCCATATTGTCGACAAAAACCATCTGACGATATAATGAATATTATTTAATTTATAATAATTTTATTTAATAGAATAACTATATTGTTAAAAAATGACCACATGAGTTTTTTCAATGTGGTCATTTTTATTATGCAATTATTTCATCTAAGAGTGCCTTAAATTTAACTTGTATTAGTTTCCGAGTTTCAGTTAGATTAACATCAAATGTTTTTAAAGCGTATTCTAATATATCCATTGCTTCAAGGATACTTAACGAATGCGCTTGAACTAAATATACAATATAGTAAATTTTTTGGTCTGTTTTATTATAAATAGGTTTTTGATTGTATTCTTGTCTGATTTCTTGTGTAAGTTTAGCTAAACTTAATGCCTCGTCTAAGTCAAAAGTATCTTTAGGGAAAATTTCATCATAGTAATCTTTAAACAACTTTTTCTTTTGACTACTTACTTTTTCTGGATTGCCTTGAGCCGAATAAATTATTTGAGCCAGATCATCCATCCCAATTCTGAAAATAGGGTTTACAACGCTATCTCCAACATCTCCAGCTTTTCTAGCATATATAATATTGTGCTGTTTAAAATGATTTTCAATTTGAATTTGGATTGTACTTATAGATTTTAAATTTAAATCCGAAATAGCATTTTGACTATTTGTATATTCTGCGATTAAGTTTTTTAATTCACTACCCTGTGGAACTTTAAATAATCTCACTAAAATAAATGAATTAAATAAAGGCTCAAGTAATTCGTTTATTTTTTCAGCAGAAAGAATCTCGGTTATTTGTATTGAGGTAAGAAATTTAAAAATTGATGATATTGTCTGTCCACCATTTACAATTTGGTAATTATTTAATTTAATTTCAAATTTGTTAATTTGCTTATCAGATTCTATTTGTTCTGCCACTATAGTGATTCCGTTATTGTATAGAAAGAAATTTCCGGAATAATCTTTCAATGTATCAATTATTTTTTTATTATAATTTGTATCTCCTAGGTATCCTCTTACATTATCATATAGCAGAGAATGGTCAATTTCTTGTAGAGGTAATTTTTTCCATCTTTCGAAACTCGGGTTTTGTTCCAATGAAAAATCTGAATCACTACTTGTAATTCTTATTAATTCGTTAATAGGCAATTTTACAATAAAAGAAAGATTAGAAGTTTGGTTATCTAAATTAAATGATATTAAATCTTCTTGAGAAACTATAAACTTCGCTGATTTATCTCTATTCCTTGTGTCATAAAAACTCATTATATTATCTAATGTAATACTCTGAATTTTAATACCATATCTCTTTTCTAAAGATTTTACATACGAGTAGCTATTTTCATGAATACCGTTCGCCTCATTTGAAATCATATATAATACTATATTACAAACATATTTACTATCACTATTAGTATAATTTTTCAAAAAATTTATTACTTTATGTGTATATTTGTTTTCTGACTCGTCAAAAGGTAAATCATCAGCAAATAACATGTCTAGAAATTTAGTACTTCGACTTATATCAGTATCACCTATATGGCTTTCGCTAAAATCTGCTCTATATTTAAAATTAAATAAATTAATATTAACTTCTGAACTTGAAATCTCTTCTAAATTCACCACGTCTATACCATAATCATCCATTCTAGGGTAACTAAGATTATGGAGTTTTTGATTATAATTTACATCAATAATTTTAGTTAAAGATGTATCAACTAATTCGACATTTTGATTATCTAAATTTTGTTGGAAACCTAAAGTATTTTCAATTATTAGATGGTAAAAACCCAAACGGGCTTTCTGTACATCATCAAGTGTAGTTAAATTTTGAGAATTATTAAATGCTAATTGTAATAATTTTATACTACTGTCTCTTACTATTTTATAATCATTTCTAGTTGCCAAACTTTATTCCTCCTACTATGAGATCATTAGAATTACTAAATAAGAAAAATATAGTAAAATTTCCATTATATTAGTATTATTAATTACTATAACAGAAGTTGTTAATTAAAAAAATACTAAAAAGATGTAGATAATCACAAGGGCAACCTTTATGTAAACAGCTATAATAGTAAGTGAAAGACTATTACAATGGTTTAATAGGTAAAAACCATGAAAAATGTAGAAAAATACATTCGCTTGAATATAAAATAATGAAAAGGTGGTATTACTGTATGGATGTTTGTAAGTACGCACATAATTTTGGGTATAATGTAGTGGATAATGAAATATATCAGCCAATTATTGATTTTCTTGAGAAAACAAATTTTATCATTGAACCAGGTTCCTCTAGAAAATTAAGAGCTGTTATTGAAGAAAAATTAAACATACTGGGTTGGAGTGATAAAGTAAGAATTCACTTCGAAAAAGAAATAACAATCACTTCCATGAAGGATAATATTGGGTTATGCCTTCAAACTGGCAATATGAGCAGATTTTATGCAGATTTACTAAAGCTTCAAACACTTTTTATTAAGGACAAGATTGATGCAGCAATTTACATAATACCGAGTAAAAATGCCGCTAAAATTATTGGGGATAATATTGCAAATGCTGAAAGATTAGTTGACGAATTGTATTTATACAGACATATTATTACAGTACCAATTGCAGTTGTTTCAGTAGAGTAGGGGGAGGAAGAGATATGGAATTTACAGGTTGGTCTTTGCCAAAAAGACTAGAGTTTATTGAAAAAATGGTAACTGAGGAATCAGATAAAAAATATTCCTTTAGATTTCAAGATAAGTTTACGCAGTTTAATGTATACAGGATTCCTATCGAACTATCTAAATATAGATTAGAGAATGGGAGAACACTTGCTTCACAAGAAGAACACATATATAAAAATGACTTGTCAGAAGATTTTTTTGAAGATGCTGAATCAGTTGAAGCCCAACTAGAGCAGCATAATATATTGAAGGGTATGCTAAAATCACCTAGGGATTTATTAAAATATTTTATAGAAAATGAACAAGATTATCCACTGATCCTTACTAGACTTGGTTTCGTAGTGAACGGTAATAGAAGATTATGTACAATGAGAGAATTATTGCAAGAGGATGAGCAAAAATTTTCAAGGTACCGACATATAGACGTAGTATTCCTTCCACATTGTAGTGAAGAAGATATTGATAGATTGGAAGCAGAATTACAATTAGAGAAGGACATAAAAGCTGATTATAACTGGGTTTCAGAAGCATATATGCTGAGGAATAGACATGTAAAACATAGGAAAAGCTTTACTGAATTAGCAACTACTTATAATATTTCGGAAAAAGATGTACAGGCCAAACTCGACTTGTTAGCATACGTAGATCAATATTTAGAAAATATTGGAGTACCAAAGCAATATAATGAAGTAATGAAAGATGAATTTGCTTTCAAACAGTTTAAGAAAAACCGGGACAAACTAAAGGGAGACGCTAAGAAAGAAATATTCACAAATATTACATTCTCGATAATTAGTATGCCTCGTGAAGAAGGACGTTTATGGGAATATATACCTAAAATTGCCGATAACATTGACCCGATTATTGATAGATTAACGAATGAATTAAAAATTGAAAGCGACCAAATTACTTTAACTGAATTAGATGCTTTCTTTGAAGATGGATTAGACGATGATGAATCTAAATTAGATAAGCTAGTTATCAATCTTAATGAAAATGAAGATAGAGATACAATTATTCATATTGTTCGGGAAGTTGTAGATACTGAAGAAGAATTAAAAGACGAAAAAGAAGCAAAAGATTACGTTTTTAAAATGGTCAAAAAGGCAAATACGATTCTAAACAATGCATATTTAGCATTGAATGAAGATTCTTCAGCGGATGGAATTGTTGAACAGTTTAAAAATATTGAAGATACCATGGAAAAAATCAGGAAGGCCATAAATGGATATGGTTAAAATTAGCTATATTAGTGAATCTTATTCAGTAGAAATTGTGACAGACTCTCATAATCAGGCTTGGGCAGAAATAAGGAGAGTATGCGAAGAAAATGCTGTTGAAATTATTGTGCCCTCTGATAGAAATATTGTAATGCCATGGTGGTCATTTTTATCTAGTGTTAATGGAATTAATTTAATAGTAAAAAAATATAATTTACCTCTCACTTTAGATGAAAATGTAAAAAAATATCTTTTATTAGCTCAAGAAACTCGTAAACAATTTAAAAACACTTTAAATTCAAAACCAGTTTCAGAACATTTTATTACTGATAAATTAGAAGCAATTGGTTTCAAAAGAAAACTTACACCTGAGCAATTACGTAATGTAACAAAATTATATTCATTACCAGGTGGAGCAACATTTAGTGTTCCTGGTGCTGGTAAGACAACTGAAGCTCTTGCATTATATTTTCTCAAGAAGAAAGAAGATTCAAGATTACTTATTGTTGCTCCTAAAAATGCTTTTTCTGCATGGGAAGAACAAATAATTGAATGTATAGAAAATCCTCCAACAATTACACGCTTAAGAGGTGGGGAATCAAATATAAGGAATATATTAAAGAATAGACCTGATATTAGTTTAATTACTTATTCGCAATTTCCAAAAGTAATCAATATACTTGCAAAATATTTTAGCAATAGTAATTTTATTATGTTCTTGGATGAAAGTCACCGAATAAAAAGGGGACATGATGGAATTATAGGTAAATCGATTTTAAGACTTTCTCATTTACCCGAAACAAAGCTAATAATGTCAGGGACACCCATGCCTAATGCTCCAGTTGACTTGGTACCACAGTTTAACTTTCTTTATCCTGAAATACGCGTAGATGAAGAAACTGTTCTAAATCAAATTCAGAGTATTTATGTTAGAACAACAAAAGATGAATTAAAGTTAAAAAAGTATAAAGTAACAATGACTCGAGTAGAGATGGGTTTGAATCAAAGGAAATTATACAATTTACTTAAATCTGAAGAATTAAGACAATTAGAACAGCTAAAAGGGTCTGATATTCTTAAATTAAGGCATATGGGGAAAAGTGTTATACGTATGTTACAAGTCACATCTAATCCCGCATTGTTACTAAAAAGTAAATCGAGTATAAGTCAAGAAATTATCGATATGATTGTTGAAGCAGAATCTTCAAAGCTTGATTATGTATGTAATAAAGTCCGAAAACTTGCGAGTCAAGGAGAAAAAGTACTGATTTGGTCATCCTTTGTTGAAAATATTGAATTACTATCGGAAAGGTTAGTTGATTTAGGAGCAGACTATATTCATGGTGGTATTGATTCAGGATTAGAAGAAGAATCAGACACTAGAGAAGCGAAAATTAAAAGGTTTCATGAAGATCCCAATGCATTGGTATTAATTGCTAATCCGGCTGCTGCAGGTGAAGGGATAAGTTTGCATAAGGTATGCCATTATGCAATCTATTTGGATAGGAATTATAATGCAGCACAATTTTTACAGTCAATTGACAGAATTCATAGGTTAGGATTATCATCAGAAATTGATACAAATATTGAAATTGTATTTTGTCCAGATAGTATAGACGAGTCAGTAGAAAGAAGGTTAGCATTTAAAATTGAAAATATGGCAAGAGTATTAAATGATCCTTCCCTTTCAATTGAACCTGAGTATTCGGATGAAGAAGTGCAAATTGACAACTTTAATTCTGGTGATGCAGCTGACTTTATTAAACATTTGAGGAATAGAAAATGAAGGAATCAGTTGGTATACTTTACTCAATCCAACAGTTTTTAGATTTAGTGGAAAAGCATAGTATAGATGTTGACGAATTTTATAAAAGTTACAACCGCTATTTGTTAACAACGTCTAGTTCTGTAATAGAAAAAGGGTTGGAATATGATTGGATTAAACGGTTAGATAATAATGTTCTTTCTTTAACTAAAAATGGTACAAGTATAATCCACTGTTACACGCCACAAGAGAAATTAAGAATACAAATAATGGATATTGTAATAATAAATAAGCCAAGATGGTTTCGATTGATACCCAATGGTAGGAAAGAAGTTAGTAAGTATTTTTCAGCAAATACTTATCAATGTTTTGATGAAGCAGACCTATTTAATAGTTATGCCCCAGAAATTGTTGACTGGTGGGATCAATTGGCTGCATTTTCTAGGGATAGTCAGGAAACAGATAAATTATTAATAGGTAGAATTGGTGAGAGGCTTACGATTGAATATGAAGAAAATAGAATTAATTCAAAAGTAAAGTGGCAATCAATTGAATCAAATCTTTCTGGATTTGACATATTATCGAGTGTTAATAAACATGATATTACTCCTTTAAAAATAGAAGTAAAAACTTCGAAAAATAATAATCATTTTTATGTTACAAGAAAAGAATGGGAAACTGCTAAAGTTTCAAAACATTATTTATTTTATTTTTGGGTTTTAGAGCCACATCATAAATTATTTATACTGGATAATAAATTAATTAATAAACATATTCCTGATGACCAAGGTAAGGGGAACTGGGAATTAGTTCAAATTACTTTAAGTAGTACGGAGCTTGAAAGCTACCTTGTTCCAACTTAAATTCAAAATAAAGCGTGAGTTCATTTGAACCCACGCTTTATTTTGTCTATCGTTTTTTATATTCAATTCTTTCAATATCTGCATAATCATCTTCATGGATTTTAATATTGCTTATTATAGGCGGAATATCCTTATCAAATAATTGGAAGTATGGAATTGTACCAATTTCTGAGAGATTTACAACTCTGGAGTAACTGTTAGTACAACCTCTTTCATATGAATATAATTCATGGTCAATATAATTAACGTAATTCTCCATCTCCTCTATACTCTTTACATCAAATTGTATTTGTAATCCGTATTTTGTAAAAGGTGGTTTGGATAATATATTATTAATTATTAACTTCGCTTCTTCAAGTGTAGATTCGTTTCCTAAAATAAATGTATATTTTACTTTTCCAATTTTTGAATCATTTTTTTCTTCTTCTGTTAACTCTTCATCAAAAGCAAGAATTAATTTAATATCGTTTTTAAAATTTATCAAATCTTTAGAATGTAAATTTCTTATTCTTTTAACTAATGCTTTTGGATATTTTAGTGCCCTCAATTTATAGATTGTTTCTTTTAGTATTTGCTTCTTTCGATCTTGTTCTTTGTATTTATTATCTATAATCTCCCATTCTTCAGAAAGAAGTTTTTTTGTAACTTTTTCAAATACTTTTTGATAATCTGGATTCGTATCAAAACCAAGATATCTTCTATTTAATTTTTCAGCAGTAGCAAGTAAAATACCAGTACCAGCAAAAGGGTCAAATACAACGTCATTTTCATCTGATGAGAGAAGGATGAGCTTATTCATTAATTCGGGTGGGAATGGACAAGCGTGTTTAAATTCTTCTTCACCAAAATCTTGTTTAGAACCCCAGCTTCCCTGTGTTGGAATCACATGCTCCCAAATATTTGTAGGTGCTTTACCTTCTGGATTGTATCGTTCTGGGTAATCAACCCACCATTCCATTAAATCATCTACGGTTTTAATTCGTTCAATATGGTATTTATAATCATTTCTACCTTCTTTAGTAAACATCAAAATATATTCAAATACATTGCGCATTTGACCTTTTCTAGACCAAGGTAAAGTCTTAACTTTATTCCAAATGATGGTATCCTGGTGAACCCAACCTACTTCTTCTAATACACTTGCAATATCATCAGGAAGTCTGACCATTTTCCCATCTCTTTTCATGGTATCGCAATTCAAAAATAATGTTGCATGATCTTTTGAATAGTTATAAACATCTGTGAAAATATTTTTAATATCATTAAGATAACTTTTGTAATTTTGTCCATGTCCAATTTGTTCTGATATTTCTCCGTATTGTTTCATGTCCCAATAAGGAGGGGATGTAACGATTAAATCAATAAATGGATCAAATACTCCTAGTTCTTTAAAGAGCTTAGTCGAATCACCGACGATATATTGATTTAACTTGTCTGTATCTAATTTCTGATTGTTTATTTCTATCAACATAAAATTACAGCCCTTTCTTCAACTATCATTCGACTTTTTATTATAGCAGTTATTAGTTCTGGGATCTATATATTTGTTTTATTTTTATTTATTATAGAATTTAATCAAATTAGAATAAATACGTCGTGAAATATTACCCCCGCAACCAATTATTTTTTTAAAACGTAGTCAAATACGTAGTCAAATGTTTTCTCAGTAACTATAAATGCCTGAAAAAACTGGTGTTATAGCGTATTACAAGGTGGGGGGCTTCGACTCCCGCCGTCTCCATTTTTAGAAATCATTGGATTACAATAGATGTCAAAACCCTTGATATGATAGGGCTTTGACATATTTAATCCATTAATTCAAAAAGGTGTAGTCTTCTCATTAGGAGAAGACTACACCTTTTTAGTTAACTCTATAAACAAAAAAACATTTGCCTAGCCTTCCATATAACAAGAAAAAGGCAGGCATTTACCAAAACC
>Ga0209013_10005535_pt1 | contig 10855 bp, 11 predicted proteins | sample Cruoilmetagenom2_FD_187291 | JGI IMG/M metagenome (GOLD analysis project Ga0209013, IMG submission 187291) | Oil polluted marine microbial communities from Coal Oil Point, Santa Barbara, California, USA - Sample 2 (SPAdes) (version 2) | ecosystem: Environmental > Aquatic > Marine > Oil seeps ...
CTCTATTCATTTTAATCTATTCTATCCATATATGTAAGGAATTCCTGTCATATATAATTCTAGTGATAGAATCTTTGTTAGATGCAATAAAAGAGTTTAAAATCTTTACAAAAAAAAGCCTCCGAAGATACAATTTCAACCGCTGTTGGATTTACTATATCACTTGACGATTTCATAAAAGGTGCCACCCATGCTTAATACGGTTGCAATTTCTACTTTTTACACAGGTACCCGATTTTTTAATTCAGAAGAAATATAACCCAGTCCCAACAGCAGCTATAACTGCCTGAACAGTAGCAATGGTAATTAACCATTTACGCATCGTTTTACCTTGCTCTGCCTGCATGGACAGTAATTGTTGAAGTTGCTTGTGCTGATCTTTTTGAATCGTCACAACATTACTTACTTGAGTTTCCTGTACTTCATTTTGCTTGATGATGGCTAACTCTTGTTTTGATTGAGTTTGTTCTATTACTTGTTCTAGATGTCCAAATTGGGCAGTTGCCTCTATTTGCTGCTTTGTCTGCTCTGATATCAATTTCTTGTTAGTTTGTTGAAATCCTGTTAGGACACGCTGAATTTCCTTATACTGCAAGGTGCTTGCTGCTTCAAAGTCCTTTAATCGTTCTTCATACTTCTTATCTATATCATCCGCAAGCTGTTTCCAGTTTGATTCTCTCTTCTCGATTTCAGCTTGTTGATTCTCTACAAGGTTTGTTAACTGCTCATGCATGTTGGAAATCGAAGTTTGATAGGCGGCAAATGTAGATGATATTTTGTCATTCATGTCTGCTATATTCTGCTCTGCCTGTTTGATAAATTGTTCTTCTACAAACTGCTTTTGCTGTTCTCCGATTTGTTGGAATGCACCAAATACTTGATTCAGCTTAGTCATGAGTTTTACCGTTTCTTCTGATATAGCTGTCTGAATGACCTGGTCAACAATTTTTGCAGAGATTCGCATCTCAGCAGTTGCTTGTTGAGAAGTCGCTTGAAAGCTATGTTCAATATGTGCCATCGAACGTGACACATATTCCGCAGTCTTTTCAACTTTTTTGAATTCATCCTCAAGTCTCTCTAAGTGAGTGTTCATTTGATTCTTTAAATCGTCATAGAATAGTGCATCATTCACTTCTTGTAAATCGCGTAATGACTGCTTAAAATTTGCGACTGTTTTACTCGACATAATCTATGATCCTCTCTGCCTGCATTTTCAAGACATTCCAATATTGATGCGTATACCATTTCTCATTTGAATTTGTATTCACATCTTCCAATTTCATCTTATATACATTAGATTGATTGACAAAGCTTTCCATCAAGAAAAAGTCTAATTGTTTTGCTCGTCCAATATCTGACTTCCATTCCTTTTTAGCCTTTAACATCTCATCAAGGAGCGATTGGAGTTTATTGTTATTTACTTGAAGCTGTTTGTTCATCTGTTTCAATTCTTCTTTTTCAAGCTTTATTGCAGCTTTCTGATTACGAAAAGGCTCTTTTAACAAGTCACGGCATTGTTCAACATGTTTACAGATTTCTTGCTCGAATCCTTCTTTAGCATCTGCTAATTTCCGCTTCGCATAGCTTACGTCACTCGAATAGCTGGACTCGAGTAAATAGCGGTCTATTAAATAATCAAAATGTAAGGATGTTTGAAATATATCCTCAGGAAAATCCATTTCAGGTAAATTAGTTGAAATTAAACGGCAATCTCCACGAATTTTTATATTTAACAGTTCAACTTGATCCTTTGAAAAATCTTCCAATTCTCGGACATTCCCTCGAAATTGAGATTTTAAATAACTTGCCTTTTTAGTCCCTATCGTTAGGTTGCTCCAAGAATAAAAGTTAATCGAAGGGAACGCGGAAAGGTTAAACCTAGACCATTCTTTTTGAACATCACCCAGCCGAGTAAATTTTCGCTCTTCCTTCTCCAGTAGCTGTTTCAAATGCTTAATATTCAGCTGGAACTCTTGTTTCTCTAGTTCCATTCCCTCAATTTCATGCTGCAGTCGATTTAGCTCATCTTGACTCTCTTTCACAATAAAACGCTCCATCGATTTCAGCTTTTTAATTTCTTGTTCTGGGGAGTTGATATTCGTTAAATCTTTTACAAGTTCTTCAAATATTTCATCGATCCATTTACTCGCTTGGTTAAAAATGTTTGGATATGCTTGACAGGGAACCGCTCAATATGCTAAATTATACCGACAGTTAGGGAGGATACCGGGGTTGCCGCCGGTTTTGTACTAGGTGGCGGTTAGTGAAGGGAAAAAGTGAGCTCAAAATTTGAAGAATGGAAGGTACGGGTAATCCAGTTGCCTGAGGCGGTAGCCCACTTTGAAAAATGGCTGTTTTCTAGTATCGCCGGCGTACTTCTAGTAGGCAAAGCTGGTGAGCTGTTGATGCTCAGGGTTGAAGATTCCGAATTGAGCATCGATCAACATATTTGTCGTATAGCAGCGCTTTCACAATCATGGGGTTTTTCACACCTGGTGCTTTGTCGTAGTGAAATATGTGCCAGAGTTATCATGTACGACCCGGTAAGGGTGCAAAAAACACTGTCGGATGTGCCACAGCGGGTTTTGGATAAATTGGGCTACTCACGTGGCATCGGGCCAACCAGGTTATTGGAAGAAGTCGGGCAGCGATGGCAAGAGGAAAGACAGATACCACATGAGATTGGATTAGCGCTTGGCTATCCCGTCAAGGATGTTCTGGGATATATGGGGTTAGTTCCATTGCAGTGCACGGGGAGGTGCAGGAGGAAGCCAGGGGGCAAGCTGTTGCCTTTGCATATAGCAGACAGGCAGGCTAATCCGTCACCACTGTTTTTATTACCCGGAGAGCCTGGGTTTAACGGAAAGCCTGTAGTAGAAAGAACCCCCGAAAATTTGACAGGTAAGGTAAAAGCTTGTTATACTGATTCCGGTTTTAGGAAAACTATGCATTTGCAAAAACTGGGCGTAAATGCTAATGAGAAAAGGAGAAGGGTATTCCTTTTTGATACAAATGTAAATATATAAAAAGGGCACCGGGGCGAGAGCCATTCCTCTGAAGCAAAGCTTTGGCAAGTTACTTTCAGAGGTAGCAAATCAGAGTGCTGCTCTATTCGTTAGGGTCAGTTTGCCTCGCCCTTGGTGCGTTAACAGTATACCACGAGAAGGGGAAAAACAGCAAAGAAGGAAGCAAGAGGAGGTGAAAATGCAAAAGGAGGTGAAAATGAAGAGAAGAATAATTCCGGCAGTTGTGATGGTGGCCTGTCTTTTAATTTCTTCTATCCCGGTGGGCTTAGCCAATAGTGGGATGAAGGCGAGCGGAATCGTGCCCTGTGATACCCCGGCGGCCTATCTGGACGACAACCCAGGTGGGGAGCAAGAAGAGCCTTCCACGATTGAGCTTATGTGTGGGATGATGCCATCGCTTGCGGGAAGGGCACTCTCTGAGATGCCTTCGATGATAACACCCATGATGGGAAAGATGCTCTCTGACCCCATAGGGACGGTGAATCTGATAGTGGGGTTGATGGGGGAGACAATGATGCCGATGATGACGTTCATACTCTCGGGTACGGTCTCAGACCCGGCGGGGTCCGCCAGCGACTGGTTAGGGTTTATAGGGCCGCTCTGTAACCTTGAGACAATGGGTGGAATGGTTGATTGGTTAATTCAGCCTGGTGTGCTGGAGGAGCTTATCTTTGGTTTTATGATACCCATGATGATGGGTGCACTGATGTAAGGAAGGAGAAAAGAGGATGAAAAACTTAAATTCTGGATGGTGGAAAACTAAGACGCGGCTACTGACCGGGCTCACTATTGCCTGCCTTATGGCGGTTATGCTGCCCATCCCTCAAGCCAGTGCCCGGGAGACCATTACAGTGGTGGACTCCTGGGGGCAGGAAATTGTCATTCCCTATCCTGTGGAGAGGATAGTTAGTGTGAACATGCTGGTTGATGAGCTCATCGTTGCCCTGGGGGGAGAGGATAAAGTGGTGGGCGTTGACCTGATGCCCCTGTATATGCCTGAATTCTATCCCACCCTGCAGGATAAAGCCTCAGTTGGCCTTCACCATTTCCCCAGCTATGAGAAGGTCATCGACTTAAATCCTCAGGTAGTGATCACAAGTAGCATACTGTGCTTCCTTCCCGGCTTCAATGAGAAGCTGGAAGCGGCGGGCATCAAGACAGTGACAATAGATGGATGGATGCCGGAGGTTTATGACCGGGATGTAAGAACTCTGGGTAAGATATTGGGCAAAGAAGATAGAGCCGAGGAACTCATTAAGTTTACTCACTCTTACCTGGATTTGGTCGCGGGAAGAGTGAAGGATATACCACCTGAGGAAAGGACGAAAGTATACTGGGAATTTCATTTCCCGTTCATGACCATGACCAAGGGTTCACCCCATAATACTATGATTGAGATGGCGGGGGGAAAGAATGTGTTTGCTGAGGCAGGAGGAGGATTGTTTCAGATGCCCAGTTCAATGAAGATACCCGCCGGGATGAAGATATTCACCCGGATAAAGCTACCCGCGGGGACAAAGCTACCCAATGGGATGGTGCTGGAAGAGGGGATAGAGGTAAAGATGGAAGAGGTAAGCCCGGGAGTGTATAAAGGCAAGGTTAAGATTGGGGGAGAGGAGGTGGAGATAGATATGGGGGAGGCAGGATTGCCCGAGATATCGTTACCTTCCGGATTGGGAAGAGAAGATATAGAGATAACCATACCCACCATGTTGTTCCGCCTGGTCAGTCCTGAAGCGATAGTAGGGGCTAACCCTGAGGTGATGATCGGGGAATACATGCCCATGGGGGAGATGACCGGTATGATCGGAAAGCTTATGGGAGGTGAAATCCCCATCATGCCCTTTGGGTACACCAGTGAGCCCGACCCGGATTGTCTGAAGAGTGTGGTGGATGATATGACAGGTCGCCCTGCGGCAAAGGCGATAGATGCGGTAGTAGAGGGAAGGGTTTATGCTTTCCCCTTTGGCATGCTGCTCTCATCAGCCAGGTGGCCGGTAGGCATTTGCTATCTGGCTAAAATGTTCTACCCCGATAGGTTCGAGGACATAGACCCTGAAGCTCTCCACAAAGAGTGGATTGAGAAGTGGTATGGCCTGAAGTATCAGGGACTGTTTATTTATCCTGAAATATGAAGCAAGAAGTAGCTAAGGCAGATGGCCTTTACACCCGGCACATTGCCCGCAAGACCATGGTCATCTTCTCCCTTCTGGCCTTGCTGGTGGTGGTGGCGATAGCGGTTATTCCCCTGGGGGCAGCCTCCTTAGGCCTTGAAGATACCGTTCGCGCCATCCTGTCCAAATTTCCCTTTCTGGATGTGGAGTCAGACTTCCGTACCAGCGTCATCATCTGGGAGCTGAGGCTACCCCGCATCATTATGGCCATCATCTGCGGAGTGGGGTTTGCCCTCTCCGGGACGGTGATGCAGGGGGTCCTGCGAAATCCTCTGGCCAGTCCCTTTACCCTGGGAGTCTCCTCGGCTGCCTGCTTTGGGGGGACCCTGGCCCTGATACTGGGTGCCTCTCTGGAGACAGGGAGTAAGTATCTGGCGGTAGGGGTGGCTTTTCTGTTTGGACTTAGCACTTTGCTTTTGATATATGCTGTTTCCCGGCACCGGGGAACCACCCCCGAGACGGTGATACTGTGCGGGGTTTGCCTGATGTACCTTTTCCTGACCATGACCACCCTGGTGGGAATGATGGGAGGAGCAGCCATGAGCGCAAGCTACATCATAACTGGGCTCCTGGTGGGAAGTAGCTGGGAAAATGTGGGAGTAATTTTCATCTTCCTTCTTGTCTCTATCCCTTTACTGCTGAAGTACTGCCTGGATCTAAATGCCCTGGCCCTGGGGGATGAGGTAGCCCAGAGCAGCGGGGTTAACCTGAAACGGCTGAGGGTGGTTAGCATGGTATTGTCCACCCTGGTTGTCTCAAGCGTCGTTTGCTTCACTGGCCTCATCGGGTTTGTGTGCCTTGTTTCCCCCTATCTGGCCCGTATGCTGATGGGGAATGACTACCGTCTCATCTTTCCCTGCGCTGCCATAATTGGTGCCCTGTTTCTCCTCGGCACCGACACTTTAGGCCGGACTATAGGCGGGGCCTTTGAGATTCCTGTAGGGCTGCTCACCACCCTCATCGGCATTCCTTTTCTCCTGTATCTAGCGCTTCGAAGAGGGCAGTATGAAGCTTGATATTAAAGGTGTCTGTTTTAGCTATGGCTCAAGGCCCGCCCTGAAGGATGTAACCATGAACATGGAGAAAGGGGGGATGGTAAGCATCATCGGCCCCAATGGTTCAGGTAAGACCACCCTCTTAAAATGCATGGATAAGATGCTAAAGCCAGAGAGGGGTTCCATCCTGATAGAGGATAAAGATATAGCTAAGATGGGAACAATGGAGATGGCCAGGCTTTTAGGTTATGTCCCCCAGAGTGCGGGTAATGTTTTCCCCTGCACGGTGTTTGAGGCCCTTCTCATTGGGAGGAGGCCTCATCTGTCCTGGGGTGTAGGGGAGAAGGACAGGAAGATAGTGACCCAGATACTTGAACTGATGGGGCTGGAGGATATGGCCATGAGGATGTTTGGTGAATTAAGCGGGGGTGAGAGGCAGAAGGTTCTTATCGCCAGAGCCCTGGCCCAGGAGCCCGAAGTGCTGCTTTTAGATGAGCCTACCTCCAACCTTGACCTGAGGCATCAACTGGGGGTTTTGGGCCTTCTCGCCGATGTGGTGGAAAAAAGGGGAATATTGGCCATAATGGCCATGCATGATCTGAACCTTGCCTCTCGCTTCTCTCAGCAGATGGTTGTTTTAAGGAAAGGAGAGGTATATGCAGCCGGGGAACCGAAGTCAGTTCTTACCCCGGAGAACATAAGGTTGGTTTATGGTGTGGAGGCCATAGTGGGTAATAATTCTGGAGCACCCCACATTATACCGTTGAGGCCGGTGGAAGAAGAATGAGCCGGAAAGGAGTAATCATTACCTCCATAGCTCTTCTGGTGGTGGCTTTCCTGTGCGTCAAATTTATACCCAGTCCGGATTTGACCTCTTCTGAGTTTGGGGAGTTTGAGGGGTGGGAAAACCACCGGGTGGTGGGTGGAATAAGCATGGGGGGAGGAGTTATGAGCTTCAACCTGAAGTGGGTAAACCCTTACTTACTCCAGGGCGTAGCCGGCCATGAGATGGCTTCATTTAAGTCGGTACCCAAGGGGGGGTGCAGGTGGGAATTCAATGATGATTTCTCTAAGATTCAGGTCAGCATGGAATCCCCTATGCCTATGTCCATGATGAACCCCGAATATGAGATGACCCGGGTGAAGGGCAACGTCTATGAAGGGGTGTGGGACGCCGGTATGGGAAACTGGAACATGGGTTTAACCATCTATCCGGGCAAAATGCTGGGAAAGATGGGACCCATGGTTTTCTTCCTCAAGGTAATACCTCCCCTTTCACCGGAGGAGGTACCACCAGAGTTTCAATTCATATTCAAATAAAGAAAGGAGGCTAATGATGTAGAGTTTTAGTTCATATTAAAGGTGAAGAAATAAAGGAAAGGAGATTGTGATGAAAAAGTTAGCGGTAAGCTTAATAGTAGCGGTCAGTTTACTACTCACCTCGGTTCCTCTGTCTACCGGGGTGGCAGCAGAGAAAAAGATAGGGGTGCTCCTGATCGGCTGGGGTGAGCCAGAAAAACACGATGCCGATGCCTATATCGGGTGGAATCACTTCATGGACAATTACACGAAGGGGTTTTTAGGCATGTTAGGGTTGGGATCTATGTATCCCCTGCTGGAGAAAATGACGGGGGAAATGATGGGGGACGCTGGCACTATGCTGGTAGACAGGGATGATCCCCTGGCCGAAGAAGAAAAGGAAGACCCTCATCTGGTGGATGCCTGGGGCAGACCATATAAGGGTAAAGATTATGTGTGGGTTTCCCTGACTGAGGGAGGGTCCCTGTTTGGAATGCTGGGGGGAATGGCTGGACTATCTGGTTATTACCTTTCTCCCAAGGGTCCGGGCAGAGGTGAACCCGATTCTTCTGAGCTCACCGGCCTTCTTATGTATGGCCTTTATCAGTCTTTAGATAATCATAACCCTGGTGAGGAGAGGGAGCTTAAGATAATGGATGAGGTGGAGGAAAAGCTAAGGGAAAAGTATGGAGATAAGGTCGTTATTGCCCGGGGCTTTATTCCGGCTTTCCGTCCGGGGTTTCCTGACGCAAGAGAGCAAGCGAAAAAGCTGGTGGAGAAGGAAAAGGTAACCCACCTGGTGATACCCGTTCTTATGGACGCCGGAGAAGAGGAGTTTGAAAATCCTCCTCAAGAAATCAAGTCCTATCTTAAACAAAAGAGGGTAAAGGTCAATATCGTTCCTACCGGCCAGATACTGGGAACAAAGCCCTTCAGCCAGGGGGTAGCTAAAAAAGTTTCGGAGGAGCTTGAGAACATTTCCCCGGGCTCGGACGTAGTGGTCTTTCTGACTCACCATGGGATGCCCATCTGCGACCTGGAGCTTTTCCCGGGGATAGGCTGCGACCTGAGAGAATCCCCCTACCATCGGTCGGCTAAGGTCACCTTTACGGGAGCCAGGCGAGCCATCTACCGCCTGGATATAGTAGGCGACTGGGAAGGGATGTTTGATGTATGGCAAACCTATAACGAGATGGCGGAGGGAATGATGGACCCCAAGAATGAAATTTTGAGTGTTAAGGAGGCGGCCAGGAAAGCCCTGGATATGGGCTATAAATACTGCATAGACATCCCTTATGAAGTGGGGAATTCAGGATATGAGACGTTGATTGGTCTGAGAGAGGAGAGCTGGGGGCTTCCGCCGGGGACCTGGGAGGAATACTCTGAGGATGGACTTAGAAAATACCGGACGGAGCTTGAATATGACGGGATGAAGGTGGTAATCACCGATGGCTGGATTGATGGTCTTTCCGAGAGCTACTACCAGGAGCTTTCAAAAGCCATCGATAGCATCCTGTAAAAGGTATGTTTCAAAAATGACTGTCCTGAGGATAGAACACCTTAGTAAGAAGTTCGGAAAGATAGTGGCTGTCTCAGACCTCAATCTCCAGGTGGAGGAAGGGGAGGTATTCGGTTTTCTGGGGCCCAATGGGTCGGGTAAGACCACCACCATCGGGATGATATTGGGCCTCATCACCCCCGATGAGGGAAGGATTGAGCTCTTCGGGAAGGACGTGAGAAGCGACCTTTCCTCCATCTGGCCTCGGGTGGGGATAGTGCTGGAGAACCCTCCCTTCTATCCCTACCTTTCGGGCTGGGATAACCTGCACATCTTTTCCCGGATCCTGGGCGACAGGGCAGGCTCAAGGACGGAACAGGTCCTGGACACCGTAAAGCTATCTTCCCGGGCTAAAGATAAGTTTGGCACTTATTCTCAGGGGATGAAGCAGAGGCTGGCCATTGCCTACGCTCTACTTTCCGATCCCCGGTTTATCATCCTGGATGAGCCCACCAACGGTCTTGACCCCGTGGGAATGAGGGAGATGAGGGAGCTCATCCTGAAGCTAAGAGAGGAGGGAAAGACCATATTCCTCTCCACCCACCTTCTCCACGAAGTAGAGCAGGTCTCGTCCAGCATAGGTATTATCCACCAGGGAAAACTCGTGATTTGCGGAAAGACCGCCGAGCTTATTCAAGAGAAAGACCTGGAAGCTCTGTTTATGGAAGTTATTATGGAAGGAGCAAAATGACCACCCTGATCGGCGTTGAGCTACTGAAGATAAAAAAGAGGAGGATGAGCTTTATACTCCTGGGAGTGCTGGTCTTTTTCTTTTGCCTCACCTTTTCCCTTTATTACTACGTTGTGGTAAGCTCTGGAGAATCTTACCGGGCAGCCCTGGCCATGCCCCTTCAGTTCCCCGACGCTATCGACCTTATTTTCTCCACCGCCCAGTCAGCGGGCAGCCTGGTTTTGGTTATTCTAGCCTCATTTATGGTGGGAGAGGAGTATGGTCAGGGAACGGTAAGGCAGATGATGGCCAGAGTTAGAACCCGTTCCCGATACCTGGGAGCCAAAATCTTAAGTCTCCTCATTATTGTCCTCATAGTCACTGCCATATCCTTGATTGTGGGGACTATCCTGGCCTCATTCACTACCTCAAAGCTGGGAGGGTTGAGCTTAGACTTTATCACCCTTTCCCTTTTGGGTGAGGTAGCTAAAATGTTCGGGGGAACAGCCCTCACCTTAGCGGTTAATTCTTTCCTGGCGGTGCTGTTTACCATCCTGGCTCGCTCAGCGTGGGCAGGTATAGGGGGATACATCGGGTATGGGCTGGTGGAGGGTATCGTCAGCACTGTCCTCAGCATGGGGGAAGGATGGCCTAAGGATATCTCTCAATATCTGATCGGCCCCAATACTTTTGCCTTTGTCCATTTGGAGATAGAGGAGTTCTCTTTCTGGCTTCCCGAATTTTATCCCAGTGCAATCCACGCCACAGCGGTATTACTTTGCTGGTGTGCTTTTTTCCTGGGAATCTCATTCTACCTGTTTCGGCGGAGGGACATAACCGCTTAAAGTCCATTATCCTTTCTCAAATTTATCTCTTTGGATTTCGGGGAAACCATCCTCTGGCTACCCGTCTTTCTGTTTTTGAAGCTCGTAAATGCTCCACAGTGAGACAAAGCCGGCAGTGCCCAGAATACCCGACAGTAACCTGTCAATGCAGTCTTTACAACCGATTTTTCGCACTTTTCCTCTTAACCCTTCCCGAGTTAATTTTACTCAAGTCCGGTTACGTCCTTCTCTCGTTAGAATACCAGGCTTTTTCTCTCCCAGCCTACTATCTAACGCTGAGAAGTAAAC
>Ga0209013_10005536_pt1 | contig 10855 bp, 6 predicted proteins | sample Cruoilmetagenom2_FD_187291 | JGI IMG/M metagenome (GOLD analysis project Ga0209013, IMG submission 187291) | Oil polluted marine microbial communities from Coal Oil Point, Santa Barbara, California, USA - Sample 2 (SPAdes) (version 2) | ecosystem: Environmental > Aquatic > Marine > Oil seeps ...
GAAACGGCCTGGCGCTTTATAGACGCAACTAAAATGATGTCTATTACTGCTAACCTGGGCGATCTGAAGTCCACAATCACCCATCCGGCTACTACCACTCACGGCCGCTTGTCACCTGAACAGCAATTGGAAGTCGGTATAAAACCGAGCCTGATTAGAATATCAGTAGGCCTGGAATCATTGGAAGATATTAAAGCCGATATATTGCGAGGTTTGTCGGTAATTTAAGATGAAATCGGATATAAATCCGGTAGCTCTTTATTTTTCTTATTTTCTTTTTTAGGCTTTATCGGTACAGCTCGTATCGAGTCTGACAATTTCTGGCCTTTCCAGTTTTTAGCACTTGTCTGGCCATACAAAGAATTTTCAAGTTGTCGAATACGTTTTCGTAGTTCCTTGTTATTAAATTTTAAAATAATACTGTCCAGAGAGTACAGGCTTCTGTCATCAAAATAGACTTGTGCCCATGCAATGAGGGCTTGTCTGGCAGCTTTGGCATTGTTTTCAGAACAAGCGTTAAAAAGTAGTTTCAGGGAGGCTTTTAATTGGCTTGCGTCAGATATTTCAGTGTTATTGTGTTGTGACGTAGACGTATCGTCTTTTGAGGTTCTGGATATCCACAAATAAACAACCGCCAGTAACAGAGCGATATTCATTAATAAGGACAAAAGGCTGGTTATTTTCCAGGTATTCAAAGAGTCAGCAGTGTCTTGTGAGATACCTTTAGAGTAAGGTTTTTGCTGAATCGAATCCGCATTCAATGGTGTTGGTGCAGGGCTTTGTGTAGCGGGAATATCGGCTGCAGACACACTGAAATTATTACTGGCCAGGAAAGCGTATTTGAGTTTATCTTCGTCTATGTCCCACCACGCTAATCTAATGGCGGGCAGTTTTAAGTCCTCTTCTTCCAGAGGAATCAGGGCAATGGACTCTATTCGTGTACCGGAAACGCCCTCAGGTTCAAGGGTATCTGAAATGTCCGCCTGATCTGGATATTGTTTTATCGATTTAGGGAAGTTGGCATTAATGCCTGGAAGAAGTGAGCCCATGGAACCTTTCGCTTTTAAGGTAATTGTACGAGTAATGGGTTCACCCACTTTGAGTTGTTTTTTATCAGGTGACCAGGCTTCGTCTATAGTCACATTGGATGCGGGTAGCCAGGTTTTTCCAGTAAAGCTTTCTGGTATTGGCTTAATAGTTAACTCTATAGAATTTGAGTCCCTGACTACACGTCGCCCCTGATTGAAGTTAAAACGTGATCGAGAGGAGTTGGGTTTGCTGACAACTCCATTAAAGCGAATAGAGGGTAATACTAAAGAGCCACTTTTTTCAGGGAAAATTAAGTAACTTTTTTCCAGTACTCCGTATCGGATACCGTCTAGCATAGTGTAATACTGCTTAGGTTCTTCATATCTGATTAGAAATGCATCTTTTATTTCAGGTTCGGTCATACTCCAGTTATTAATTTGTTGCGACTGATGGAAAAGTTTTACGGTGAAAAAGACTTGTTCCTGAATATAGGCAGATTTTTTGTCAACGCTGGTTTCTACAAAAATATCTTCAAAACTTTGTGTATTCAATGCTTGTGATGGAGAGTCGGTGACTGTGATGTTAATAGCTTTACTTTTCAGTTTATTGAACTTAAAAGAGGGGATAGTCAGAACGCCACTTTTTTTGGCGGATAATTGAAAATCCCATTTTGTTACCCCATGGTAATTTCCATTAACATAGTTAATGTTGCTAGATTTGCTGGTGGAAAGTATTTGAAAATTTTTGTTCAGTTCAGAAAAATCCGGCTCAGACATCAATGCTTGCTCATTCAATTCAACGGTCAAATTGAGAGTATCCTGGATGGAAATTGTGGTTCTATCGACAGAGGTGGTAAGTTCGCTGGCGTTTGCAGACAAGGGATATATCAAAAGTATAACTGCAAAAAAGAAGCTGATTGATAAAAAATTAGCCTGGCACATAGTCTTTACCATGAGATTTCATTATCCTGTTGATCATTTTGTAGTGACTGCAGATAGAATTTTCTTTTCAATAAGTCGCCGGGGTCATCCGGGATTCGTTTTAACCATTGTTCCAATGCCTGTTGCTGTTCGCTGCGCTCAACATCCGTGCTTTCATTTTGCCATTTGCTTTTCTCATTGTCGGATTCATTCTCATTTTGATCTTGCTGCTGTTTGGCTTGTTGGTTTTGTTGCTGTTGATTGTCTTTTTGGGAGTTCTTGGTGTTTTTATCTTTCTCAGTTTTAGTTTGTGACTTTTGATCAGTTTGTTGTTTTTCCTGATTTTGTTGTTTGGAGTCTTTTTGGTTTTGTTGGTCAGAATTTTCCTGATCTTGATTATTCTGATTCTGTTGCTTTTGTGAATCCGATTGGTTTTTCTGTTGGTCTTTTTCTTTGGATGACTGATTATCCTTATTATTGTTTTTTTGGCTGGACTGTTGCTCTTTTAAGAGTTCAGAAACAAGGTCATAGTTAAATTTGGCATCTTTATGATCCGGGTTAATATCGAGAACCTTTTCGTAAAGAGACAGAGCCTCTTTTAGTTGCGAGGCATTTGCCAGGGCATTTCCCTGGTTATAGAGAGAATCTTCATTGATGTTTTTTTCCGGGTTTGCAAATGCTTCTGCAGCTGCTTCAAAATCGCCCTGGCGATACAGAGAACTGGCTTTCCAGTTTTTGTTATTAAAAAGGTCTGCGGCTTTGCTAAAGTCTTTCTGATCAAAAGCTTGTTGTCCCTGCTGATCTTTGCGTGTCCATAAATCATCCCAGGCTGAAGCCTGAGAGTATTCCGGTTTTGTAGCACCATATAAAAAGGATGTCAGTACTAATACTCCAAGCCAGCCTTTTCTAAAGGAAAGGCTGATTATTGGTAAGCAGAATAAAACAAGCCAGGGGCCGACATCTTGCCAGGTATCGAATTGTTGAGAAGTCTTTTTGGTTTTAGTGCCCAGGTTGTTGCTTAAAACAGTTCTATTCAGGGCGTCAATGTCGGTATCATCAGTGCTGATTTTTACGTATCGTCCACCGAGTTTGCGAGCTAAGTTGCTTAGAGTGCCTGATTCAAGTTTTGGTATGATAATGGCATTGTTGCGGTCTTTTAAAAATGACCCATCTTCCTTAAGGATGGGCAGGCCGGCTTCGGTACCCACGCCTAGAATGGACAGATTATATAAATTTAGCCGGTCGATATTTAGAATTGAATCAATTTGTTGATTTTGAACGCCATCAGTAATCAGGATGATATTCCCTGATTGGTGCCCGGTATTCTGGAGTAATACAACTGCACTTTCTATTGCTGCCAGGGTGTTGCTACCTTTTATGGGCATGATTTCGGGCCTTAAAGAAGGTACCAAATTAATAATAGTATTTGTATCATCTGTTAGTGGTGTTACAACGTGTGCACCCCCTGAGTAGGCAATTAATCCGGTTTCACCTTCTTTATAAGTTTTAAGCAAGTCGCTTAACTTATGTTTGGCTCTGGCATAGCGGCTCGGTGCTATGTCTTTACTCTGCATGGATATGGATAAATCGAGAATTATAACGCGGGCCTGAATTTTCTTCTCTACGGGTTGTGGTATTTCTTTCCAGGCGGGGCCTGCCATTGCAATACTTACCAGGACCCATCCTAGTCCTAGTAAATAAAACGGGGTTCTGGTAATTTGTCCTTGTTGTTGAACTAGCAGGTAAGGCATTAAATCATTTGAAATAATGCCAGACCAGGTGCTATTTATATTTTTTGTATTCCATAAAAAAACTAAAATGACGAGAGCAGGCGCTATGCTGATCAGCCACCAGGGTCTGATAAAATGAAAGTTCTCGAATAAATTTATCAGTTCGTTCATGTTAATGAGTTTTTTGACTTTTCATTAATGGATTTGGAATTCGGTGGAATGGTAGCTTACTAACAGCTAAAAAGAGACTAAGAATAAATGCCAACCCAAGTGGGTAATAAAAAAGACTGCTTTTGGGGCGATAAATTTCGCTATCGCCTGCCACAGGTTCCAATCTATCCAGTTGTGCATAAATAACTTGAAGGTCATCACTGGATTTTGCCCGAAAATATTGGCCGCCGGTGATGTCTGCAATATCGCTTAGCATTTTTTCATCCAGGTCTCTGGATGGATTGATGGTTCTGGAACCAAAAGAAGAACCAAAAATGCCGGGTAATTGCATAGAGTCAGCACCAATGCCGATTGTATAGATAGTCATATTTTCGAGGGCAGCCAACTCAGCCGCTTTTATTGGATTAATTTCACCTGCAGTATTCGCACCATCGGTTGCAATAATTAAAACTTTTTCTTCGCTTTCAGAGGCAATTAATTTTTTTAAACCCATACCTATAGCATCGCCAATGGCGGTGGCCTTACCCGCTATGCCTATTTGTGATTCGTTCAGCAGAATATTCACCGTATGTCTGTCCAGTGTTAAAGGTGTTTGTAAATAGGCTTTGCTACCAAATAAAATCAAGCCCAAACGATCACCTTCGCGCCTGTCAATAAAATCGCTCATTACACTTTTCAGTATGGTTAATCGATCAACCGCCTGATTGCCAAGAGCCATATCTTTTTCCTGCATACTCGGTGAAACATCAATAGCGAGCATCAGGTTTCTTCCTACTGTGGGTAATTGTATCGGCTCACCAATCCAGACAGGGTTGACAGCCGCCACAATAATAATCATCCAGATAATAAATGCGAAAATTAGATTTAAATCAGTGTTTGGTGAACGATGCTCTTCTCCAGAGCTGTCCTTTACTTGTGCGTAAAAGGGTACTTTAATAGCGTTGCCCGCCTTTTGTCCGGCGCTTTCGTCGGCAGGTAACAAAATCCTTAAAATTATGGGCAGGGGTAGGGCGGCTAATGCCCAGGGCCAAAGAATTTCAATCATTGATGTTGTTTAACCCATTTGATTACCGATGAAGTAATGTAATCTTCGCCTTTTTTACTTAATGTTATCGGGCCAGATTGGAATTGTTTATTAAAAATATTCTGAACTCCTGGTTTGGAAAATAGAATTGTTTTATTTGTTGGCTTCTTATGCTTCTTTTCATTTTTGAACTTGTCCGGTTCTTTTGATTTTTTCTTATTTTTAATTTTGGAATCCAGGAATTCAAGCCACTCACTGCCGCTAAGCTCAGCAAAAGAAGCTTTTGGGTAAGCGATTATGCAGGTTCGTTTAAGTAAATTTGTAATGTCATTAAGCCAGACTTTTGCATTGCCATGTTGATGATAATCCGTATTAATGTCTTCGAACAGGTTAAGTGCGCTTCGCCTATATGCGGATTGCTGGTAAGATTTTATTAAATAAAAGCAGGTAAACCCCAGTAAGGTTAAGCTGAGTATCGCTACTATCCACCACCCATAGGCCGGTGGCCAGTTGCTGATGGTTTCGGGTAAATGTATATCTTTTAAATTTACCAAAGAGTCCTTATTCACATAGCCACCTTTTTTTATTTTTTCTTTTTTTACCAAAGGTTTCATTAAGAATAGCCACAGGCTGGTCTTCAGTGCAAATGTCTATTAGTGGAATGCCCAGTTTTAATAATGCACTCTTGATTTCGAGGTGGTGATTTAAAAAGTGTTCCTGATAGCTTTGGTTTTGTAAATTAGATTGAATATTCCAGGTTCCGCAATTTATGCCGTCACTAACCGGGTAAGCCCCTCTTTTTTTAGGAGGGCTTTTTTCAAGTGGGTCGTATACAAAAAAACTGATTAAGTCATTATGTCGATTTAATAGCCGCAAATTGTTAATGGTTTGTTGATTAAAAGCAGCAAAATCACTGAGAATCAAAATCAGGCTACCGGGTCGAATCACACGATGCAGTGATGAAAGTGCTTTATCCAGGGCAGTATTGCTTGCGAGAGAGGGTGACATTTGATCTTGAGTTAATTGCTGGGCAAGGCCTTGCTTAATCAGGCCTTTATTAAATTCAGACAAGGTTTTTAGATACCTGAGAATGCTTTTTTTACCTTCCCTGGGTTTTAATTCTCGATGAGCATTATCTGAAAAAATAATTCCACCCACACGATCACCGCTGTGGTTACATGACCAGGCCAGCAAAGCAGCTGTATAGGCAGCTGTAACGGATTTAAAAGCTGTTTTACTGCCAAATGCCAGTGAAGCAGATTGATCTGCCACAATAAAAACAGGACGCTCTTTCTCTTCGGTGAATAGTTTCGTATGAACCTTATTAGTACGGGCGGTGACTCGCCAATCTATATTTTTGATTTCGTCGCCAGCCTGGTAAGCGCGAACTTCATTGAAATCCATGCCTCGACCTCGAAACCTGGATTGATGGCCTCCCGACATGCTAGACAGGATTTTTCGTTGAGCAGAGGGCTCAAAGCCTGTAGAAAAAGTTTCCAGTGCGATCATTTGTTCCAAAGAGATGGAGGGGCCTTTTGGTCCTGTTCCCGGGGATATTGTTGAGCCTGCTAAATTTAAATTTTCTGTCATAGGATAAAATGCAGTTTTTAGGTTTAAGGTGACGGAACAGCTTTCAACAAACCATTAATAAGCTGATCCGCCGATATTCCATTGGCTTCTGCTTCAAAGCTGAGACCTATCCTGTGTCGTAAAGTGTCATAAGAAACCGATTGTACGTCTGAAGGTGTCACAAAGTCTCGTCCCTGTAACCAGGCTAAACATCGAGCACATCGATCAAGGGCAATGGTTCCCCGTGGACTTACGCCATATTCAATCCAGCTTGCGAGCTCTTCGTTGTAGTTGCCAGGGTGGCGGCTGGCCATTACCAATTGGACAATATATTCTTCAACTTCAGGGGCCATATGAATGCCCAATACTTGTTGGCGAGCTTCAAACAACACGGATTGCTTTATATTGATACCAGATTCAGTTGAAGTTTTATTCCCTTGTGCGGCTTCTCGTCGAGTCAGGTTTAAAATTTGTCGCTCTGCATCAATATCAGGGTAATCAATTAGCACATGGAGTAAAAAACGATCCAGTTGTGCTTCTGGAAGTGGGTAGGTGCCTTCCTGTTCAAGGGAGTTTTGTGTCGCCATAACCAGAAACAGTTCTGGCAGGTAGTGAGTTTTAGGGCCTACACTGATTTGCCGCTCGCCCATGGCTTCGAGTAAAGCTGACTGAACCTTGGCCGGTGCCCTGTTGATTTCATCAGCCAGGATAAGGTTATGGAAGATTGGGCCTGATTGAAACACAAAGGTTCCATCCTGGGGCCTGAAAATTTCAGTACCGGTTATATCAGCAGGTAGTAAATCAGGAGTAAACTGAATTCTATGGAAGTCGCAGTCAATGCCATTAGCCAGGGATTTTATAGCCCGGGTTTTAGCCAGGCCGGGGGCGCCTTCTACTAATAAGTGACCATCGGCCAGAAGGGCAATCAAAATGCGGTCAATTAAATCTTTTTGACCAATAATTGTGCTATTTAAATCATCTTTTAATTTGGATATTTGTTCCCATGGGGACATAGTATCAAGCCTTTTAAAACAATGTGTTTAAGTTTATGGGGTCTAACGAATACACTTTACCAACAATCTGCTACCCAACCGGAACATTTAGCTGGGCTAAATTTAATTTTGATCTTTAGGTTTTGAATTATGCCAGAAATCAATGTGGGTATGAAAACTCTATGCTTAAAAGTGAGAATTTTTTATCAATAACAATAGGTTCACGCTTTTCATCGCTTTATTGCGGTAACCTTTTCTATAATCCTAATAAAGGCATCCTAAGCAAATTTTAACCATAAATGCTAAATCTTCAGCAAGACCATGACTATACTGTTTTCTTTGATCCTTTGCAGTCAAAGATAGAAAAACGCTTTCAGCCAGAAAAGGCGGAAGATATCATGCAATTTTCAAAAGCCTACCTAAACTCTAGTGCTGCACATGAGTTGATCAATAAAAGACCTGATGATCTATATGGTGAGCTGATTTCCACATGGCAATTTCTGGAAGATTTTGACAATAAAGTAAAAATCAGGGTGTTCAACCCCTCTATTGAGATAGACGGTTGGCAATCTAGCCACACAATTGTTGAAGTGTTGTCACTTGATATGCCGTTTATGGTGGATTCGGTGCGGCAAACCATTATCAGTTCCCATATTGCTATTCATTCTGTTATTAACACGGTGTTGTGGGTTAACAGAGGTGAAAAAGGGCGAGTCAAAGTCTTGCCACGATCCAAAGCCCATAATGGGGACTTTCGCAAAGAAGCTATCATACATCTTGAAATTGGCCGAATCAGTAATCCAGAAAGAATTAATGCGCTTCAAAATGATCTGAGTAGTTTGCTGCAGGAACTCACAAAGGCGGTTGAAGATTTTCCTTCAATGCTTGAAAAAACCACTGACATCAGGGAAGAGCTGGACAATGCTCTTAGTGTATTTGATTCAGATGTTGTGAGTGAGGCCCAGGAGTTTATTACCTGGCTAACCTATGATCGGTTTACATTTTTTGGGTTTAAAGAATATGCTTTTTCCGCTGAGGATGACACTTACACTCCACTTGCGGGCAGTGAGCTTGGGCTTTTAAAGCTGAATCTGGATATTGGCTTACTGGAAAAAGTATCAAGTAATAAAAGGGTTAAATGTCAAATTATTGAGTGCACCAAGTCTTTAACCAAATCGAGGATTCACCGTCGGGCCTATCTGGATATTATTGCCATCAAAAAGTTTGATGAAAACGGCCGGCATGTTGGGGAATACCGTTTATTGGGCTTGTATACTGCAGCTGTGTATTCTCACACACCTTTCGAAATCCCTTCTCTCAGAAGAAAGCTGGAAGCTGTGGTTGAAGCATCAGGGTTTGAAAACAATAGTTACGACGCTAAACAACTGCAACGAATACTTGAGATATACCCAAAAGATGAGTTGTTCCAGATTAGCCCAAAAGAATTATACGATACTGCATTAGGAATACTACGAATCAAGGAAAGAAGGCAGGTTAGATTGTTTATTCGTAATGATGCCTACAATCGCTTTGTAACCTGCCTGATTTTTACTCCCAGAGATCGATTCAGCACAGAATTAAGAAAAAAATTCCAGCGGATTCTTGAGCAGGTTTTCACCGTAAAAGACATGCAGTTCGACACCCAATTTTCCGAATCCCTTTTAACCAGAGTGTATTTGGTATTAAGAATCGATCCTGATTCAAAACTGAATTATAACGTTGGGGATATTGAAACTCGCCTGATTCAGGCCTATCGCTCCTGGGACGATGACTTGCATGATGCCTTGGTTGAAGAGCACGGCGAAGAACATGGCAATATGATGGCCGTTAATTATCGCCGGGCATTTGCTGCTGGATACAAGGAGGACTTTTCTGCAAAGGCAGCCGTCATGGATATACAAAGCATGGATATCCTCAGCGCTGATAATCCATTAGGGATGAGTCTTTACCGTGTTCTGGAAGAAACAAATGATAGTTTTCGAATCAAGCTTTTTCACTACAGTACCAGTATTCCTTTGTCAGATGTAATTCCAGTGCTAGAAAATATTGGTCTAAGAATTTTAGGCGAGCACCCTTACGAAATAAAAAAACTGAATTCAGAAACTGTCTGGATTCATGATTTTTCAGTTTGTTTCGTTTCAAAAAAAGCCATATTCATTAACAAAATTAAACACAATTTTGAGCAGGTTTTTCGCAAAGTTTGTAGCGACAAAATGGATAATGACAAACTAAATTCCCTGGTTCTGAGTGCCGGTATGAACTGGCGGGAAATAGTCATTTTGCGATCATATGCTAAATATTTAAAACAAATAGGATTTGGCTTAAGCCAGGAATATATCGAGCAAACCCTGAATAGATACGTTAATGTCACTCGACAGATAGTGCATTTGTTTGATCTGCGTTTTAATCCTGAAAAACAAGATGAAAAAAGCGAAAAAAATCAGGAAGAGTGCATAGCTGCAATCAAAACAGAACTGGATGATGTCGATACCCTGAATGAAGACCGAATTTTTAGAGAATACATAAATTTGGTAATGGCCACTGTAAGAACCAATTTTTTTCAGATTGATCAGGATGGCCAGCATAGGGATTATCTGTCAATAAAGCTTGAACCCAGAAAACTATCCATTATTCCTGAGCCTGCTCCCTTGTATGAGGTTTTTGTTTTTTCTCCCAGAATAGAAGGAGTTCATTTAAGAACTGGCAAGGTAGCACGTGGAGGCCTTCGCTGGTCTGATCGTCTGGAAGACTACCGAACTGAAGTGCTGGGTTTAGTTAAAGCCCAGCAAGTTAAAAACTCTGTGATTGTGCCTGTGGGGGCAAAAGGCGGTTTTGTAGCAAAAAAATTACCTCTCGGTGGTGATCGAGAGAAAATGTTGGAAGAGGGCGTAGCCTGTTATAAAACTTTTATCTCCGGCTTGCTTGATTTAACCGATAACATTGAGGCTGGCAAGATTATCCAGCCTGAAATGGTCGTGGTTAAAGATGATGATGACCCTTATCTGGTAGTCGCAGCCGATAAAGGCACTGCGACTTTTTCTGACATTGCCAATCAAATATCAGAAGATCGCCATTTCTGGTTAGGTGATGCTTTTGCATCTGGTGGTAGTACGGGCTATGACCACAAAAAAATGGGGATTACTGCACGTGGCGCCTGGGTGTCAGTAGAGCGCCATTTCAGTGAGCTGGGCTTGAATGTTAATTCAACTGATTTTACCGTTGTGGGTATTGGAGACATGGCAGGGGATGTGTTTGGTAATGGCATGTTGTTGTCTAAACATATTCGATTAGTGGCAGCATTTAATCATGAGCATATTTTTATCGACCCTGATCCTGATAGTGCGATAAGTTACGATGAAAGAAAACGACTTTTTTTACTGAGGAAATCCAGCTGGTCTTCCTATAACCGGGATTTGATCT
>Ga0209013_10005537_pt1 | contig 10855 bp, 10 predicted proteins | sample Cruoilmetagenom2_FD_187291 | JGI IMG/M metagenome (GOLD analysis project Ga0209013, IMG submission 187291) | Oil polluted marine microbial communities from Coal Oil Point, Santa Barbara, California, USA - Sample 2 (SPAdes) (version 2) | ecosystem: Environmental > Aquatic > Marine > Oil seeps ...
TAGTAAAAATGTTAATAATGTCATGCTTAAAAAACTAAAAATAGCTTTATCATTAACAAGTGAGGACATGCTTGATATTTTACAAGAAGCAGGAGTCACTGTAACAAAAGGAGAATTAGGAGCTATATTTAGAAAAGAAGGACATAAGAATTATATAGAGTGTGGTGATAAATACGCTAGGAAGTTTTTAAAAGGATTATCTATAAAACATAGAGGATAACTTTAATAATATTGAGAAATTTAGCGTATGAAAATATTAAATGTTAAATGTATAAAAGAAATACACCTGAAATTCTTATTAAGATTTCAGGTGTATTTCTTTTATAAGATGCTAAAAATATTAACTTGAAACAGCCAAGCTAACGTAATTCATGATATATGGTTCGATAGGCTGATGGACTAGCACCAGTGTGTTTTTTAAACAACTTACTAAAGTAAAGGGGGTCATTGTATCCTATAGTATGACTAATTTCACTAACATTTAAATTAGAACTGCTTAACAATTTTTTTGCTTGTTCAAAACGTATAGATGATAGATACTTCATTGGTGATAAACCAGTATGAGCTTTGAACTTATGGATAAAATGATAAGGAGTTAAGTTACAAATGGTAGAAAGTTCTTTAATAGAGTGTTTTTGAGTGTAGGTTTTGTGCATATAAGTAAGTACGCCCAGTAAGTCGTTGTTATCATAATTTGTTCCAGTAGTATAACGAGATATTTTTGTTAATAATGTCATAAGATAACCAGAACATAGTTCATTATAATAATCATTCTTTAGTTGTAACTCATGTATAATACTATGAAAAAGAAGATTACAATCTTCTTGAATGCCAATGGAGTAGATTTTAAGGGAATCGAGGTGTAGAGCCTTGAGTAAAGAGCGGATGCCATATCCTGTAAAATGCATCCAAAAAACTTCTTGAGAGTAGTGATAATCGTATTTAAACGTATGTTTAATTTGTGGAGGTATGAATATTATTTCACCTGACTTAAGGTATAAAGGAGTATTATTAACATTACCATCAATTTGCCCTTTGATAATATATAATATATAGTAGTCGTTTCTACCCATAGGTCTTGACTGCAAAATACTTCTATTAGTAATCCTGTCAATACCGCAACAATTAACATGACAGTAATGATCGTTAATTTCAACCCCAAAAGGTTCTTCATTAAGTTCTGAGTAACCGCTAATTGTAATCATAGAAACATCTACCTTTCATCATATGAACAAAAAAATATATACAAAGTAAAAATAAGTAAAACAACAATTTCATACATGTTTTTAACAACATTATATATATAATAAAGATTGATGTAAAGATATAATATTTAATTCTAAATTATTAATTGAATCAAGGCTAATACCATGGGTGGCTTGGTATCTAAATATTGATGGGTTCTTAAGATGGAACTACACGGTTTGGCCAGAAGATCCATTAAATAAGATTACTTATCGATATCCTATATGGCCAGCAGGTGATACGAATTTTGTTTATCCAGGGAAGGATGGTAAGCCGTTACTTACTCTTAGATATATGAATTTAAAAAGAGGTATAAGAGACTTTGAGATTATTAATAGGTATGTGGAAAAATATCAGGATCGAGAAGATGTGGTGAAAATGTTGGGTACAGTTTTTTATAATAATGATTTTTTAGTACCTCAGACAAAAAGTGAGGATAACTATTCATTGGATTATGATACATATGAGAGTATTATAAATAAGTTGTTAAGTAAGTTGATATAGATTGTAATAATATTTAACCATAGGAACTACCAGAAATATTCATAAGCAACAGGGATATAATGTACCGTATAGGGTAGATAAATTAAAAAAAGTCTGCTCTATAGGGTATTTTTATGCATAACTAAATAAATTATAATAAAGTTCTTACGGACTCTCGAATAACAAGATTAGTTGAAATTTTAATATTAAGTTGTTCTTCTTTATGTTGTTCAATCATATTTATGAGACTTTCAGCAGCAATATTTCCTTTTTTTACAATATCTTGATTTATAGTTGTTAGCTTAGGAGTAACAAGGGTTGAAAGATATAAATTATCAAAGCCAACGATAGAAATATCATTAGGAATACTATATCCGTTATTTTTTAAAAATTCCATAACTTCAATGGCTAAAATATCAGCGCTAAAACATATACCGGTTTTATTCTTAACAAAATTAAGTATTTTATTTGTTATTCTTGTGTCATTAGGATTAAATTTACCAATTTCTAAAATGTTTTCTGAAGAATTAAATGATATATTTTTTTGATTAAGTGCATCTTTAAATCCTTTTAAACGCATGCTAAGTACACTTGGATAATCTATAGGGTAAGATATAAATCCAAGTGATTTATGTCCATTGTCTAGTAAATGACTAGCAGCATTAAATTCTCCCTGATAATCATTAGATCCAACATTAATGTGTTTAAGCTCATCATAATAAGTATCAATAAAAACAACAGGGACATCTTTGAATTTTTCAAGTTTTGGAAGTTGGTGTCCTACAAGGCTAAGTATAATAAAGCCATCAACACTCCAATTGGTCATTAATTGATATATATCTTCATATTTTTTTATGGACTTTACCATTAGATAATAATTATTAGAACTTATTACAGATTCAATTCCAGTAAGTATTTGAGAGTGAAAAGGATCTTGCATAAAGTTCCCAGAAGCTTCTGGGAATATGATACCTATTATCTTAGATGAATTATTCGCAAGGGCTCTAGCATTTTTATTAGGAATATACCCAAATTCTTTTATAGCTTTATTTACTTTATCAATGGTTTCTTGTGAAACTTTATTAGTTTTTCCATTAATAACATTAGAGACTGTAGTATGAGTGACACCAACAGCTTTAGCAATATCTCTTATAGTCATGATTGTATTAATCCTTTCAATATTTTATAGTAAATGAAGAATTTCAAAAATAAGTTATGTAATATTAAAAATTAATTGTGTAGTTGTTAAATTTAACAATAGTTAAAAAAAATATCGTTAGGTTGTTGACAAAACTTACAACTGAATGATATACTATCATACATAGTTTACCGTTAAACTTGACACATGTCAAGTAAAGCGGTTATAATTTTAGCGATAGGTTTACCGCTAAACTTACAAATAGAATGCTGTAAAGCATATTTTAAGGAGGACATTATGAAAAGATTTTTAAGTATATTCTTAGCTGTTACTTTATTAATGACGTTAGTAGGATGTTCAGGAGAGAAGGAAGCAGAAAAGGAAATAGTGAATGATACTACTGCAGAGAAAAACTTGCCAATACTTGGTGATAATGTTAAATTTGATCCTAATATTTTAATTAATAATGGGGAACCAATTGAAATTGAATTTTGGGTTTGGGATTCAAAGGAAATTTTTCAATCTATTGTAGACGAGTTTGAAGCAATTTATCCAAACATAAGTATTAAAATAGTTAGTCAAGCATGGGGTGATTATTGGACAAAACTTCCACTATCAATTCAAGGTGGAAATGGACCAGCACTTTTTAGTGTACATAATTCACAACATGATAACTTAATTAATAATATGGAGCCTTATGATATTGATATTGAAGATCTTAAAGCTGATTTTACAGGAGTTGAAGGACATGTAATTGATGACAAGGTTTACTATATTGATTATGGTATGATGACAGGTAGTATTTTTTATAATAAGGATATGTGGGCAGAAGCAGGCTTAATAGATTCAGATATACCAGAAACTTGGGATGAATTTACTAAAGTGGCTCAAAAATTAACTAAAAAAGATGATGATGGAAATATTATTCAAGCTGGTTTCAATTATAATTCAGATGTAAAATCTATAATAATGGGACTTAATTATCAAAAAGATCAGTTATTATTTAAAGAAGATGGTTCAACACCTGATATTGATAATAAAATTATGAATGAAAATATACAATTTCTTATTGATTTATATGATGAATATGGTGTAGGTTCTAAAGACTTTGGAATTAGTGATGCAGAAAGTTTTGGACAAGGTCAATCAGCGATGGTTTATAAGTGGGGATGGTATTATAATCAATTAAGTAATGATTATCCAGATGTAAATTTTGGTGTGTTTAGAACACCAGTGCCAGATGAAAATGTACCATTTGCATATGATCGTTATAATGGTGAATCTACAATTGGAATAAGTGCTAAAGCAGATGATGCTTCAAAAGAAGTAGCTCAAGCATTTATTAGATATTTTATGTCAAATAATGAAGCATTAAAAGAATTATGCATTAAGTATTCAATTTTCCCATCTAAAAAAATTCTTGCAGATGATGAAGAGGTAATAAATCACCCAGTACTTTCGACTATTAAACCAGTAGTAGATAGATTAATATGGCCAGGACCATTTCCAGGTATAATAGAAACTACTTTACAACAATCTTTTGAAGATGTTATTTACAATGGAAATGATGTTGGGACATCATTTGCTAATGGAAATAAAAAAGTAATAACAGATATGGAAGGCATATCATTTACATCAGTAGAGAAAAAATATAAGCACATAGATAACAAATAAAATAATAAGGGCAACGATAGGTTGCCCTTATTATTAAAGTAAGGAGAACGAAATGACGAATAGAGATACATTACATAAACAAGAAATATTCTCCCTAAAAAATATAGTGGTTTCAGGTCTAGTATTGTTTTATATAATTTTTATTATTATTCCTATATCTATAGCATTTGTGGGGAGTTTTCATCAATGGAATCCACTTAAAGGTACTTATACTTTTAATGGAATTGAAAATTATATTAGGGTATTTAATAATGAATTATTTTGGAGCAGTTTAAGTAACACACTTGTATTTACATTTGTTGTTATACTTTTTAGAATAATTATAGGATTAGGAATCGCATTAATTCTTTACTCTAGTATTGTTAGATGTAAAACATTTTTTAGGGCAGCATTCTATATGCCTGTCGTTACACCATTAGTAGCAGTATCTTTCATTTGGGTTTGGATGTACAATCCACAGATGGGATTAATTAATCAAATTTTAGGAACACATAATAACTGGTTAGTAAATAAAGATACAGCCTTAGGTTCTATAATGGTAATGACAATATGGAAAGATTATGGTTATGCAGTAGTTTTATTTCTAGCAGGATTATATTCACTACCAAAAGATTGTTATGAAGCTGCAAAAATAGACGGAGCTTCTGGAGTGAAGTTATTTAAGTATATAACTTTACCATTGCTTAAACCTATGACATTGTTTGTTGTAATTACTTCAATTATTTCATATTTACAGACATATATTCAAATTCTTGTTATGACAGAAGGTGGACCAGGAACATCAACATATGTAACATCATATTTGATATTTGATGAAGCTTTTGTTAAATATAATTTTGGATATGCATCAGCAATATCGTTTATTATGTTTATTGTTATAGGTATGCTTACATTTATATCATTTAAAATTAGCTCAGAAAAAGGAGGTCAAGGTAATGAGTAAAAATATTAAGCTATGGATAGTACATTGTATTCTTGTTATCTTTGTTATTATAACGATATTACCTCTAGTGTGGATGTTGTCATCATCATTTAAAATGAACTCAGAAATAACATCTATAACACCAACTTTTATTCCAAAGACATTTACTTTTAAAAATTACTTGAATGTTCAAAAAAACTTTAATTTTCTTAGATATTTTGCTAATAGTTTATTTATTACTGTTGTAATTACAGGTATTGTTATATATACGAGTACAATATCAGGATTTGTTTTTGCAAAATATGAGTTCAGAGGGAAAAATATATTATTTAGTATTATACTAGGGACTATGATGATACCTTGGTGTGTAACAATTATACCAAGATATAGTATGGTTTTAGCAGTGGATGGGTTAGATACGTACTTAGCAGTTATTATTCCAGCGGCTGTTAGTGGATTCGGAATATTTATGATGAAACAATCTATAGTGACGATACCAGAGGAGATGTTAGAAGCTGCCAGAATAGATGGGGCTTCAGAGTGGTTTATATTTCATAAAATTATTTTGCCATTATCTCAGAATGCTATTTCAAGCATAGCTATTTTTCAATTTCTTTGGTCGTGGGAGGATTATCTTTGGCCATATTTGATATTTAGTTCAGAAGAAAAGCAAGTTTTAGCTGTAGGTCTTAAAAACTTTAATGGAAGATATGGTACTGATTATGGAGGTTTATTTGCAGCTACTACAATTTCAATTATACCTGTAATTATTGTTTACTTAATTTTTCAAAAGCGTTTTATTGATGGTATAGCAGCATCTTCAGTTAAAGGATAGAAGAGAGGAACACAATGGAAAAACTAGAAAAGCATTTCAGAACAAATTATAGCGGTAAAGCAAACGATCACGCTATAGTACAAGATGAGCACTACAGATTTACAGTATTAACATCTCAGCTTATTAGAATGGAATATTCAGCAAAAGGTGAATTTGAAGATAGACCAACTCAATCAGTTGTGAATAGAGATTTTCCATTAATAAGTTTTAGAGTGATAGATGAAGAAAGTCGATTAGAAATTATAACAGAACATTTACATATTTATTATAACAAAGGTGAATTTTCAAAAAATAATTTATATATAGATGTTAGCGGACAATTTAGTTGTCATGGTAGTAGATGGTATTATGGTGAAAAATGTAATACATTAGGTGGAACCTGTAGTACTTTAGATGGGATAGATGGAGAAACATTACTTGAGGATGGAATATTATCAAAAGAAGGATTTGCATATTTTGATGATTCTAAATCATTAATTTTACAAGAAAATGGATGGGTAGAGCCAAGAAATAATGATGTTAATGATAAATATTTTTTTGGTTATGGAAGAGATTATTTAAAAGGTATAAAAGATTTTTATGAGTTGTGTGGGAATACACCATTACTTCCTAGATACGCACTCGGAAATTGGTGGAGTAGATATTGGAAATATACTGAGACTTCATTAAAAAATCTTATGTCACGTTTTAAAGATGAAAAAGTGCCATTCTCAGTTTGTGTACTAGATATGGATTGGCATGTTGTAGATATTGATCCTAAGTATGGAAGTGGATGGACTGGATATACATGGAATGAAGATTTTTTCCCTGATCCAGAAAGAATGCTTACTTGGCTTCATGATGAAAACTATAAGGTTACGCTTAATCTTCATCCTGCTTCTGGTGTTAGGGGTCATGAAACAATGTATGAACCTATGGCAAGGGAACTTGGAGTTGATTATAAAAATGAGGACCCAATTAGTTTTAATATAGCAGATCCAAAATTTATGGAAGCTTATTTTAAATATTTGCATCACCCTCTTGAAAAACAAGGTGTTGACTTCTGGTGGATTGACTGGCAACAAGGTGGAGTTACTGCAGTAGAAGCAATTGATCCATTATGGATGCTTAATCATTATCATTATAAAGATATTAATAGAGGTGAAAGTAATTCTATTATTTTTTCTAGGTATGCGGGTATTGGTAGTCATAGATATCCAATAGGTTTTTCGGGTGATACAATAGTTTCATGGGAATCTTATGGCTTTCAGCCATATTTTACTTCTACAGCATCTAATATAGGGTTTTGTTGGTGGAGTCATGATATAGGTGGTCATATGATGGGATGCAAAGATGGAGAATTAACTGCACGTTGGATGCAATTTGGTGTATTTAGTCCTATCAATAGATTGCACAGTTCATCAAGTCCTTTTATGTCTAAAGAACCATGGAATTATAATATGGAAGAAGAAAAGACAATCAAAGAACATTTAAGATTAAGACATGCGTTAGTACCTTATATATACACAATGAATTATAAATTAGCTTATGAAGGAATTCCTTTTATTAGACCAATGTATTATCAATATCCACTTATTGATGAAAGTTATAATTTCAAAAATCAATATTTCTTCGGAAGTGAACTAATGGTAAATGCTATAACAGAAAAAATAAATCCTAAAACAAAATTAGCAAAAACAAAAGTTTGGCTTCCAGAAGGTAAATGGATAGATTTTTTCACAGGTAAGGTTTACGATGGTGATAGAAAACTAGTAATGTATAGAGGAATAGAAAATCAAGTTGTATTAGCTAAAGCTGGTGCAATTATTCCAATGAATAGAGATAGTATAATAGACAATCCTGAGAATTTGGATATACTAGTATTCCCTGGTAAAGATAATAGTTTTTCATTATATGAAGATGATGGTAAAAAAGATGAATCTATAGCACCAACTAAAATAAGTGTGAATTTTGAACAAGAAAATAAGATTGTTATTCATAAAGTGACAGGTAATGTAAGTTGTATACCTCAAAATAGAAATATACGAATTATATTAAGAGGTGTGAAAAACATAGCTAATATAAAAGTAAAAACACAAGAAAGTGAAGTGCCTTACAATGTTAATTATTGTGATGAAAGTAAATCGTTTATTATAACTTTAGAAAATTATTCGAAAGATTTAACATATACAATAAATATAGTTGATAAGGATATTATGGAAGTTAATGAAGATTATAAAGAAAAAATCTTTAAAATCCTTAATGATGCAGAAATATCGTATATATTAAAAGAACAAGTATATAATGAATGTCGTTTAAATCAAAATAAATTAACATTATTAGCTTCTCTAAATACTTATAACTTAGATGAGGATATATTAGGTGCAATAACAGAAATGTTGTTATAATATAATTTATAATATTTTTCATGCAAAAAGAAAGTTTGTCTTGTTATCAGGACAAAAAGCAATGTAATAGAAAAAGTAGGGGGAAAATCCTCTGCTTTTTTTCTTATTAAATAAAATAAATTGTTACATGCAGATAGCAGATATCAAGTATAAATCTTAAATATTTGAATTAAAAGAAATAATGATTTTATCATTTTAGTTAATTGCTATAAAATTTTATGGTTCAATTATAATTTTAGTAAGGATTTAAATTAATAGTTGATGTATAATAGATGAATGAAAAAATAATGAATGAAGAAATAATAAATGAAAAAATAATGAAGTTTATAATCCCTAAGTGTTTTGGGGTAATCTAGGAGGCGTTTATGAAAATTATAAAAATCACACTACAGTTTGCTTTAGTTATGATATTTTTTTATGCTGGAAATATGATATCAGACATGATAAAACCATTTATATTAATTCCAGGTAGTATTATTGGTATGTTGTTATTGTTTTTAGCATTAATATTCAAAGTAGTTAAACTAGAACATGTAGAAAATACCAGTAACTTTTTTCTTAAATATATGGGATTCTTTTTTGTTCCATTAGGAGTTGGGTTGATGAACACATTTGGAATTCTTAAAACTATATGGTGGCAACTAATAATTATTCTAGTAGTTTCTAATATAATAGTTATGGGTTTAACTGCTAAAATAACAGAGTTTCTAATTAACAGAAAAGAGAGGACAATATAGTGGATATTATTATATGGAGTTTAGTGTCTATTTTAGTTTTTATATTATGTAATATTTTAGCTAAAGTAACAAAAGTTTCGATTTTAAATCCTGTACTTACAACTATTATTATTTTAATAATAATATTAGTTATCACTGATATAAAGTATGTATCATATGAAGAATCTACTAGTTGGATTACATATATTTTGGGACCAATTGTGGTAATGCTTGCAGTTCCTTTGTATAAGAGTAGATTGGAATTAAAAAAGAATTTGTTACCTATTTTGTGTGGGGTTATGTCCAGTGTAGTTATATCAGTAGGATCAGTTGGTGTTCTTTGTAAAATATTTGGATTAGATACTCAAGTTATAAAATCTATGATATCTAAATCTATAACTACACCAATGGCGCTTGAGATAACTAATATGGTAGGTGGTATTGCAGGACTTACAGTTGTAAGTGTTATTGCTACAGGAATAATTGGAGCTACTTTGGCAAATTGGGTTCTAAAAATTTTTAATATAAATAATGAAATAGCTAAAGGTATTGGAATTGGAACTTCATCTCATGGAGTTGGTACTGCTAAAGCTATTGAAATAAGCAGTGAAGTAGCTGCAGCAAGTGGTTTAGCTATGGGAATTTCAGGAGTTATTACTGTATTAACTTTTAGTATTATTTCGAATTTTTCAGGTTAGAAATAGTTTATGGTATATTAATACTGATTAACTAATTCCATTGCGATTTTTTCCCATTTAATAAGATTTTGAGGATTATGACCACAAGTACTAATATCTTTTAATACAATATCACAAGAACAATTATTACGTTTACAAGCATCTAAAATATGCGTAAGTTCTTTTCTAAGAGCATCTTCATTTAGCTGACTTACTGCAACAGAGGCAGGATTTGGCTTAGAAGAAAGAACATATTTTGTATTTATAGCTTCAGCAGCAATATCTACGTTAGCCCAAGGGGTAATAGATATTTTTCTTAAATTGGGTAGTTTTTCAACAATATCAATTTGTTGATCAAGAGGCTCACAGCAACCATAATATGAAAGGCCACATTGTCCAATAGTTTCTTGCATATATTTAATATCAAATTCATCCCGCATTTGTTTAGAAGCAGAAGCAAGGATTTGGGCAGCACCACGTCCCCAAATGTTTTTAAGTGTTACATTGTCAGAATCTTTATGGGGGTGCAGAGCACTCACAGCAATTGGTGTACAATGCAAACTAGTTGGATTAATATCAAAAAGACCTAAGCGCTCATATTCATTCATTGTGAAAATAGCGATATCTGTTAATTTTCTAACCATTTTATGAGTGAATTCTGGTCGATCTATTAAGTCCATTAATAAACGCTATTATTTTGTGGACGGTGCCTTTGATTACAATTTTGGGAGGAATATTTCTGTTGTTTGGAGCATATGTAGGGAATGTATTAGGTCCA
>Ga0209013_10005538_pt1 | contig 10854 bp, 9 predicted proteins | sample Cruoilmetagenom2_FD_187291 | JGI IMG/M metagenome (GOLD analysis project Ga0209013, IMG submission 187291) | Oil polluted marine microbial communities from Coal Oil Point, Santa Barbara, California, USA - Sample 2 (SPAdes) (version 2) | ecosystem: Environmental > Aquatic > Marine > Oil seeps ...
TCAGTTTTTGTCAAAACAGTTAAATAATATCTTCCTGTTTCGGGATTAGTCAGTCCTTCCGCTTCAATAGTAATTTCTGTCCCCCCAGCTATTTCCGATCCCAGATTAGCGCGGATTTCATTGGATGAACTTTGCTCCAAAGAACTTATATTAGCTGTAGTATTTCCGCCTCTGGCAAGAGAAGCGGGAACTACGGTATTATGGCATTCGTTCATCTGAAATCGCACAAAGATTTTACCAGTGGCCGGAATGGTTGTTTCGGGAGTAAAGGTTATAGTATAAGTCGTTCCCGAGACGGAAGCTGAAATGCTGGCGATAGCTCCGGCTTGAGATTTTTCAGTTTTCCAGAAAATAAAAAAGGCGCCCGATAAAACAAGGAGCCCGATTAAATTTCCCAGAAGAATTTTTTTCACATTTCTTTTTTTTGTTTTCATTTTTTTATTTTTATTTTTTTAAAACTCTTTACATATTATGCAATACTTTTTTAAAATATGCAACTTGCTTTTTACACAGAATAGTGTATAATAGAAGCAGAACAAATTAAAAACGGGTGAATGCCCGTTTTTGCGTTTTTATTTAAGTATATGAAACATTTTAATTTTAAGCGTTACTTAAAGCTTTCTGGGCTTAAAAAGCTTTTCAGTGAAGCGCGCCTCAAAACTTTTCTGGTTGTCTTGCTTATTATACTGCTGGACTCTTTAATGCTATTTGTTTATTCGTTTAATCGGGAAATTCAAAAAGAAGATCCGGTTATTTTAGTTAAGGCTAAAACAAACGAAGCGCTGGAAAATAAAATAAGTAAAATGGTAAAAGGCTATCCTATGGAAAATATGGCTCGCTATATCGCGCGGAAAGATGAAAAAGTGGCGGCCTTTATGGTGAGTATTGCCAAAAAGGAAAGCGACTGGGGAAAACGCGTGCCAGTGCTTAATGGCCATGATTGCTATAACTATTGGGGCTATAGAGAAAAAAGAGAACAAATGGGAACAGACGGGCATACTTGCTTTAATAATCCCAGAGACGCGGTTAATACCGTGGCTGGAAGAATAGACAAACTTGTTTACGAAAATAAATTGGACACTCCCGGAAAAATGGTTACTTGGAAATGCGGGTCGTCCTGCGCTTCACACAGTTCGGAAAGCGTCAACAAATGGATTAGCGATGTGGACTGGTATTTTCAGAAGTTGGTGAATTAGAAAGCTCTTATAATTTTCCACGGTCTGTCTCAAGATTTATCACAATTTATCATACCATTAATTAAGAAAACTTTTTATCTCCACTATGATATTACATTATATCATAGTAATGGTTGTAATGGTTCTTGTGTTTTTTTTGGAAGTTAGAAATTTTTGTGGTATAATTTATTTGCAAAGATTGAGGATGTTTGGTTTTTAAAAACCGTAAACAACACTAGGAAATTTATAAACAAATTAGTGATAATTAGAGTATAATTAGTGTTGATTAGGGATTTATATCATTATGAAGAACAAAATCATAAGCTGGCTGGCGGCTACTTTGGCGATTATTGTTTCAGCTTATCTTCTTCCCGGGGTAACCGTTTTAAGTTTTTTTGCGGCGTTTGTGACAGCGCTTGTGTTGGGAATAATAAACGCTTTCATAAAACCGGTGCTGGTAATTTTAACTTTGCCACTGAATGTTTTAACCTTAGGCTTATTTACTTTTATCATCAACGCTTTATTAATAATGCTCACCGGCATTATTGTGCCGGGATTTGAAGTAATGAGTTTCTGGTGGGCGTTATTGTTCGGCTTGATTTTATCTTTGGTTAATTTCGTTCTACATAGTGTGGTTAAAGAATAGAAGGAAATTCGCTACAAAAAAATCCCTGAATAAATTCAGGGATTTAAACAGGGATTTTTTACTATCCTTATTCCACATCCGGCAGAACGCCAAGGGAATCGTTGAAGCGGTTGATAAAATTAAATAGGCCGACTACGCTGGTAATTTCTACGATTTGGTCGTCGGTGAAATGCTTTTTCATTTCGGATAAAGTTTCCGGGTCAATATTGTAAGCGTGTTCCGTGGAAGCTTCCGCATATTTTATGGCTATTTTTTCTTTTTCGTCGGAAACATTATCCAGCTGGGAAATTTCCTCGTCGCTTACTCCGAAATTTTTAAGTTGCATTTTGGAAACGCTCACGCAGAATTCGCACTTGTTAATTTCCGAAATGCGATAAGCCACTTTCCATTTGAGCAGTTTATCTACAGGCGCGTCATCCATAATGGATTTGAAAAGCGTAAAAAATCCAACCAGCACATCGTCGCAGTTAGCCATCACCCGCATCCACTTGGGAACTTTCCCGGTGGATGATTTAATTTGTTCAAACAATTCCTTGGCTTTTCCCTTAGCCTCTTCATCAGCTACTAAATGAACCAACGGTTTTGGAGTTTTCATAATATTAGCTTATAACTCACAACCTACAACTTGAGAAGAATATTGCCTAGCTACGCTAGATCTGGCAAGGCCAGACAAATTATAAATTACGCGTTTAATTTTTATGCTTTCATAATAAACTATTGCAACGAAACGAGCAAATAAAAAAGTTCTTTACCTGTATCTAATTTTAAAGTAAAATGAGAATAGAATATATTAGTGAATATAAAAGCGCGCATGAAAAAAATAACTTACGCACTTGCGAAAAAAGTATCTAAGTTTCTGGCGATTTTCGTCCTGATTTTCGCGTGGGTATTTAGCGGATTTCCCCAAATTTGGCAGAATTCATCTTTCCCGCCGGAAATCCAGGAGGCGCGGGCCGATGTAACATCTAATACGCATCCATCGGCTTATACTCTCACTACTGGTTTTAACGGCAATTTTAACGATGCCAGTTATCCTGCTTCTAATGCATACTCTTCTAATGACTCGTATGCATCTACTGGCTTTGGCGATAAGCGTAATAAGGAGTATGCCACTAATTATCGCGGCTTTGATTTTTCTGGCATCGCTGATAATTCAATGATCAATTCAGTTAATGTTTATATTGAAAGAAAAGTAGATGTTGCAAACGGAGTAGCTCAATGGAAATCTACTGTTTGGCCAGATGTCACTGTTGCTGCGGCTTTAGACATGGGTGCTACTAGTTCCATTGGTAATACCCAATATAGCACTAGCGCTAACCCTACCTCGGATACTTATTGGAATTATTCAATGACTACTCTTCCTACAGTAGCTCAGTTGAAGGGTACTAATTTTGGTATTCGTGTTCAAGCTGATAATAACAATAGTGGCACTGACTGCGAATATTTTATTGACGACATTTATATCGTAGTTGATTATACTCTCATTACTATTTCCATTACAGTCAGCGATGGAGGTGTGTCTTATGGAATTGTGGCAACAACAGACGATACGACCAGTTCGGGAGAAAATGAAACTCAAACCATAACCAATAACGGGGATGTGAATGAAGATTTTAACATCATAGGCTATAACAGTACGCCCGACACTTGGCTTTTGCAAAGCTCCGCCGGAGACGGAATTTACGCGCATAAATGGTGCATTGCCGATTGCGATTCCACTCCAAGCTGGACGGCCATAACCACAGGCTATACAACCCTAGACACTGCCGTTACTCCTTCGGGAACTACGGAACTTGACCTTCAAGTAACCGTGCCAACTGCCAATCCGGGAGCCAATCAACAAAATGTTAATGTGACAATTCAAGCGGTAGCGTCATAGCGCGTGAATGTTGCTGTGGATAAGATATGGACAATATTTTTAACACAGGCTATAATTCAGTTAGTTTTAAAAATTAAAAAATTAATATGAATCGCGCGTCCGGCTTTTTGCTATCACTGGGTCGAGGTGAGAACTTCAAAAATACCGGCGAGTAATTCTTAAAAAAACAAAAATGAATATTATGAAAATCAAAAAGTTTTTAATTGCTCCGTTAATTGTGGTGGCTATAGCCGCTGTGGTGGCGGGAGCGGTAAAAGCGGCTGATACCGGCGCCGTGTCCGCAACGGTGACAGCTTCATTGGTGGCAGTTACAGTAAGTGATGGAGATGTGTCTTATGGAGTGGTGGCAACAACAAGAGATACAACTAGTTCAGAAGAGGATGAAACTCAAACCATAACCAATACCGGAACCATCAACGCAGATTTTGAAATTAAGGGACAAAACAGCACCGGTAATGTTTGGACATTAGCCGGCGCCGGAGGAGACGCTACTTATGCCCACAAAACTTGTATTGCCACTTGTGATACTACTCCAAGCTGGACAGCTTTAACTACAAGTTATGTTGATTTGGATACGGGTAAAGCGCCAGCAGCTACTACAGAGCTAGATCTTCAAGTGACAGTTCCCACTTCCAATCCCGGAGCTACTGAAGCGACCCTTCCCGTAGATGTTTTGGCCAGCGCGTCCTAGTAAACAGCCGGAGTGAAAAGATAAAATATTCCGAGAGACTGGTGGATTATATTCTAAAATTAGAATCTTAAATAATGCGAAAAGTTTTGAATTTTCTTGTTTTTGCTTTTTTGACAGTAAGTATATTGATTCCCTCCGGAGTTTTAGCTGAACTGGGAGTGGGAGTGGGAACAAGTGAAATAAATTTTGACAAGCCGTTAAAAATGGGGGGGATTTACACACTCCCTCCTTTGACGGTTATAAATACCGGCGACGAACCGGCTGATTACGGCGTGTCGGTTGAATACAAACAAGACCAGCCCAGAATGTCTCCGCCCAAGGACTGGTTTATTTTTACTCCGGACGCTTTTCATTTGGAGCCGGGAGTATCACAAGTGGTTGAGATAAAAGCCAATATTCCCATTAAAGCTGTTCCGGGGGATTATTTCGCGTATTTGGAAGGACATCCAACCAGAAAAGCCACTTCAGCGGGAGGGGTTACGATCGGAATCGGCGCGGCCGCCAAGCTGTATTTCACGGTGGCGCCAGCCAATATTTTTCAAGGAGCTTATTATAGGGTGGCCGCTATCTGGGAAAATTACGCTCCATGGACTTATGTAATTGCGGTAATGATAGCCGCTTCGTTGGTGATAGCAATATTTAAAAAATTCTTTACTTTTAATATTGGTGTCAGCAAAAAAACAAAAGATAAGAAGAAAGAACAAAAAGAGGAACAAAAAGTTGAATAAATATAAATGGAAAAAAGAAATAATGGTTTTTATCTGCCTGCTCCCGTTTGTTTTAGCGGGCATTTTTTTTATTTATTCGCGCGCTCAAGCGCAAACGGATTCCATTACCGCTATTGTTAAAGTCAGTGTTTGCGGAGACAATATTGCCGAGGGAAGCGAGGATTGTGACGGTTCGGCTTTAGACGGACAGACTTGCTTAAGCCTCGGATTTGACGGTGGCACTTTGAGTTGTGATCCCGGCTGTGTTTTTAACACTTCCGAATGCGTGACCTTGGAACCTGAAGAAACAAATGGCAGCGTTATTTTTTCCGGAAAATCTTATCCTGTAAGCGCGGTTATTATTTTAAAAGACGGGCAGTCTGCCGCTGTTACTGCTACTGATGTTAACGGAAATTTTGAAACAACTCTGCCTAACATTTCCGTTGGCATATATACTTTTTCCATTTACGCTTATGATAATAATTCAAAACCTTCCGGTTTGCTTAATTATAGAGTGGAAATTTCAGGCGGCGAAATAGAAGAAGTGGCGGGTATTACGATAACGCCTACCATTAGCGCCGACAAGAGCGAGGTGGAAAAAGGAAAGAATATCACTTTTTTCGGGCAAAGCGTTCCGCGGTCAAGAGTAGTCATTTATTTAGTTTCCGATGAAGGCGAAGAAATTTCAGTAGAAACTGTTTCGGGCGCGGACGGGCTGTATTCTTATCAATTTGACACAGATTTAATTGAACAAGCGGATTACGAAGCCGGCGCGCGAACTTTCGTGAGCGATTCGCGTTTCAGCGCCAGAAGCGGAGCCGTAGATTTTGAAGTCGGCGAGGAGTCGGAATCAGCTGTTACCGTGAGATGCGGGGGAATAGCCGATCTCAATAATGACTGCCACGTTAACTTAATTGATTTTTCCATTTTGATTTATTGGTTCGGACATGACCATCCAATCGGCAAAGTTGATTTAGATAATGATAAAAGAGTAAGCCTTACCGATTTTAGCATTTTAATGTACCACTGGACCGGGTAAATAAAATTTCAATGATTAAATTTTCAAAAATAAAAAATTGTTTCATCGCGATATTAATTGGCTTTACACTGTTTTTTACTATTACTCCCGCTTTAGCGGCAGAAACATTTTTTCAATCCGGAAGTAATGAAGTCGTGGCGGGACAGCTAATTAAGATTGATTTTTTTCTTAACGCCGAAAATCAAAACATTAACGCCTTAGAAGGAAATATAATTTTTTGTCCATGTAGTCTTAATCTGAATAAGATAAATGACGGAAGCTCCATTATTAATTTTTGGGTGAAAAAGCCGCAGATTGAATCAGACGGACGAATTATTTTTTCTGGAGCTGTCCCCGGAGGATTTTCCGGATCTGATGGCTTTCTTTTTTCTCTCACTTTCCAAACGCGCGGCGCTGAATCCGAATCCGACACATCGTATCCGCAAAATTCTGAGATAAATTCTCAATCCGTGAGAGCGTTTTTAAATGATGGTAAAGGAACAGAGATTAATATTTCTCCTTCCGGTTTTAATTTTACCGTTTGTGATGTCTGTGAAAAAAGCCAAGAAAATGCATCTGAAGATATAACTGTATTAAATAAGGATAATAATCCTCCTGAAGTATTTGCTCCCTATATTATTAAAAATCCGGAAATTTTAGACGGACAATGGGCGCTGGTTTATTACGCGCAAGATAAAGAGTCCGGCATTTCTCATTATGAAGTATCTGAAACTAAAGATAAGCTTGATCTAAACAAGAATAATGAAAAAAATGTTTCATGGGCGATAACTGATGGACCTTACTCTCTCAAAGACCAAGAGCTTAAAAATTATGTTTATGTGAAAGCCGTGGATAAAGCGGGAAATGAGAGAATTGCGATGGTATTGCCGCAGAAATCAGAAAAATATTCACATTACATTTATATAAAAAGCTGTGCTATAATTGCTGCAATAGTTTTATTAGCGGCGGCATTTGTTTTTATTTGCAGATGCCGTTCAAAAATAAGCAAGTCAGATGAGTATCACAAATAAATTATATCGCGCTGGCTTTGTTTTTATTAGTCTTGCTGTAGTTTGGTTGGCGAGTGTTAATATTACTCAGGCAGCTTCGCTTTCCATGTCGCCCTCCAGCGGAACTTTTTCGGTGGACAGCACTTTTGATGTCTCTTTATTTTTGGATACCCAAGGAAAAGAAATCAACGCTCTGAAAATTTTTGTTAAATTTCCGTCAGATAAACTTCAGCTAGTTTCTCCGATGACCGGGAATTCAATTGTCACCTTGTGGACTACCCAGCCTCAATTTAATAACCACGCCGGAACCATTGAGCTGCAAGGAGGCATTCCCAGCGGAATTAATACTTCCAATGGGCTGGTTACCACCTTGACTTTTAGGGTCAGCGCGGTAGGCAACGCGGCGGTAAAATTCTTGGATGATTCCAAAACACTTCTTAATGACGGCGAGGGAACAGATGTGCTGTCCCAATCTAATAACGGGGTATTTGAGCTTTCTTTGCCTCCGCCGAACGGTCCGGTGGTAGTGTCCGAAACGCACCCCGATCCATCACGCTGGCATACTCAATCAAATGTTGTTTTGGGATGGACGGCCGACGAATCGGAGGTAGAAGGCTATAGCTATATATTTAACGGTGATCCGGTGGATATTCCCGACGATATCTCGGAGGGAATAAAAGAAAAAGTAATTTATAAAAATTTATCGGATGGTAAGCATTACTTCCATATTAAATCCTTGAGAGACGAGGTGTGGGGCGGAATTTCCCATTTTGCGGTTAAGGTTGACGCGACTCCGCCGGCGGAATTCCCGATAGATATCTTGCCTTCAAAAAAAACATCTGAAAAACAGCCGGTTATTAAATTTGTCACCAGTGATAATTTGTCAGGCATTGACCATTATGAATTAAAATTTATTCCGCTTCAGCATAAAACAGTCGCACTGGCAAGAGATAATAATCAACCGTTTTTCATTGAGGTTTCAAGCCCTTTTGTCACTCCAGAATTAGAGCTGGGAGAATACGATATTATTATCCGCGCTTACGATAAAGCCGGCAAATTTCGCGAGAAAGTAGAGCGCTTGGGAATAGTCAGGCCACTACTGCAGATTACGGGCGGCGGAGTAATAATAAAAGAATCTGTTGTTATTTCATGGATATGGCTGTCTATGGCAGGGGTAATACTGGCTGTCGTTTTAATTTATATAGCCTGGCGTTTAAGAAAATGGCATCGCCAGCTTGATAGATTGAATAGCCATAAGTCCGTAAAAAAAATGCCAGTCCATGTTAAAGAACAATTAGAGGAGTTAAAGAAATTCCGCAAAAAATATGGAAAGGCTATTGTTTTGCTTTTGTTTTTAGGCTCTTCGTTGTTTTTCAAGCATCCGTCTCTTGCCCGGCAGACCGAGCTGGATCCTCCGCTTATTACGACTATCTCTGAAAATATTTCCAATAAAGATATATTTTACATCGCCGGCAAAACAGATGTCGCCGATATAAAAGTGGTTATTTATCTCCAGAATTTGCGAAGCGGAGAGACATTGAGTTATAGCGTAAATTCAGACAAGCGCGGGGATTGGTTTTACCGCCATGACGCCTTTTTGTCAAGCGGGGAATACCTCTTGTGGGTTCAGAGTAAAATCGGGGAACAGATGAGCCCTCCATGTCCCCAGGCTGAAATGGCGGTTCGCGCAACCGCTATTCAGTTCGGGGGATCAAGGATCAGCCTAGAAACGCTTTACGCGGGAATTATGATTATAGCGCTGGCTATAGTTTTCGGACTGATTGCTTATATCATTTACCACGGCTACCATATCCGCAAAAAGAGTCGACAGTTCATTAAAGAAGTAGAGGAGGTGAAAGAAGCTGTCCGCCGTGGATTCGCGGTACTAAGCCGCGACATTGAAACGGAGCTGGCTGTTGTCAAGAAAGTTAAGCTTAGCCGGGCGCTTTCCGCGGAAGAAAAAATACTAGAAAAGCGCTTGCTTAAAGATATGAAAAGAGTGGAGCGTCGCATCGGCAAGGAAATATTGGATGTTGAGAAATTAGAATAGCCGTCCATCTATGGAAAATTTAATCAAGCCTCGTTCGTATCATTCTATTTCCGCGAATCGGGCGCTGAAAATTTTAAAAACTTCTCCCGAAGGACTAAGTGATTTTGAAGCGCAAGGAAGATTGGACGCGTTAGGCAAAAATAAACTGCCCAAAGAAAAAAAGTTTTCTTATTTAAAACTTTTTTTATCGCAGTTCAGCAGCCCGCTGGTATTTATAATACTGGTCGCGGCTTTTTTGTCTTCTATGGTGGGGCACACTGTGGACGCGCTTTTTATTATCTTCGTGGTTTTTATCAATACCACCGTCGGTTTTTTTCAGGAAAGCAAGGCGGAAAAGGCGTTGGAAAAATTGAGCCGGTCGGTTAAATTTTACTGCAAAGTAATTCGCCAAGAAGCCAAAAAAGAAATTCTGAGTGAAAATCTGGCAGTAGGAGATATGGTTGAACTTCATGAAGGAGACAAAATTCCGGCTGACGGGCGAGTTATTCAATCCAAAGGGCTTAAAATCAACGAAGCGGCGCTTACGGGAGAATGGCTGGGAATTGGGAAGGAAAATAAAATTCTTTCTAAGGACGCGGGAGTTTCCGACCGGACCAATATGGTTTTTATGGGAGCGATCGTGGAGGAAGGCAGAGGACTTTTCACAGTAACGGCCACGGGAATAAGAACGGAACTGGGAAAAATTTCCCAGTTGGTCAAAAAGGAAACAGAAACAAAAACTCCTTTGCAAAAGAAATTCGCCCGTCTTTCCCGGCAAATGGGCGTAGCGATTTTAGCGGCCATTGCGGTTTTTGCCGCGATATATATTCTGCGCGGGGAAGATTTATACACGGTTTTCATAACTTCCATCGCCTTAATAGTAAGCGCCATTCCGGAAGGATTACTGCCGGCGGTGACGGTAGTGCTGGTTTTGGGAATGAGAAGGCTGGCGCGCAAAAAAGCGCTAGTAAGAAAGCTTAATGCCACCGAAGGAATGGGAGCGGTGTCGGTAATTTGTATGGATAAGACAGGCACTTTAACCCGCGGAGAAATGCAAGTGAGCCATATCTTGGCCGGAGCTGAAGATCTTTTAGGCAGAGAAACTAAATCCAAAGGCGCTTGCGTTCCCGGCTCTGAAATCCTTGGTGATCGCTTAAAGGCTTTGGAAATCGCCGTCTTAGTAAACGACGCTTATATTGAAAACTCTGACGATGAATTGTCGCGCTGGATTGTAAGAGGCAGTCCCACTACCAAGGCGCTGTTGCTGGCCGGAATAAACGCGGGCGTCAATAGAAAAGAAATTGAACAAAATCTTTCATTGTTGGAAGAAATTAATTTTGATTCCAGCCGAAAATACGCCGCCAATGTTTACAAAACCGGAAAAGATAAGGCAGCTATTTATGTTTTAGGAGCTCCGGAAAAGATTATAGAAGCGTCAAAACAGATCGCTAATAATGGAACCAGCTTGCCAATTTCTTCGCGAGAGGAAAGAAAGCTGTCTAAAGAAATAGACGAATTAACCGGGCAGGGATTAAGAGTGCTGGCTTGCGGATATAAAGAAATTTCGTTGAGCCAATATAATTCTCTCTCTTCTAAAATAAAAAGCGGGCACGGCAATTTTCTTTTGCAAGATTTGAATTTAGCGGGAATTATAACGCTGAAAGATTTTTTGCGCGCTGATGTGTCCAGCTCGGTTGAA
>Ga0209013_10005539_pt1 | contig 10853 bp, 11 predicted proteins | sample Cruoilmetagenom2_FD_187291 | JGI IMG/M metagenome (GOLD analysis project Ga0209013, IMG submission 187291) | Oil polluted marine microbial communities from Coal Oil Point, Santa Barbara, California, USA - Sample 2 (SPAdes) (version 2) | ecosystem: Environmental > Aquatic > Marine > Oil seeps ...
CATAAATTTTATTGGATTCTTTTTTAAGTCATCAATAAAAAGAACTTTTATATTTTCTCTCGGAAATAAATCATAGTAAACCTTTAAATGCTTATAATACATTCCGGAGTCAATATAGGCACCGTAATTATCCATTATAGCTTCTTTGAAACTACTGCTTTTTTCCGTCAATAGATATTCTTTTGCGTACCAGTAAAGTGAATAAGCACGCTCAACTGGATTCCTAAAACAAACAATTATTTTTATATTAGGAAAATGTCTTTTAATTAATTTAGCGGCACCAGAGTCATCTATATAATAAACACTAAATTCTCCCTTTATTAAATTTTTTTTACAATGAGAGAAATATTTTTTGTAATGTTCAATACCATCGTTACTGCTATAATAAGCGTCGTTTTTCCCTAAAACTTTTTTAAATGGAAAATTCTTTGTGCAAAAATAATTTAATTCTTTTTGGTAGGGACCACATATTTCTGGATGTTCAAGAAGACAACGATAAATCCAAGTAGTAGCACTCTTTGGTGCTCCTATACCTATAACATCAACTTTAAAATCATCTTTTTTATATTTATTCATACTTGCCATTTCCAATTAATCCACTAAAGATCAATTGATCATCTTTATTTAAAATCTTTGCCCAAATAATAATTATTATATAGCTTATCAAATACAAAACACTGATGAGAATTAATAAGGGCAAGCTTAACACAATGCCTGCTACCATTAAAATAAATTTAATAATCATTATCAATATAAGTCCTATCAGTAAAATTTTTGTATCGGAAATGAAATCGTATTTTATTTTAACATATTTTTTAACTTTAAAAACATAGACTATTTGCTCAACAACAAAAACAAAAGCTGTAGAAATTGCAGCACCAATAATGCCAAAAAGGCCTATTAAAATAATATTTAAGCCCAGATTCAAAATTGATACAACAACACGCACTTTAAATAAATAATTGTTTTTTTTCATAACTCTTAAGAGCACCGGGTTCATGCCTGGATATATACTAAAAAGTAATCCTAATGTAAGTATTTTTAATGGGTTAGCTCCTATTAGAAATGGTTCCCCATAGAATAATTTTAATATATCGCTTGCAAAGAAAACAAAAACTAACGCGAATGGCAGTGATAGACCAAAAATCCAGTTTTGCGCTTTTTGATAGATCATTCCAATGGTTTTCTTATTATTTTTAGCATACAACCTAGAGATTATTGGAATAAATATACCGTAAAAAGATGTTTGAAAAAATATCAAAAAACTTGCTAGAGAAAAACTAGTTGCGTAAATCCCTAAATCAGCGCTTGTCATTAACTTTCCTATAGTTATATTATCAGTCCAGTTAATTACAAAGGCAAACATATTTGCAAAAAAAAGAGGCAAGGAAAACATTATCCAATCATTGTAATCGAAAATTACTTTTCTTGATTTTTTAAAATATATTTTAAGTTTTAGATAAAGATAATTAAATAAAAATGTAATAAAAATGGATAGAAATAAAAAAATTATTATATATTTTATATCTAATCCAAATAATAAGGATAATAATAAGCCTGCGAGTAAAATCATTTTCTCGATTAAATTATATCCTATGTTTTGGATTAAAACTTTCTTTTTCGCAAAAAATATTTGATATATTACTTCATTAAATACCTTAAAGGGTATCGCAAATGATATAATCTTTAGACAGGATACGAAAACTGGTTCAAAATTAAAAAAATTAGCTATTTGTTCCGAAAAAATAAACAGGATAATGGAAGCCAGGCAAGAAGTTATGACGGGAACTCTAAATATAAACTTGAGATAGCCATTTAATTTATCGTATTCCCCCCTTTCTTCATACACCGAAATATAGCGGCTTACTCCTCCATGAATTCCAAGAAGTGCCACTACCATCGCAATGCTGAGAATCGTAAAAGTCATTTCAAAAATTCCAAGACCTTCTGGTCCAAAATGTCTTGCTGTAAATATTTTAAAAAAGAAAATTAATATATAACCTATAACACCAAAAAAAAGGGATATAATTACCCCTGAAGCAAGATTTTTAAGATGGTTAGGATTTTCTTTTATTTCTTTATAAAAAAATTATTATTTCTCAAACACTATTTTATTTTTCTAGCAACTATTAAACAGACATCATTACATGTATTTTTATATTTATTATATAAATTTATCGGAAAACCTTTTCTATACAAAAGATAGCTATGCTCTTTCAATATTTCAAAGTTATTTTTTATTAAAATTGATCTTATTTTTCCCCATTCAATATGATCATCCGGAAAAACATGGATGTCTCCCTCAATTCTAAAGCGTGGATTTACAAATGATTTAAACAAATATATCCAATATGTTGGAATAAATAAATGAAAAAATCTGCTAACACTCTTCCTTATCTTTTTTAAATCTTTTAAATAATCTTTATAGTGAGAATTTTGCTTCCAGAAATCAGAGGAATTTTCGTGATCTATATATAATACTCCACCTGGTTTCAAAATACGACAAAATTCTTCCACTAGCTCAAGATATTTAGGCACATGATGTAAAACAGAATATGATGCTACAAAATCGAATGAGTAAGTATTGATATTATGTAAATTTTCGCCATTGATTTTTATTGTAGAAATGTGACCTCTATATTTTTCTTTAAACTTTGAAATAATTAAATCTAAAAAGTTATCAGATACATCTCCTGCACACACATCTAAATTTAACTCTAACATATGTTTTGTTAAATTTCCCGCACCTGCTCCAAAATCAAATGCTTCTTTGCGTTTTGATGAAGTATTTATATATGCAATTGATTCAGCTAATGAATTCCTAAGCCTTTTCTGTTCTATATCATTATATATATCTCCGTGACTTTCTTCATATTTCTTAGAAATTTTATTATGCACTTTTATATTGTACGGAATTATTTTTTTTGTCATTTTTATTATACTTACAATAATTTTCTAACATATAAGTTGTCTGCCGCTATTTACTATGCTTGAAAATAATAACTAATCTAAAATAAGTAAGAATTTAATAAAAAATAATTTTATTTTTTAAATTCTTCTCAAAAAAACTTTGGACTATTTTTTCAAGCCAATTTTCTTAAATATTTAACCACCTCCCTAATATTTCCTCTTATATTTTCTTTTTTATCCCCGCAAATTAAAACCTCCGGATTTTCCGGATTTTCATAAGGATCATTAACTCCGGTAAAGTTTTTTATTTCCCCTCTGCGAGCTTTTGCGTACAATCCCTTGGGATCTCTTTTCTCGCAAATATTTAACGGGGTGCTTACATGAACTTCAATAAAATTAGTGGATTTTTCACGAACAATTTCCCTTTCGCTTTTATAAGGAGAAATGAATGAAGCTATCACGCCCACTCCATGCTTGCTTAAAAGCGAACAAACATAAGCCACCCTTTTAATATTTTCCGCTCTATCTTCTCTGGAAAATCCTAAATCCTTGGTTAAATTCTGACGGATTGTGTCGCCGTCCAGTCTTTCCAAATTATATCCTAATCTGCTTAATTCTTCATATGTTTTATCCGCAAGCGTAGTTTTTCCCGCGCCGGAAAGTCCGGTAAACCAAATAACAAATCCTTTTTGCTTTTTCATATACTCTTTAATGCTTTAATAATCTCATTATGCGACATCCCATTAGACACCACGAATCCTGCAAGATTTTTCGGCATTTTTTTATTATACATTAATTTTCCGCTTCGCATATCCGTAATTTTTCCACCTGCTTCTTCTAAAATTATTTGCGGCGCGCAAGTATCCCACTCGCCCGTTCTATCACTAGTATTTACATAAATCTCAGCATCACCTTTAGCAATAATGCACATCTTTGAAGTTGAACCTCTTTTGATTTTTTTTCTAATTTTTAAATTTTCACAAAGCTTTAAATCACTTTCTAGCAAATGATTACGGCTAAGAAGAATTGTCATTTCAAAAAAATTACTTTTCCTAGAAACTGAAATTTTTTCTACTTTTCCATTCCGCTCCCTAAAAGCGCCACGACCCTTTTCCGCCCAATAGGTTGTATTTTTCGCCGGCTCATACACTACGCCTAATACTGACCTGCCATTTTTGGCCAATCCGATTAAGACGGAAAACTCTCCGGTTTTTTCTATAAAATCGCTAGTCCCGTCCAATGGATCAACAATCCAAACATACTCACTTTTTAATCTTTTAGAGTTATCTTTCGCTTCTTCACTCAAAACTGGCCAACCATATTTCTTTAATTCATTTAAAATGATTTTGTTGGAATTTAAATCTGCTTCAGTTAAAGGAGAAGCTTCATCTTGATTTTTATACGAAATATCATAATCACGGTTATAATATTTCATTATTTCAGCTCCGGCTTTTTTAGCAATCCTTTTTATTTCTTGAATATCAATATTATTCATCCTTCCAGTCGCTAATTTTGATAGTCTTTCCTTTGTTCCGCTCAACAACTAATTTCTGCCCCTCTTTCCACTTAAATTCTCTAATAATCTCAACCGGCAAAGTAATGCTGTAGGTTTTCCCTCCGCCGACTTTGCTTAATTTTCTAATCATCCTGTCCTCAATTTTTCTTCTTGGCATAATTTTAGTTTATTTTATTTCTTAATTACAGAGTTAACTCTGTAATTAACTTGATACAGATTTTTTTATTTAACTTTATAATACTCTCTATACCACTCCACGAAATTCTTGATGCCTTTTTCAATTCTTGTCGTCGGCGACCAGCCTAATTTTCTAAGTTTGGAAATATCAGCCACAGTTGATGGAACATCCCCCGGCTGCATCGGCATCATTTTTTTCTTGGCTTTTTTTCCTACATTTTTTTCAATGACTTTAATAAATTTGGTTAATCTATCTTCTCTGTCACCGCCGATATTCATTATTTCATATTTAAAATTCATGTCTAAAACCTTGATAGTGCCTGACACAATATCGTCAACATAGGTGAAATTGCGACTCATTTTTCCATAATTAAAAACTTTGATCGGCTTCCCTTTTATGATAGCGTCAGTAAATAAGAACAGCGCCATGTCCGGCCGCCCCCATGGTCCGTAAACGGTAAAATAACGCAAGCCAGTGATATTAAGGCCGTAAATATAACTGTAAACATGGGCCAAAAGCTCTGTCGCTTTTTTGGTAGCCGCGTAAGGAGAAATGGGAGTGTCCACATTGTCACTTTCTGAAAAAGGCTGTTTTTTATTATTTCCGTAGACTGAAGAAGACGAAGCGTAAACAAAATTTTTTATTTTATGCTTAACACTTAATTCCAGCAAATTCATGGTTCCTTTAATATTTACATCTTCATAATCTAAAGGATTAAGCAGAGAATTTCTCACTCCCGCCAATGCCGCCAAATGGACAATTTTATCCAACTTTTCCTTCTTAAAAATTTTCTCTAATAATTTATAATTTCTAATGTCCCCTCTATGCAGCGTGAATTTATAATCCTTGAGAAACTTTTTAATTCTATCTTTCTTAAGTTTAGGATCGTAATAATCATTGAAATTATCAATAATAATTACTTCATCTCCCCTATTCATCAATTTTTTCGCCAAATGGGATCCAATAAATCCCGCTCCTCCAGTAATTAAAATTTTCATATTTTTGTTAAAAATTAGATTTTACTTTGTTATTATACTATAATTTAATGGAAATGGAAATTGCAAACCTAATCAAAAGAAATAAACTGCTCCTGCTTATTCTCGCCATAACCCTATTAAAAGGATTAATATGGGCTTTTATTACACCCGCTTTTCAGACTCCGGATGAACACCGCCATTACGCGACAATTCAACATTACGCGGAACCTGAAAATTATTCTCCCGTCATCAAAAAGCGAACCGGAAAACTATTCAGCTTTTTTGACATAAGTACTCACAACCTTTCTCCTGAACTCAGAAATATTCTAGATAGAACCGAATTTGAAAATACTTGCTTTGATTATAATGGCAAAAATTATTTTTCCAAATCTTCATCATTAGGACCAAACGAAAAACAAATACGCTCATTAAAATTAAACCGTTTCGTTGAAAGATACCCGCCTACCAATGTCAGCTATACTTCCTCGTATTACAAAATGGGCAGTATCATAGAAAATTATCTTGCCAATAAAAATATTAATATAATAGAGCGTGCCAATGTAATTAGAATTCTTTCGGTTTTAATCGCCGTTTTTTTAGTTTTTGCATCTTACCTTATTTTCCGAGAGCTTTCCTTTAATCCAACTGAATCCTCGCTGCTTGCTGGCGCTGTTTCTTTTCAGCCAATGTTCAGCTTTATGGGATCTGTAATTAATCCGGATATCGTGCTATTTTTAGCTTTCACAATATTTATTTTAGGCGCAATGAAAACACTGCGTCGCGGATTAAATTTTCAGAACGCGTTTTTAATTTTTACGGGAACTGCTTTAGCCATTCATGCTAAACCGCCCGGATATTTTTTACTATTGGGCGTATTACTCTTGGTTATTTTATATATATTGCAAAGCCGAAAAAATAGATTATTTTTATCTCCTCTATTCGTGAAGAAACACACCTACAGTTCTCTGCTCGTTGCAATTTCAGCAATATTAATGCTCTGTCTTGCTTTCAATAAATTTTTGTCATACAAATTTAATTTCGTATCCTTAGAAAAATTAAAAAATTATATTCTATACCAATTTCAACTTCCGATATCTATTGATAGATCAGCAACTTACTGGGGAAATTTTGGAAGTCCAAATGTTCCCATTTCAAATTATTATATTTTTTTTATTTGGTTTATTTTGCTTGTGTCTTTGATTGGGCTATTGCTTTTTGCCAGAAAGTTATTTCAAAAATTTAGAGAAAAAAATCAGGAAAAACAAACACTTTTTTTCCAAATATTATTTCTGTTATTTATTGTTGTCGGACTCAATTTATTAATTCACTTTGTGAATATTCAAGGGGCAAATCCTAAAGACTTCGGAGATTTTTACGCGTCTATTGGAAGCCCGGGCAGATATTTTCTTCCAGCGATTTGCGCCAAATTTGCTCTCATCGCTTTTGGACTCTCCTATTTTTTCAAAAAAGCAAACAGAGAGAAAATTTTATTTTGCCTATTGATCGCTATGATAGCTTTTAATATGACGGCCATTTTTAATTTCATAATTCCCCGATATTACTTATAAATTTTATGAAGAAAATTATATTATTTATACTAACTGCGATAATTATAGCTTTCCCAATTTTTTATTTACTAGGCAATATTTCTTTCTCCAAACCGTTCAATTGCCAACAGTCCGAAAAACCTATTCCTTTAATAAATAAAAAAATCATCCAATCATTCATTGCTTTCCATGATAATATTTCAGTCCTATCAATTAAACCGGCAACTTATACTAAAACAGTTAGAGCTAAAATTCTTTTTGCAATTAAAGATACTCGGGGAAATTTAATATATACAACAGAAAAAAATACAATATTCATTGAAGATAATAAATTTTATAAATTAAAAATTCCAAAAAATAATTTGTCAAAAAATAATTTGTATTTTTTGGAAATATCTTACAGTCAAGCGCCTAAAACTCCAATCGGATTTTGGGCTACCAGCGAAAATTGCTATGAGGGAGATTTATTTTTAGGAAAAGAAAAAAAAGAAAACAGCGATTTGCTGTTAATTCAAAAATATTCCGAAGACAGTTTTTGGGCTAACGCTAAAGAGCTTTTAAATAGAATATCGCAGTACAAGCCGCTTTGGCTAAAAGGCTGGAAAATTCTAGCGTTGTTTTTTGTTTATCTTTCTTTTATTTTTCTGCTTGTCGCTATTTTCATCCGAAAGATTTTTTAACTCGCTTTTTATAAACTCCGCCAACTTTTTTGTATCGGAATGAATTTTTTTGGCGGTATGTTTTCGCAATGAATCTTCTTTGGCTTTCCGGCCTATTTTAATTCTTAATTCTTTCTCTTTTATAAGTTTCGTAATATATTCGCGCCAGTCATTTTCATCTTCAGCTAAAAATCCGTTCTCTCCGTTTTTTATAACTTTTTCAAAAGAATCTGTGGCAGCGGCAACAGTAGGGATTTCCAAAAGTCCGGCTTCAAAAAATTTAAGAGCTGACTTGGCCTGGCAAAATGGATTATTAATTTCCAACGGAACAATATCAATGTCGGCTTTCAACATTAATTCCGGAAGCTTTTTCAACGGAATAAAATCAAATTTCTCTATTTGGCTTCTTACCTCGCCAAATTTGCCGTTAATATCAAGCTGACCAACCGTCATCAAAACCGCGTCTTTATTTTCTTTTAATATTTCCAGCAACACATTGCTTATAGTTTCAAAATCATTGTCATGGCTTTGCGACCCGGAAAAATAACCGATTCTAATTTTTCCGTCATTGGGTTTTATTTTTTCTTTTTTAGATAATGCTTGCTGTGCATATTTAATTTGATTTTTATTTAGTTTGTTGTAAGAAATAAAAATATTCTTGTCCGGATATTTTTCTCGCAGAGCTTCTTTCAAAAAATCCGTGGAGACGATACAGTTTTCCGCATAAGCATCCTCCAGAATTTCCCGCCCGATCCCGTTCCGATACCAGCTTTTTTCTTCATCGCCGAAAAAATTATAATAATGCATAAAGGAAATGTATCGCGGGTCAAAAACCAAATCGTCAGTTTCAAAAATAATGGCTTTTTTTTGTTTTTTAATAACGCTGATTGTATCTTTAATATGCTCGTTATAAATTACTCGCTGGAAAATAAACACCTTGAATTTCTTAACCACTCTTAGCAGATTCAAATTGTCTTGTGAAATAATTTTAGATTTTATGCCGTATAATTTTAACTCTTCCGCTTGATTATGGCAGCGATAAAATCTTGATCCTCCGGGACAGCCGGAAATATACAAAACATCTCCCGGCCTGATGAATAATGCCAACACAAATTCCTTCAGATACAAAAAAACGCGCCGGATAAGATTTATTAACCCGCGCTCTTTATAAACTTTGACGGTCATTTTTAATAAATGCTTAGTTTTTTTCATTGCTGATATCTTCCTAATAACCTAGCGTATTTTTCAATGGCAGAATGTGTTTCTTCCAAGGTAAAAATTTTTCCGTCGTTTAACACTAAAGTTCTCGCGCAAAATTTCTTTAAATTTTCCATATCATGAGAAACAAAGAGAACAGTTTTTTTATTTTTTATCTTTTCAAAATATTTATAGCATTTCTGCTGAAAATTACTATCCCCTACTGCCAGCACTTCGTCCATTAAAAGTATATCGCGGTTGGCGTGGATGGCTACGGAAAATGCCAGACGGACTTGCATTCCGGAAGAATAATTTTTCAGTTTTTGGTCAATGAATTTTTCCAGCTCGGAAAATCTGACAATGTCGCTGAATTTTTCGTCTACCTGCTTTTTCGTAAGGCCTAAGACGATAGCGTTAAGATAAATATTGTCGCGTCCGGAAAGTTCGGGATTAAATCCGATGCCCAATTCCAAAAACGGAGAAATCAATCCATTAACTTTAACACTCCCTCTGTCTGGCTGATAAATACCCGCCAAAACTTTCAGCAAAGTTGACTTGCCGCTCCCATTTCTTCCTATTATACCAAAAAATTCTCCTTTTTTCACCTCAAAGCTGATGTTATCTAAAGCTTTAAATTCTTCATAAGTATTTTTTTTCAAAACATTCACAAAAGCCCCCCGCACCGTGCTGATTTTTTCATGAGGAATTTTAAAAGTTTTACTGACATTTTTAACTTGTATAGCAATGTTTTTGTTGTTCTTATTTTGCATTGATTTCCTTTTTTATCTTACTTTATCTTATTTTATCTTATTTTGCTTTATCCCAATACTCCAATTATTGGTAGTATTGAAGTATTGAGATAGAATTGGGATAATCTTGTTTGGTTAGATAAAATTATTGATTTAGCTACAGCTAACTTTTTATTATCCTTTTTAGCTTGCGGTATAAATCGGTTTTTTTCTTCATTTTGTTCATTTGATTAACTACTTTCTTAAGTTTATCCCGCTGTTTCGCATTAGCATTTCTAACAATATTTTCCAAAACAATCTCTGGCCAGTAATACATTGGATAACGTTTTTTTAAAGTGTTTATTTCTATAGTTGGACATTCTTTTTCATTCTTCAAGTCTTTCCCCTTTATTTTTTTAACAACTTGGCGATATCCATCACCGGAAATTTTCATCCATTCATGCACTCTAGCAATTGTCCCATAGCTAGCCTTGACTTCCTTTCTAATATCTTCATAGGTGCGTTCGCTTAATAACAGCTCGGCTATTTTTAACCGTTTAGCAATCATCTCTGCCTCTGTGTATGATAAGAGATCTCGCAAAAAATTAGCTGCTTCTTCCGGCTTTTTTGTTTTAGATATCGCAAGGCATAATTTATAAAAAAACTTGCCGACGTCTTCTTTAGATAATTTTTTACTAAGATTTGCCATAACTTTATCATACAACTAAAATTGTGATGTTTCAATACTCCAATTATTGGTAGTATTGGAGTATTGGTTTAACTTGAGAAAATCAGAAAAGCGTTCAATATTTCAAATATTCCAAACTCTCAATTAATAATTCCTTGGCTTGCGGATTAATGAGCTTGTCTGATTTATGATTAATGTATTTGATAGTTCTGTTAATATAGCGATTGGTTTTCTTTTGGATATTTTTAATGATTTTAGCTTTAGTTTTTGACTTTATCTTTTTACTGTCTTTAATTTTCTGGATCAGTTTTTCCGCTTTTTTTAGATTATTTACAGCTTTAATTAATATTTTTGTTTCTTGATTTCTTTTAATTAATTTTAGTTTATGGTAATGTTTTATATTTTTTATCAAAGCGTCTAAGCTGGTATTTGTTTGAAAAAATATTGTTTCCT